>ERZ773005.283-NODE-283-length-43558-cov-14.858699_pt1 | contig 43558 bp, 44 predicted proteins | sample MGYA00580666_ERZ773005 | MGnify/ENA primary metagenome ERZ773005 (study PRJEB29015, sample SAMEA2737999) | human oral metagenome | biome: human oral; feature: human-associated habitat; material: dental | place: China | collected 2061 ...
GCCACGTCGAAGGCATCCTTGACGGCCCCCGGCACCCCGGCCAGCAGGCCATCCCGGCCCGGGCCGCCAGCGTCTAGCACGCCGGCCTCGGCCCGGGCTTCGTCGGCGCGCAGGCGGGTGAAGGCCCGGATCCGGTCGTCGTGGGCGGCGATTCTTGCCAGGGCAAGCTCGACGAATTCGCGGGCGGTGCGACGCCCGGCACGCACCTCGGCAGCTATCCAGGCGGCGGTCGGCACGGGCGGGTACTGGGTCATCGGCCGCTCAATCGTTTTTCGGAATCGGTTTGGCAGGGCCAGACGTAGCGGATCAGATAGGCGATCCGGGCACGGCGCACCAGCGCCATGGCACCGACGGTGCAGATCAGCACCCCGGAATAGGCCAGCGCATGCCAGGCATCGGCGGGCAATCCGGATTCGGCCGCTACCCAGATCCCCCAGGCGGCGGTGAAACCCATCACCACCGCGACGATCGACAGGCCGATCGGCACCATCTTCAGCGGCTCCCGGCAGGGTGCGCCGGCGCTTCCGGCCGGAATCGGCGCGCCGCGGGCGATCAGCCACATCGTCGCCAGGAACAGCGACGCGCAGACCGCGGTGACCGCTATCTGGCCGATGGTGGCTCCCTGGGCTATCTGGGCGGCCGTCATGCCGATCGCACCGGGTAGCGCACCCAGTCGCACGGCCAGACCCGGCCAGCGTTCTCGCAGCCGGATCATCGGCGGCGGCGGCCGGCGCCGAACAGCGAGCGCACGATTTCCCGGCCGGCGGAACGCGCGAACTGTTTGAATGCGCTCGACCCGGTCACCTGTGCTAGCACCGACTTCTCCCGCCGGCCGGTACGGCTACGGTGTTCTGCGGGCGAATCGGCTGGGACGCCGGACCGGATGGGGGGTAGATGCTGCTGGCTGGTTCCGTCCGCCGCGGCGGCGCCTTCGGCGAGTTTGCGGGCCAGCATTTCCCGCGCCGAATCGCGGTCGATCGCCTGGGCGTAGCGTGCGTACAGTGGGCTGGCGGCGACCAGTTGATCCATGCGCGCCGCCTCGGTGGGCCCCATCCGGGATTGCGGGGCGAAGACGCGCGTCCAGGCCACCGGGGTGGGCGCCCCGTCGGGATCCATCACGGTGACTACCGCCTGGCCGATGCCCAGGCTGGTCAGCAATGCGGTTAGGTCTTGGCTGGACTTCGGGAAGGTCCGCACCGTCGCGCGCAACGCCTGCTCATCGTCGGGAGTGTGGGCCCGAAGCTGATGTTGGATCCGGCTGCCGAGTTGGGCGAGCACATCGCCGGGCACATCCTTGGGGGTCTGGGTGATGAAGAAGATGCCCACCCCCTTGGACCGGATCAGCCGGACCGTCTGGGTGAGCTGCTCGACGAATGCCTTGGACGCGCCCGCGAACAGCAGGTGGGCCTCGTCGAAGAAGAACACCAGCTTCGGCCGGTCGGCATCCCCCACCTCGGGCAGGTCCTGGTACAGGTCGGCCAGTAGCCACATCAGGAAGGTGGAGAACAGCGCCGGCCGGTCCTGCACATTGGGCAGTTCGAGCATCGAGACCACGCCCTGGCCATCCGGTGTGGTGCGCAGCAGATCGCGGGTGTCGAACTCGGGTTCGCCGAAGAAGACATCGGCACCCTGTTGCGAAAGGTTGACGATGGCCCGCAGGATCACTCCGGCGGTCTGCGAGCTGAGCCCACCGATCTGCTTCAACACCGGCTTGCCTTCTTCGCTGGTCAGGTACTGCAGGACGGCGGTCAGATCGGCCAGGTCGAGCAGCGGTAGGCCTTCGGTATCGGCGAAATGGAAAACCAGGCCTAGCGAGGATTCCTGCGTCTGATTCAGCCCGAGCACCTTCGAAAGCAGGATCGGGCCGAAACTGGACACGGTGGCGCGCAACGGCACCCCGCGGCCCTGACCGCCCAGGGCGAGGAATTCGACGGCCGGGGCGGTGGGCCGCCAGTCCTGGCCGTTGCCTGCGGTGCGGGCCAGCAGTTTCTCGCTGGGGGTGCCGGGGGTGGCCATGCCGGACAGGTCGCCTTTGATATCGGCGGCGAAGACCGGCACGCCAGCCAGCGCGATCTGTTCGGCCAGCACCTGCAAGGTGATGGTTTTGCCCGTACCGGTGGCCCCCGCGATCAGGCCGTGCCGGTTCAGCATGCCCAATGGAATCCGGATCCGGGCGTCCACCACCGGTGCACCGTGGTCGCTGAGAACGCCCAGTTCGACGGCCGGCCCATCGAAGGTGTAGCCCTGCCGGATGGCTTCGATGGTCGCCGGGTCGGATTGGGTGCGGGCTGGCTGATCAGACATGGCCCCAGCATGCCATGGCAGGTGCCGTCGCCGAACCGGCAGCGGAATGTCTGTTCGGTGGCCGGCTCGATCCGGGCACGGCCGGGGCATACCCGCACCGCTGGCCGCTGGCCCGGCTCGGCTAGGATCCTGGGGTGATCTTCAAACGCGTCGGCGATGGCAGGCCCTACCCCGATCATGGTTATTCGCAGCGCGACTGGGCGGCCATCGCGCCAGAGCAGGTCAGGCTGTCCGACCTGGTCACCACCAAACGGATGCTGAACCTTGAGGCGCTGCTGGAGGAGGATTCCACCTTCTACGGGGATCTGTTCGCCCATGTGGTCAGCTGGCGGGGCGATCTCTATCTGGAGGATGGCCTGCACAGATGCCTACGGGCGGCGCTGCAGCAGCGGCAAACCGTGCATGCCAGAATACTTGATCTTGACCAGGTACACTAGGCTGATCAATCGAGTAGGATTGACCGGCGCTGGTCACCGAGCCGAATCGGAGCAGGATGATGCGGATCTCCTGGCGCAAATGGGCGACTCCCATAACGTTGGTGTTGTTGTTGGCCCTTCTCGGCTTCGGGCTCTGGTGGGGTTGGCGCGAGTTGACCAAGCCCCCAGCGGGGCCCAGCGTGCCGCCCTGCGTGGTGCAATCGGCGGCCACTTTGACCACCTCCCAGGTGCGGGTGACGGTGTTCAACGGCGGCTCGGCGTCCGGACGGGCCGGTCAGCTTTCCGAGCAGTTGAAGGCCAAGGGGTTCATCACCGCTACCCCCGCGAATACCAGTGAGCAGGTGACCACCACCGTGATCGTCGGGGCAACTGTCGAGTCTCCCGAGGTGCTGCTGGTGCAGGGGTTTTTCCCCCAATCGGAGGTGCGCGGCGATGGCCGCACCGACAGTACGGTGGACGTGTTGATCGGCGACAATTTCCCGGGCTTCAACGAGGCTGCGCCGACCGAGGTCTCGGTGCCCGGCGGCACCGTCTGTGTCCCCCAGTCCTCAGCCAGTCCGCGGCCAAACCCGACTGGCTGAGGGCCGGTGGGCAACCGCGACGAGACGGGCGCGCCGTTTTCGAAGGACCGGCCCAGATCAACTGGTTGCTTGGCCATCGGTGGTTTGCGGGCCGATCGGGTCGCCGGCGTCCGGGGCCGGCTTCGCAGACTCGGCCGGCTCGTTAGGGGCAACCGCTTCGGGGCTGACGGCTCCGGCCGTGCTGGCCAGCGGTTTTGGGGGTTCCGGTGGTTCTGCCGGGCCGGCCTTACCGAGGCCAATGGTTACGCCCATCGATTCGTGGCCGGCCGATTCCTCGCCTGCTTCGTCATTCGCGCCATCGACGCCGACCGCGGGCATTTCCTCGGTGCCCCATACCGCCGACGGTTGTTCATCGGTGGTGCCTGCCCCAGCATCCGGGTCGAATTCACCGGTGTCCACCAGCACCGCATGAGCCTGGGCGAGCGACAGACCGGTCAGCTGTAGCATGTCCACCACGACGGCACGCAGTAGCGACATCAGGGTGGCCCGCCGCCAGTCGGTATCCACCACGATCACATCGGCGGGGCCTAGCTTGGCCGCCAGTTCTGCGGTGGCATCGCGGGCCCCGGTGGGACGCTGCCATTCCCGGACCCCAGCGGCTATCCGCTCCAGCAGATCGGCCGCCTGCCACACCGGGCCGGCGATCTCCGGCAGGGCTCCGACCTCCTCGACCATTCCGCGCCCCTGCCGCTGCATCATCGACAAGGTGATATGCAGGCGTCCGCACAACTCCAGCATCCGGCCCAGTTCGCCCAGCACCGGCCGCGACCCGTAGGCGGCCGGGCTGATCGCCGCGGTCTCCTGAGCCGAGGTCAGCGCTCGCCCTCCGTCATTCAGCAATTCGCGCAGCGCCAGCAGCCGGCCACGCAGGTGGGCGATGGCCTGCGGATCGCCATCCATCAGACCCTTGCCCAGGCGTCGCAGGGTGCGGGCCACTTCTTCGAGAATGAACACCAGGTAGCGGCGCGGCCGCGTGACCACACTGACCGGCAGGATGGCCGTGGCCACCAATGCCACCGCGCTGCCGATCAATGCGTTCAGCCATCGATCGACCGGGCTGGGACCGCCGGGCTCGCCCAGCATGGCTGCGACGACTATCGATTGCACGGCCACCTGGAAGGCGACCAGCTCGCTACGATCCATCAGACGCCCCAGCAGTGGGGTGCACAGCAGCAGGATCAGCAATTGCCAGGCACCGAACCCGAGATAGCGGCTCACCAGCCCACCGATCAGGACCCCGGTGGAGGCACCAAACCCCATCTCGATGACCTTTCGGGGTTCGCGGTTTCGGCTGAGCCCCATGCACACGAAGGTGGCTATTGGCGCAAAGATCGGATTCGGGTCGCCCAGCCAACGGCAGATCAACCAGGACCCGGTGGCAGCGAACGCGTTCTGGGTGTTGGGCACCAGGGCACCACGTAGCCGGATCAGTCCGCTGCGGGCCCGGGCGCCCAGATAGGACGACCAGCGTGTCCACCAGGAACCCCGATTCTGCTGTGTGCCGTCTGGTTCCTGCTCGTTCACGGCCAACAGGCTACTCCGCGCCCCGGTTGCCGGCCGGGGACGACCGGGCCGGCAACCGGTCTCGCCGAGGCCTCCGCAATCCCGAGAGCCCAGAGGTCAGATCGAATACTCACCTTGCCGTCGATAGATGCCCTATCGGTGGTGCTGCTGAGTGGATGTCGGGGAGTTAGCCGAAAACGAGATAGGCATTACCCGGCCGGGATAGGTTCTGGCGTGCCACCTGGACCGAATTTGTGCCTTTCTCACACCGCTTCTCGGATACACCTTCGATCATCATCGAATTAATCCGATCGGCAAAAATGCACGAGGATTCCGTTGGGATTCGTTTACAAGCTCAACCCTCAGCGGAAGACTAGGAGGTGAGCCAATCCGCACGACTCCCATGTACGCGCCAATAATGGCTATCTCACGATAAGCCATGTCGGTAAATTCAATTGGGCCTCGATGGATGATAGATACACCTTTTTCCGGTGGCGTGACCAGAACTCCCAGTAATAAAGAATCAGGAAATACACATTTCGTCAGTGCCGTAGCAACGTCAAATCGTATCGATTCATTGTTCGTAGGATTATCGTAGATAAAACAAACTAGATCGTGAAACGAGAGGCGTTCCGGTAGATGTGCCGTATGCCATACAGTCTCCGTCACATCAGCTAGTGGCTCGAAATGGGATGTCACCATCCAATTCGCTCGTTCTCGTCTCGTAAGATATCCACTACATGCCGGATCTGCGCCGGTGATAGGATGCTCTAGCCATATCCGAGGAAGATTCAGCGCACGCTGCGCTCGACACATTAGATCACGTGGCCCCCGAAATCCGTAGGTCCGTGCAGCATCTCGAAACGAAGATCCGCCAAAGAGAAGCGCATAGTACGCGGAGAACACTCGATACCGCCAAACGGTTGCGGTGTAACCGACATCAAAAACTTGTGCAACCAGTCGTCGAAAGTGGGCTGGGCTAACGAAACATTGCTCAGCCAAGTTACCCACGTCTGGACGAGTACCTACCTCAGTGAGAGCTTGGCGTACCAGAGGCGTCATAACCTGACGGCACTTCTCCCGAGCGTTCTCGTGCTCGTTGCACCATCGGCAACCGCAAGAGGTGGTGCCAGGCTGCGGAGCTAGGGATGACATGGCAGCCTCCTAGCGTTTCACATCACGGCTCGTGGTAGTAAGCGGGCGAGTAAGGCACGGATCTGGTCGCCGGTCTTGACTTATGTGAAATGTCTGGGGTGATTTTTCCATTTCTTAGCCTAGCTGTAATAGGTCTTCTTGAGGTCCTGGATATTTCGGTGAGAGCAGCGCTGAAGAAGGTAGCCGATGGTCTCGGTGGAGAGTCTTTCGACCTGGTTGAGGTCCGGAGAAGAAGATGGATGTGAGAACGTGAAACCGCTCGTGGTGTGCCAGCCAAGAGGTGATGATGGGAACCTTGCAGGCGGAATAGCTATCACACACGACGCCAACATCTAAACCGGCCGGAGTAGTGTGGACGATTTTGGCTGAGAGTTTGCGTAACCTATGCCCTCGGTACGTGCGGTGAACCAATGAAGCCGCGGTCCTGTCGATGGTGTTGAGGGCGGTGGCGTACCGCGCGTAGTAGTGATTACATGCCTCAGACATGCTCGGCATTTCTGATCCCATCATCAAAATGATTTGACGCCATGGCACCAAGTTAACCTTGAAAACCTGATTCATGTCATGTACCCGCATCACGCAATTGTCCGCAAACGAACTCAAGGGGTAGAGCACTGACCCTATTGCCTCATAGCGTTCAGACACTGTACTCATCCCTTGCCTCTCTGGAAATAGCAATGCCAAGTGCAGCGGATATCCGATCCCGCTCCTTCGGAGTCGTAGTCCTCACCTCGCATCGGCATCCACGAAGATTCGATGATCCCATTTCATCGTTGGACCACGTTTCATCGGTAAGAAGGTTGACGTTGGATAATCGCCATGCGTCAGGGCCTTCGATTTCGGGATACCACCACGAAGCAGAAACGCATACCGTGTCTGGGCGGATGCGCTCAGACACCTTCACCTTGAAGAATGCACTTCGGTCACCCCTGACAACCGCGGCCCAGTCGCCCCCAGACAGGTTTCTCTCGGCTGCCGCTTGAGGTGAGATTTCGACAATAGGAAAGGGTTCCTTATTACGGAGTTGTCGGATCTGACGAAACTCCGAGTTGAAATAGAAGCTCGAGTGTCTCGAGGTAAGGATCAAGGGGGAATCTGGATCAAATTGCCCCGGATCCGAATACACGGGCATGGAGGCGAAGCCCCAGGTAACCAATCCCGGATGGTCAAAAATAAACTTCCCATTGCGCGTAGCAAAACCGTTCTGTTTGTACTTGTAATATCGCAGCGAGGTAGGCAGATACTGCTGTGCACGGAGGCTATGCCAGTCAAGACCTATAGGAGCCAGACGGGCATCAAGTGATTCACCAGGATCGCCCCAGAACCCCTTGAGCCCAAGGCGTTTGGCAAGTTCGTTAAGGATATCCTCATCGGACTTGGCATCTCCCAGCGGAGGAAGTACTGCATTGCGGCTTGCGACATAATTCGCATGTTCCACGATTTGATCTCGCTCCGCCCAGCTCGTCACAGGAAGAACTATGTCAGCATACTTGGCTGTCGGAGTCAGAAATAGGTCTGCAACCATGAGGAATGGAACTATGCTCAATGCCCGCTCCACCTTGTCGGAATCCGCATAGCTGACTAGAAGATTAGAGCCGAACACCAAGAGGCTTCGAGGCATATAGGGTTCACCTGTCAGGATAGCGTCGAAGACCGTGCTCGGGTGGGCCCAGCCGGACATTCCTAAAATATGATGACGGCCAACGAGACGATTGCTTTTAGCCTGAGCGGGAAGTAGATCTGCAGCTGGCATTGCGCGTCTACCTATGATTCCTGGCGGATCCCAGAGGACATCGCCGCCTGGCACATCGATGTTGCCGCACAGGCCCGAAAGCATAACCAAGAGACGCGATGTCGCGAATGAGTCCCGACTCTGCTGGGCCCCGGTTCCTAATTCGATACCAGCCCGCGACGCCTGACCATATAGCCGGGCCGCCTCGCGAATGTCGTCCTCTGGAACCCCGCAGATGTTAGCGGTCTTAGATGCCGTCCAGTTTTGGACATGTTTTCGTAATGCCGCCACACCGGTGGTATAATGAGTAACGAATTCGTTGTCGATTAATCCCAGCTCAAAAATTTGGTTAATGATCCCAAGAGCAAGTGCCGCATCGGTTCCAGGACGGAGCTGGAGATGAATCATCGAACGCCGCGCAATAGACGTACTAACCGGATCGACAACGACTAAACGAGTACCATTTCCTATCGCATCAAGTAGACGGATACCTATGACGCCATCCCCATTCGTGGCCGGCTTGTTGCTTCCCCAAAGAAGAACTAAGTCTGGGCAACCTTCATAATCAACAAAGCTGAAGGCACCCATAGTGAGGATGCCCGCCATGACCCGCGGATAGAAACATATGTTGGCAGGACCAATAACATTGGGAGTCCCAAGAGAGTTCGCGAATCGAAACAACCATTCCTGATAGTTTCTATCAGTTCCCTGGGCAAGAATGATACTTTCAGGCCCCGAAGAGATCACATCACTAGAAACCTGATTCGCGATTATATTCAAGGCTTCATCCCATTCGATCTCCACAAACTTTCCCTCGCCTCGACGTCCTACCCTCCGCAACGGGCGGGTAAGCCGCCCAGGATGCCTTACCAAATCCGGAACTGCTCGACCCTTTGCGCACAGAAAACCATGATTATTTGGATTTGCTGGGTCCCCTGCAACCGAAATGCGTTCCCGGCTAGCATCGAGAGTCAGAATGACGCCGCATCCTCCATGACAACTCCGACAAATAGAGCGAACCGAATCATTAGGCATTCGAACTCCTCATGCATATTACTCAAGCGTATCGAGAACGACTGGAGCTGACAGGAAAATCAGTTCTTACCGAACACCGGCTGCCGAATAATCGTGCGCAATCGATCGGCATCGGTCTTTCGGGCATCGGAAAGATAGATTTCATGATGACGTCCTCTGAGTTGAAGACCCTTGCTCGGCAGAAAGACGTCATGAAGTTCAGCTATGGTGGGAGCCTCACTATCATATGACCCGATGTGTAGATACTGAATACACTCGCCCTCCTCGAACGCCTCGAATCGAACTCGGCTTCCGGCTCGGGGAGCCTTCTTTTTATCAGCTAAGGCCTTAGCCCGGATAAACATTTCTTCACTGATCCACTCCGGCTGGACAATCATCATCGTCCGCTCCCACGAGTCCTCTTCCCCTTTGCGAAACACGCTGAAGTCTTCGGCACTCCACACACCGCCAGGGGAGCTACGACGTGCACACGCACCAGCTCTTCCTTAGCCAATGCGCGAATAGCATAAGAGTAGATATACAATGTTTCAACAATCGCTGCATAATCGTCATCCGTATTTGGATTCCCCTTGCCGTCGGCCATAAGAAAATTCATTTCAGGAACGTTTACTGAGTGAAATTCGAATTGGCAGAATACAATTCTCGACAAGCCTTCTTGATATCGAATATCCCCATTAGTTAGTCCCTTCAAGAACATCAGTGGTTGATTCAATCCATTTCAGCTCTGCCTCAAGAGTACTCACGGGATGGTCGAAGATCAGTCTTCCTGACAATGGCATATCGGGGTAAGCGCGCGCTGCAGTAAGATGTTCGAGACGTTCAAGAATGCCTCTCTTACGCTCTTGCAGAGCAGTCAAGACCCCCTCGATATCAAGGAGATCGATATTGGCTATACCGACAAGTACGGGCGCATGGGTTGGAACTATCTGCTGTATTAGTTCCAAGGAACCTTGAATGCAAGTCTGCCATCCAGCGGGTGTGAGCCGGAACTCGCGTCGTCCCTTTATGTTCGAGCTTGTTTTATGGCTGATGATGAGACCACGAGACTCCAGTCGATGGAGAACGTAATAGATAGATGATGTACCTAAGGAGGTCCACTCTCGAACCCTTCGCGCGCGAATCAGACGTTCCAACTCATATCCGTGAGTACTCCCTTCTGCGAGCAACCCAAGGATCAGCAAGTCTGAAGGCGACAGCTCGTGCATGAGACATGATTCTAGCACTGGAATCCTAGCTCTGCCGCAAGACCATCACTCCATCTCCACAGTTCGCAATCGAACGGGACTGTTGTATGAGTAGGTGGCAGTTGGTGTGTCGGGCGGCGAGGGTCGCGGTGGGGTTCATGATGGTTTCGTGTTTGATGGGGGTCAAGTGTTCGAGGCGGGTTTGGCGACGGCGCCGGTGGTAGGTCTTCTCGATCCGTGTGATGATCGCGGCTCGTAGCTCTTCGCGGGAGCGTCAGCGTTTACGGTCCAGCACGTTCTTTTGCGGCAGCGCGAAGAAGGATTCCATCGCGGCGTTGTCTCCGGCGGTTCCGGTCTGTCCCACCGATCCGATCAGATGGTGACGATCCAGAGCGTTCACGAAGAAGGATTCCTCGGAATTGGGAACCGCGGTCGGAGCGCACAATGCACCCCGCCACGTTCCCGCGCCGTTGTACGGTGTTTTCCAGGGCGTTTACTGCCAGACGGGCCTTCATCCCTGAGTCCATCGGATAGCCCACGATCCGACCGGAGAACGCGTCCTTGATCACGCAGAGGTAGAACTTGCCCTCATCGGTGGAGTGCCCGGTAATGTCGGTGAGCCACACCTCGTTCAGGTCATCAGCGGTGAAGTCCCGCTGGAGCAGATCATCGTGCACGGGCGGGCCGGGACGCTTACCGTTTTTACCCCGCTTCTTCCCGAAGACGGACCACCACTGGTTATCCCGGCAGATCCGCCACGCGGTCTGTGTGCTCATGACCTCACCCGCGGCTGCGGCGTCATCGGCGAGAAGCCGGTGGCCGAACTCGGGATCTGCCATATGCGCGGTGAACAGGGCGCTGGCCCGGTAGGTCTCGACCAGCTCGCTGGTGGTGACCTGTTGCTTCCGCCAACGGTAATAGGGCTGGCGGGAGAGCTTCAAGACCCGCAAGGACACCGCGACGGGGATACCGTCGGCGGCGAGCTCACTCACGAGCGGGTAGAGCCTTTCCCGGCAGGTTTGCCTGAGAGAGGTAGGCGGCCGCGCGGCGCAGGACCTCGTTCTCCTGCTCCAACAGGCGGATCCGGCGGCGGGCCTCGCGTAGCTCAGTTACTTCCTCGCGGGTACGGCCTGGCCGGTTGCCGTCGTCGATGTCTGCTTGACGGATCCACTTATGCAGCGTCATCTCGTGAATCCCGAAGTCCTTCGCGATCTACGCGAGAGTGACCCCGCCCTCACGGGAGCACGCCACACGCACAACGTCTTCGCGGAACTCTTGATGGCACGGAGCAGGCATAGTACACATCCCTCCAGACCACCCAACAGACAAGCCAGATCAAATATCACCCCACCGTGCAACAGTCCCCTCATCATTTGTTCCGGCCGACGCAACACGGCTACCGACTCTGACCGCCCTCGCAGATTTACTCGGCTGCTTGTCGCGGATCGAACCGCGGATCTTCCCAGTAGGGACCGTCCTTAGTATACTCACGGATATTCAGCATTGGAATACCTGTCAGTGGAGCCATCATGAGTACGATAGGCTGGGGTCGGCCTCAGTTAGAACCCGTGGAGCTGGGCGCGCGAGGAGTTCGTTCTCCGGACGCGGTTATTGCTCACCGCTGTACGGGGACCGAATCCGGAGATGAAGGTCGGCTTCATCATCCGATAAGCCCACGTACCGTGGACACATTGTTCGATGCTGTCACACAGATCCATCCCACGCGGTCTCTTCTAGTTGAATCTGCGCAGAACCTGAGTATCATCACCTACGGGCAGATCTGCCATGTGATACGCGACAGCCCGATCGCGACTGCGAGCATCCGGGATCCGCATGCGGATAGATCCTCCCCGTGGCTCAGATGTCAACGAGCGATGTTGGCATCATTTGGTATGACCGACGTAAGTCGCTTAAGGCATGGCAGATTCTCGATGCCTTCATCCGATGGCTCCGTTCCACCGATTGGATGGTTTCGCATTTCAGGGGCTGATCCAGAAGGAACCAAAATATGAGCGATGCCAACCCTTCTTCCATCTCTCCAGAATACTGTGAGACTCGGCCAGCTCAGAAAACTGCATGGAAACCGATGGCCGGCCAGCATTGTGAGACAACGATGCTGGTAAACCTTCTTTCCTCCAGAGGAATCCTGCTGTCTGAGCCCATGGCTTTTGGTCTGGGAGAGGGTATAGACTTTCAATACATACAGTCTCCGTTCTCGGTGACCGTTTCGCCCATGATTACCGGAAGGATCGATGCGCTGGAAATCACACGGTTGGCATGCAATGCGCTTGGCGTCCCACTCCACGAAATGCAGCCAGCCGATCCTACCGAAGGATATGAGGATCTGGTGCGTCTAGTCAGCCAGGGCACGATCGTAGGTGTGACGGTTGATATCTATTACCTCGACCACTTCTCTTCGGCAAGCCACTTTTCGGCCCATTGCTTGACGGTCTGCCAACTCGACGACAAGCAGGCATTGATCGTCGATACCGAACAACAAGGTGGCCTACAACCTCTAGCGATCAGGTCATTGCAGGCAGCTCGATCATCCAATCTTGGCTTCCAACCCTCACCATTGAAGCTCATGTATGTCGAAGCGGATGCTGCACCCATCGGCGACGACGAGATCGTCGCCCGTGCCTGGCATGCGGCTCATTCGACCGCGACCCGCATGCTGGCAGATTGCCATCCCAATCGCGGGGTGTTCGGAATGCGAATGGTTGCCGAGAAGTGGGCATCGTGGCCCGCCGAGCAAGTTAAAATAGGTCGACATATCCCAAAAATTGCACGGTTTTGGCGGTACGCAGGGACTGGTGGCGCCAATTTCAGGAAACTGTATGTAGAGTTTCTCTCAGAGCTCGCGAGCCGCTCCCAATGCAAAGCTCTTACACCAATTATTCAGCAATTCGAGACAATTCGTGAGCAGTGGGACTGCGCAATCGATTTGCTTCTAGATGATTTTGACACATCGAACCCCAGCATTGGAGCCCGCTTGCTCGCTGATAGTTTGACGGATCTTGCACGAACCGAGGAAACGGCCTTCGAGATTCTGCGAAACGTAGCCAAGGACCAGATGGAAATGCATGATTCGCAACGTCGATATGGAAGCCGCCGACGAGGTTCCGATCTAGTTAAACCAACTCATCGATCTCGTTTCGCTTGCCGAGTTCCAGAGACTGATGAATTTCAATACTCAAATCCTACTCGACAATATGATGCAATGCAGCGACATATTCGGGACCGAGGACGGCTACAGGAGAAGATGGATTTCATCTGCCATGCAAGCATTCATAATGGGCTTGTCCTGGAAATTGGGTGCGGGCCAGGGCACTTGAGCTTGGAATGGTTGAAACAGGCACGAAAGGATGCAGAGCTGGTTGGAGTAGACATTTCATCTGCGATGCTTGAGATCGTCGCGAAGAACCTATTCGAATACATGGCAGCCGCTAAGTACCAAGTTGGAAACGTCATGGACTTACCATTCGACAATGATTCATTCGAAGGTGTGTTTAGCTCAAGCTCGCTTCATAAATGGCTAGATCCGGTCGCAACGCTGAACGAAGTCGCTAGAGTTTTGCAGCCTAGCGGTAGATACTACATCATGGACCTTCGACGCGATATGGATCGAGTGACCTTTCAAATCATGAAAGCAAATATTCCTGCCGAGATCCGTCCCGATTTTCGAAAATCTGTACATTCCGCTTACACCAAACACGAGATCGAGCAAATACTTGTATCGTCGAATCTCAAGGGCAGTACGGTCCTGGAACATCCAATGGGTTTCATCGTCACAGGGTCAAGCCAAAAGGAACGGAGCATTTGATTGAAGACCAATGTCATGTGCAACAGACGTCACTAATGCTTGGTCGCCTGCTGGCCTAGCAAAAGACACGGGATGCACAGATTTAGGAAGGGGGTACCGCTATTAAGGGAATCCTGGACAGGCCCTTTAAAGGTGTCCATTGCGAAACCACCATGTTCATCAATTTAGCGTTACCAACTGGAATGAATCTTACCGAGCCGATGGTCTTCGGTTTAGGTTGTGGATTGTCATTCATTTATTGGCATTCAAAACGAATGCTTCAGCCATTCGTGGGAGGCAGAGTCAAGCCAGATTGGATAATACGCAATGCATCGGCAGCTCTCGGCTTAAAGCTGATTGAAGAACGAACAAGCTCACCGCGCAAAGCCGAGGCTGAGCTTTTGCAAAATCTTGATCAGGGGAAAGTTGTCGGGCTAAAGCTTGATCGATTCTATTTGGACTATACTCATGATGAGCATCATTTTCCTGCTCACTATGTCACATGCCTCGGGTACTCTGGCGACAGCATAATCTTGGCGGAAACAATACCACTGGGCATCCAAACTACCTCTAGGCATAGCCTCGCTGCCGCGCGAGCCGCCAAAGGTTCCATGAGTTCTCAGCACCTATCGTTGAGGTTGGAAGGACGATGTGAGCATCCCTTTGATATTGTAGAAGCTTGCCGTTATGCCATCCGGCAGACTAGTCACGAGTTCTTGAACCCTTCCATCAGTAACAGCGGCCACAAAGGTATTGCAAAGACGGCAAGCAGAATCACCAAATGGGCCTCCGAACTAGAAGATCCCGTAGCGGCAGCGCGCAGAGTAGGGATCTTCATGGAAAGAGGTGGAACCGGTGGTGGTCTGTTCAGAAGCCTGTGGTCAAGCTTCCTCCGCGAAGCCTACCACCTATCCGGTGTGGAAGCCTACCGACAAAGTGCCGAGTCGTATAACGAAATCGCTGCCGCGTGGACTGAGTTTGCCGACCTGTTGCGTAAAATCACTGAAAACACTCTTGTGTACGACCTTGAACGTGGGGCCGCCATGCTGGAGCAGCTTGCATGCCGGGAATACAATGCCATGAGTTTCTTGGCGAAGGCAGTTCGATGAGCATTCTTCTCTTCCAAGCGATTGCGATCTATATCGAGTCATGATATGCACAGGAAAGCTGGATCTGAACCATCTCGATCTTGGATTGCGTTCCGGCTACAGGGCTCTCCGAATAGAATATGTAGAAGGGCTTGATCAGTCTATTGACATCGATGCTTCGGGGTAGCACATCTCGATCTCCCCTCAACCAAAGTTGTGCCGCGTTATAGGGACTAGCCAACTTGGTACGGCTCTGAATATAGAAGCCGGCAGGGAGCCATCTGAAGGAATGTCTTCCCATCACTCGTATTTTCATGGCTTCATTAAGAACCTTCCCGTCAATATTAGGAAACAGTATCCCCGGCTCAACTCTGCCTATGGGTCGTGACCGAGGGTATAACAGTCCAATGTACCGACATTGCGTACCATCGAATCCTGCTTCAAATGCCAAGTAGATCAACTTAGACCATTGATCGGTCGTTGGCGTTGACTGACACGATAAACTGGTAACAACAAAGCGCTTCTCTTCGTGAGCAAGACTCCACATGTCCATTCCTCGCGGTTTATGACTTGTATTCATGTCCGCTGGCTGCGTCGATATAGCTATGAACATACATAATAGACTGTGAACTAAGGCGGTGCTTGCCCCACAGTTAAACGGATTTTCGAGCAGTGATAATTGCCCAGTTCAGGTTACCGGACTGCTTCGTTTCCATTCGACATCGATCCCGATCTGCTTTTAAGTGTTCGACATCCGCGTTGTGCCTACGTCTCGTAAACTAACTCGAGGACTGCGCCAGTGTCCAGGCGTTGTACATGCCCGTAAGTGTGTTGGATACTGTCGGAAGGTTCATAGTGGAGTACCCGGACATCGTCACCCAGAGCCGCCAGGAATCGCAATAGCGGTTCCACAATCTCAGGATCTCGAACCAGCAAGCCAACGTGGGACATGAGCAGCTCACGCTCATCCCAAGTTTTAGCCATCCACGATGGTGTTGCTCGACATGTGAATAGTTCAATTTGTCGCTCTTGAAAAGTCAGATTGACCCAGTATCCGGGCACACCATAAAATCGAGGAGCAATGTGTGACGGCCCAAACCTGACATTGCAGACGCCGGCCTGCCGATATATTGATTCAACGAGACGCTCGACGTCAAAATCATTTGAGTATTCTCCGATATATTTCGCCTGGTGATGAACGCCAACAACCCCAAAAGATAACGCCGACACCGGCATTCCGAGGAAGTCGCTTATCAAGTGAGAGGGATCGGCATGAAATGCTGAAACATCACACAGAATGGTGTTCATATCGATAGCATTGAGGTCCATTCGGTCAGTCTCCTTTCAAATTGCTAATTCGATCCGAAAAGACTCGCCCGACCATCGGCCATAGTATCATTTGCCAGTTCAGACAGCAGAGAAACTACATAATGGTTCGTCATGTCAGGGGAATATTCAAGGACGGTTCCCACTATAACATTCTTCACCTCATCGCTTAGTCCATTCGTATTCCTGTAACTCAGTTTATCTAGAACCTCTTGAGCCTCGATACAAGCACGTAGAGAAATCCGAGTCAATTCCCGATTGAGCAATCCGACATCCGTAATTGCATCAACGACGATCGGAACCCTGGCTGGAAAAATGCCCCGCAACAGGTCGACCGAATTCTGATCGTCCACCAAGAGCTTCCAAGGCAAACCGGCTGATATGGCGACGTACTGGGCGATGGGCCGGGCTCGCCGGTAGGGACCCGGAGTGGCATCCGCGCCAGTTGCAAAACCGACTATTTCGATGCCCGGATGAGCTGTTACGAGCGCCTCAGCGACGGACGCAACTCGATTACCTGGTAAACACAGCATAGCCGTGTTGCATATATATGCGATCTCTTCGAGCCTTGCCGCAGTGATCAACCCACGTTCCTCGGCACATCTGGTGGCGACTGGATCCGGATCCCAAATCACCAATAGCTGCCCGGTCTCCCCCAGCACCTCAGCCAAGGCTCTCCCCAAGCGCCCAAAGCCCACAAGACCAATCTTCTCAGTCATGTCATGGCTTTCAAGTGCTCAAGGCCTAGACTTCCCGGCTTGAGCATTCTGTCCATGGCCGCCATGATCAGTTCCTTGCTCGCAGAACCGACCTGGCTCGGAACCGAGAAGGTCTGTGCGATTCCCTCTTCAACATTCCGCAGCGTCTCTTCCACTGGAAAGCCACCCTCAACCTGTACGCGAACCACCAGCTCGTTCTGCTCCACACCTGCCGCGTAGTACATCCCCGTGCCCGGGGTAGACAGGATTTGTTGTTCCACAGCGAGCTTGTTGAGATGTCTCCCGGATATCGAGTAGCGCTCGGAGATGCGCCCATAGTGACGAACTGTGCGTCGTGGACTCCCACAACCACATGGAATCGATGAAACGATGACCTCATCGCCCGTCCGGTACCTGATGAGCGGCAGGGCTTCAACTCCTATCGACGTCACAACGAGTTCACCTGGCGCGCCATCGGGAACGGCCTGTTCGGAATCGACATCAATCACTTCAAAGATATATCGATCCTCTGTTAGATGAAGCTGTCCAAGTGCACATGGCAGCCCCAAGGAATTCGTCTCCGTCGCGCCATAGGCAGTGGTAAGTCGAGCACCCCAGAGGTCCCGGATCTTAGCCAGCTTGGCTTCGGAGCATGTCTCTCCCACATACAATAAGGTCCGCAAGCCGATCCCTTGGGGATCATGACCGGCCTGCTTCACCGTGTCGAATACGCGTAGCGCGCGCGTAGGAGTACAGATCAATCCTGTTGGTCGGACGTCGACCATCATTCGGGCAACGCGTTCGATCGGACACACAGAACTCAAAGCTCCCGTTGACACCACAGTCGTTCCAACCGCTTCAAGAGCTCGATCGAGATCATATGAGGCAAAGGCCAATTCGTAGGGAATAGACACAAATACTTTGTCATTGACCCCGAAAATGTGTCCCACAGATGCTTGAACTGCAACGTTGCAGCGAATCCAGTCTCGATAGGTAATGGCCGACGAAATCGGTGATCCAGTCGTCCCTGTTGACTCACCATACCGAATGATCAAAGACTCATCCGCTGCAATTAATTCCCTTGGGTACCCGCGCCTGAGATCCTCTTTCATGGTGAAAGGCAGATTGGCGAGTTCCGCCAAGTCTGCAAGTCGTTTCGGATAAAGCGCCGAACGCTCACGATAAAAGGGGGAACGCGAGAGGGTGTACAGCAATTGGGCGTTCAATTCTTGCAACTGATACTGTGGAACCTGCATTGCGCGAAGCTTCTCGAACTCCGCCCACCGCCTATAGGCCTCCATCCACCATTCATGCTGTCGAACACGTACCTCAGTCATCATTGCCTCCAAAATTGATTTGGTCCCTAGCTCTCGCAGATAGGCCTTCAAACACTTCCCGCCATCTTGCTGCTGTAACCTGACGTCCAATCAGACCATTGAATGTTGTCGAACGCTGACTCATAAGGTTCATGACCTCAGGAAACGCACCGCTCCCTCCGATGCTTCCATTGAGATGGAGCGCCTTTGTCGTCACGAGGTTAAGGGGGACTTGAGGTTCACGCAGCATGCCAACCGTCACTATAGTGCCGTGATAATCAGCCCGAACCAATCCGTGCGCAAGGCCGGAGGACGACCCAGTGGCATCGAACACGAAGCCATATCGAGCGCTTCGAGACTGTTCTTCGTAGGTGAGCCCCGCATACATCTGGGTGGCCGTTTCCGTCTTAACGCTACCGAGAATCTCTTCCGCCAGTACCAACCGTTCGGGGGATTCGTCGCACACGGTGATGTCATGCACGCCAAGCGACTGAAGGATCAACCCGGCAGCGAGTCCGATCTGCCCTGCCCCCACGATCAGGGTGCCATGTTCTGTACCTAGGTCAGCGTATGGAGCTACGGCCCGGAAAGCGACTGCGGTGGGTTCAACAATGGCCGCCAATGCGCTCGGTAATGTTCTCGGTACCCGGTAGAGATATCGTTCTTCCACATCCACCACTGATTGGCTGAACCCGTCCACGGTAATTCCGAACTTCTCAATCCGGTGGCATGTATTCAGATCTACAGAGCATTCCCGGCACCGGCCGCAGTAGCGTGAGCAATCGCCGGTAACGAGATCGCCCTCCTTTAGACGAGATCCTGGAGCCGTCATGGTAACCCTTCCGGACCATTCATGTCCGAACTTGATTGGGTAGCGGTGAGGGCCTTGGTAGGTTCCCTCGAATAACTTGCGGTCGCTTCCACACAAGCTGACGTACTCAATGGATACCCGAACGTTACCATCCGCTAGGTGTTCGCTCATGGGTGAATCCTCAGACTGCATCATCGTTCTAGGTTTCAAGATCTCCAGCTGCATGGGTTACTCCCTCTACTCAAGCGTGTATAAGAGTGCCACGGCCTCACTACTCGCCACCATCAGGTCCTGTCTCCGAGCATCTAGCTTGTAAACTATGCGACTACAGCCCGCAGCCCGGACATTCTCCCACCCAGGATGGTCACCTGTTAGGCGTAAAACCATCTCCAGCTTGCGAATCGCAATCTCTCGGCCATGAGATAAACAACTGACTGGCGATATTATGGCGGCGTGTGACGTGGTAGATTGACGTGAATACGGTCATGAGCGAGCGATTCAAACTGAAACTCCTGCTCGGTCTACCCACCCGGCCCTTAAAAGTCAGAAAGCATATGACTTCTCCTTAGTCTGGGCGATGCAGTCCACCAAGCTCTCCAGATCCTGTTCGCTTTGGTGCAGTTGAATGACGACTCGCAACTGACCCAATCTCCAAGCGTAGGACACATACATTCCCATATCCTCAAGGATCTGGATCGGTTCCCGTGTGGACACCGCGATACCGACGACCATGAGCTCAGGTTGATACGCCAAAGTCATCCCGTTCGCCCGGAGGCCATTAACAAAGAACTCCCGCAGTTGCAGTAGACGCTCTGCATCGCGACGCAGCCCAGCGTGGTCTTGATGACGCAAGAGACAGTACGTAGCAAGTATTGAAGCTCCGGGGCTGGTTCCCAGCAAGGTTGAATGAGTAGCGGTTCCGTGGTAATGAGAAGCAATACTGAGCCCGTCTACCCATCTCGACTCTCTACCTAACAGGTGCCCTGCCGGGATGGGAGCTGCACCAAATTTGTGTGGGTCAATGGCCATACTGGTGACGCCCGGGATCTTGAAGGAAATGATGGGCAACGAGCATCCGAGTTCGCGCAGGAACGGGATCAACAGACCTCCCGAGGCGGCGTCCACGTGCAGGGGGAGATCGGTAGCTCGCGCGATCTCCGCCAGTCGCTCGACATCATCCACTGCGCCTGTTTCGGATGACCCGGCGGTCGCCACGATCAGCGAGGTCTGGGGACCGATCAACTCCGCCACACGATCAGGATTCACCTTGAGTGTTGACAAATCCGAAGGCGCCAGCACCAGCTCGATGTCAAGCAAATCTACGATCTTGTCGAAGCTGAAGTGTGCTCCCCTTCCCATTACTACATGAGGACGTCCAACGCCTCCTTTCGCCCGCCACTGTTTAACCGCTGAGTGAACCGCGAGAAGGTTTGCCTCAGTAGCTCCAGATGTGCACATCCCGACTGCCTTCGGCAGCTCCATCAATCTGCCAAGAATCCGCGTGATCATTCGCTCGCATCGCGCAATGCTCGGAAACAGGCGTCCGTCACCTCGGTTGATGTGAAGGTGATTCCTCATGACATGCATTGCCAACGGATGTGGCTGGGTACAAATGCTGTTGAAGATGCATCCCTCATCATACGCAGCATCATTCGCAGTGAACTCGGCCAAATGCTTTAACTCGGCCATCCATTCAGCCGGCAAATCCGTATCGAGCTCATATTTCTGCGGTGGTCCCGATGAACCGGCTCCATGCAGTGTCATGCACCAACCTCCTAACCGCCGTATAGGTCATCCTCTGGCGAATTTGAAGTCGGTGAGCTATCCGCGCCAATCCCATCGGGTCTGCCGATCCATAATGGAACCCTGTATTCAACATAAATTCATCGCTCGAAAATTCATTGAGCAGATCGACCACATCCCGGTCAGTTAGTTTCTGTCGTAAGGAGAACAGCGCATCTGATGCGGGCGATACGGCGACCCCTGCAGGGCCGAATCCCGACCCAGACAAAGGACGCCACTTATTCGCATCCATATCCATGAAGCTGACTAGGGTTGGATCGATGCCGGAGTCTTGGATCAGCTTCAGGTACGTGGGCAACACTGCTAAGTACTGATCTAGGTCGGGAGGCGATTCGAGGAGAACCGGAAGCCGTCGTTCTTTGGCCAGAGCTAGCTGGATAGCAAAGGCTTCCCGCTCCAATTCGCTATCGTGCCGTAGGGAGAGCTCACCCACAGCCCGTACTAAGCTGCTATCCAGATGGTTTCTCAATTCCTCTAGCAAGCCATCCAGATCGACCGGAGTCTCAACAAGGTCCCCAGGGTGTATCGATAACGCAATGTAGGCGTCGATGCCGTACGCGGCCGCTCGACCAACCTCGTCGCGAAGGAGGCGATCACACCGTGCCCGATACAGTTTTCGCCCAGGGTGAGGTTCACCCGCAGTACAAGGAATCATGACAGTCTGAGTGCCACCAAGTGCCATCCACTCGTAGTCGTCGGCATTTCGACTATCTGAATGCACATGATGATCAAAGATCGGGACGGGTTGGAAGCACCCTTCCTGCCCCTTCGAGGAACGTGTCACAGGTATCATTTCGACATCACCGTGCTACTATCGACCGCAAAACACCGAAACTGCGACTGAGAGCCTCATAGAGACGATCACCATGGTTGTACAGTTCGACGCTCAGCCACCCCTGCCATCCTTCACCAGCCAACACTGCGGAAAATCCCTGCCAGTCGATGTCCCCGTCCCCAGGTATTTCGTGGTTGTGAATGCGCCCCTTGATATCCTCGACCTGAATCACGGGCGTTATGCCGAGATGCTGGCGAACAGACTCCAGGTAGTCGTCATCGACGACTCGGGTATGACCCAGATCCTGGGCTAGGCGAAACCGTGAATGATTCACAGCTGAAACAAATCCGGCGACTTCTGAATTACGCTGAAAGAAAAAGCCTGGCTCAGGTTCCATTGTCAGCGTCACTGTTTCGGAAAAGTCCAGAAGCACGTCGATTCCCTCCCGCAACCAGTCATATGCGGCATAACGAGACACATCGGGTCGCAGAATCCCGGTTGCGAAGTTCAAGTTTGGAATATCAAGTTCTTCAGCCAAAACGATCGCCCGACGAAGCAGATCGATCCGCTGCCGACGCCCGTCAGCAGACGGGGACACCAAGGACGGTTCGAATCTCCTTGAACTGAGCAAATCGTCGGCGCCGGCGGCAAGCGATGGCATATCCAAACCGAGATCCTCTGTGGTCTGGCGAAGTTGAACAAGATCACGACTGCGGCTGGCAAATGGATCTAGATGCGCAGGATGCAGTGACAATTCAATTCCATCGAATCCTGCTTCTGCCACTCGAGAGCACGCATCATCTAGCGACAAATGCCGTAGTCCGTTCAGATTGTATGCCAGTTGAATCATTATTTCTCCCTAAATCTCGCGACATGTCTGATGGTGTAATTTCACATCATGGAGTGGATGGACCCTTAACCGCACGGACCAAAGACTTCCTCAATGGAGTGGCGTCGCTTCCCAGCAGGTGATTTCCCCTCACCTGTCTATCTACAACTATCGTCGGGCAGCGCCGATGCCCGTTTATATCTGCTGGATATATAGGCCGAATCCCGCTATACTCGTTGAAATATACTTCATCAGAGTCACAGGCATACGCCAAATCCCACATCGGGAACGACTCAACACCATCTGCAAGAACCACTCAACCTGCCAGAATCGCAGGCGCCCATACTGCTGCACCAACCTCATTTCGCCGGCATCCTACACATTCTCACAAGCCGTTCAAGGTCGCGTATTCTGCGACAATACCTCTACGAATAGCGAATGAGGAACCGTCACCTCGACCTCGTCATCCACCTCATGAACCTGACCTACGGTGTTGACGAAGATCATCCGGGCATTCGTGCGACCACGCCTCTTGTTATCGGTACGGATTATGTTGGCTATGGCGCTCGGTGGACAATCCGTAGGCAGATCAATCGGACACCCCAGTCCATTAACCAGAATTGACTGCTGACGCGGCAACACCGAGGCGTCCGTGATGCCAAGATGCGCACCAATCCGCGCGGCAGCACACATTCCTACTCCAACCGCCATCCCATGAAGCAAGCGTCCGTGGGTGAGGAATTCCACGGCATGCCCTACTGTGTGCCCATACTCAAGAACCATGCATCGGCCCCGTTCACCTGGATCCTTTTCCAGGATTCGAGCCTTGGACACAATGATATCGCTACAGAATTCCACAGGCTGGTCACGAAAGCAGGCGAGATCCGGAGTCAGTATCTCCTCCAAATGACTAAACCAGTCGGCATCGTCAATCAACCCATTTTTGATCGCTTCAACGACTCCGCTGCGCCATTGTTCGACGGGTTCGGTGGCCAAGTAGGAGGTATCCCCCCAGACGAAAATTGGTGCGCGATATACACCAAACTGGTTCTTTCCGTAGTCTCCATTAACCGCCTGCTTGTTACTCATGGCGCCATCCGTGAGATTCAACAGCGTCGTGGGCACCTCCACGAAGCGGACACCACGGTATATAAGAGTAGCAGCCAATCCTGTCACGTTGCTGACCACACCACCGCCAACACCGATGATGATCGAATTCTTGGTGCACCCAGCCTGTATCAAATCCTCGAGCAACGAATGCAGAGTACGCCAGTTCTTATTCGACTCCCCATCTGGAATCGTGATTGCTTCGGGAACTTGACTGTCTCCAGACGCTAGCACCTTCCTAAGACGATCAACGTATCCACGCACTGCCTCAGAGGATACGATGATGACTTGATCATACTCATGTTCAGCCAGCTTCTGCGGCATAAGATCCGCTATATCGTGTCCCAGCCACAAGTCCACTGCGGGATCGCACGCTGTGCTCAATCGACGAAGACCGGACGATTGGATGTTCATACGCTCAGCTGTCGTGTTGATCATCTTTCAATCACCTTCTCGATATATCCCTCTAAGTCAAGGATTCCACTGCCACTGATGCAGATGACGATGACCTTCTTGTTTCCCGCCCGTTTGGCTTCCAGCGCCTCTTCGATTCCAGCCAAGAGAGCGTGACAGGATTCAGGTGCGATGAGAATCTGCTCCGTTCGCAGAAGGTCGCGTCCTGCAGCGAATATGTCCTTCTCTTCGTAGGCTCGTGCGTCAAGTAGTCCCGCATGATTCATGACTCCGACGATGGGGGAACCACTGTGTTGTCGAAGCCCTCCGACGTGGGTTGGCGGCAGCTGGTAGTCCCTCCCCAAGGTGTAGGACTTAACCATCGGAGTGTTGCAGCCAAGATCGGAGTAGTCGTACTCGTAGCGTCCCCGGGTAAGTCGAGGAGAAGTTGCTGCCTCAGCTGCGATAAGGCGCAGCCCAGCGCCTCGAATCGCCTTCTCATATAGGAAGGGAGCCATAAACCCCACGAGATTGCTTCCTCCGCCCACGCAGGCTATCAAGACATCGGGTTCAACCTCTAGCGCAGCCAATTGAGCCTTTGTCTCGAGTCCAATGACGGTTTGATGGATAAGAACGTGCGGAACATTGCTTCCCGAGATGTACTTGGCCTCAGGATTTATGGACGCGTACTCGATGGCTTCGCCGATGGCTAGCCCCAAGGATCCATCCATGTGAAGCCCATCCCGTTTCATATCTCGGCCCAATGCCGTTTGAGAACTCGGGGAGGATTCAACCTGAGCCCCGAGCATAGTCAGCAGAGCACGGCGGCTGGTCTTCTGTCTTGCGGAGATCGCGGCCCAAAAGATTGTCGGGCGGATACCTGCACGAGCACAGGCAAATGCCACGGCATGCCCCCACTGCCCCGCTCCGGTCTCGGTCACCAGCTCTTCTGCCCCCTCCTCCTGGGCAGCACGAACCTGTGCAATTGCGGAGTTCAACTTGAAAGCACCGGTAGGTAACGTGTCCTCACGTTTCAAGTAGATCTCAGCTGGAGTTCCGAGACTCTTCTCAAGTGCCCGAGCCCTTGTCAAAGGGGTCGGGCGACCGATAGCCACAAGGTCCTTACGAACCCTTTCCGGGATTTCGATGAATCGATTGGGGTTGGCATCCAAATCCAGCATCGCTTGGAGTCGGATGTGTCTTTGCAGCTGGATCCGATGCTGATCTTCGGACTCGTCCACGATGGGTGGGAGAGGCTCCGGCAGACTCAGGATCGGATTGAGCCAATGGGTGGGGACTTCCACTGGCCCCGAGGAAACCGGGGTGGGAGACCACATCTCTGTAGGGATGATAGTCACTTGCAGTGCTCCTGATCTTCTCTTCGTAACAACGTTCAAGATCCAGACAGGACAGCACTCTTCTGACCACGACAATAATCTGCAAGCCAGATCGAAGAACTTGCGAACACGAGTCAGATTCCATGAAAAAGGTTAGGCAAGATGTGCCGCATTAGCAACTTGAAGGACAAGCATTGAATTTCTTTCCAAGACACACTATTACAGTTGCGATCGGTAGGAAGGTATCGCCGTCAATACTGTCAGTTTAAACTAAACAACGTCAGCTACCTCACGATCCAGACATCAGATACTCAACGCATTATCAAAAGTGAACGACATTCGATTGCGTCTATCCGCTGGGATTCAGATCACGCCTGTGTTAAGAACCGGATCTCATACATCCCAGGCATCCGATAAGTGCGGATCGCACGCGCAAAACGCGCCATCCGTGCAGCAGACGCGCGGGTGTCAGCTTGTCCAGATACTTCGTAGGAGTTGCTAGATGATAGTTCTGGGATACAACGGGTTTGCAAGAGCTGCGGAAATCTTCAGTCGTCTGTACAACGCGACCGGAATCGATCGCAATCTCATATATGGACACGATTCCTCAGCGGCAATAATCGTGGATGGCAAACTCGTGGCAGCCGCCGAAGAAGAACGCTTCAACAGAGAGAAGCGAACCTCGGCTTTTCCTGCAAAGTCCATCGAGTGGTGTCTGAATCAAGTTGAAGCGACATTTGATGACGTCGATGTTTTTGCCTTTGCCTGGCAATTTTCTGACGACGTCCTGGAGAAGATGATTCATGAAATCGTTGACGACCAAGGACTCACGGTAAGCAAAAAGTTGAGTCAGCTGGGTAGATTGGTGAAAACGTACGACGGCATGCTGAGCATTACCGCTCGGATACACGATTTTGCCGACTATACTGGATTCGAAATCCCTCTTGAACGGCTAATGCCCGTTCCCCATCATCTATGTCACCTCCTGACCGGACATATCCTTTCACAAGGAGGTGACTCGGCCTTCTTGGTCAGCGATGGTAGAGCTGAGTGGTTGTCCGCCATCATTGGTGAGATCTCAAACGGGAAAGTCCGCATGTTCGAAGATCTTACGGTAAGTTTTCGCAATTCATTAGCAGTGCTGTTTTCCGTGATCACCCGCTATCTCGGATTCATGCCCAATAATGACGAATACAAAGTCATGGGCCTAGCCGCCTATGGGCAGCCACCATGTCCGAATCCGCTCTTGGATAAGGTCTTGAAACTTGATGAGAATGGCACCTACACAACCCCATTCCCTGCTCACGATGTTGGCTCATATTATGAATTGTTCGATCATGTGTTCGCCGGGACCCCAGAGGTCAGAGAATCCTTTGAATACCGAGTCCGAGTCGCGGCTGCGGCACAGGACCTGGTCGAGCAAGTCACACATCGTCAGATCGAAGTACTGCAAAAGCGTACCGACGCTCATCGCCTAGTATTTGAGGGAGGATTGGCTTTGAACTGCGTCAACAACACCAAAATCTTAGAACAGTCATCCTTCGATGACGTTCACGTCAGTTTCGGCGCCAGCGACGTCGGGGTTTCGATCGGAGCGGCATTTCAAGCGTGCATGAATTTGGGGATGACCCTTAGAATATCGCCGTCCCCATACCTTGGTCCCAGTTACGGACCCGCAGAGATCCAAGCGGCGCTGACTCGTCATTCGGATCACATCGTATGGCGACAAATGGCAGATCCCATACAACAAACAGTCGACATTCTCGAGAGGGAACAAGTTGTTGCCTGGTTCCAAGGCCGTATGGAATTTGGCCCGAGAGCCCTTGGTAATCGAAGCATTCTTGCAAATCCGAGTTTTCCAGGGATCAAAGACACCATCAACAACCGGGTAAAACATCGGGAACCATTCAGACCCTTTGCTCCCATAGTCCTGGAAGACGTGGCATCAACCGTCTTCGAAATGGGAAAGAAGCAGAAGTCCCCATACATGACATTCGTTATGCCGGTTCGGCCGCAGTATCAACAAGTCATCCAAGGAGCATGCCATGTTGACATGACCTCTAGAGTTCAAACCGTATCGGATTCAGATAACCCTCTGTTAGCAGAACTGCTGCGCGAGTTCACCGCTCGAACCGGCATTCCCTGTCTCATTAACACCTCATTCAACGTTGCCGGCGAACCTATTGTCTGCTCACCCGACGACGCAATTCAATGTTTTCTTAGCACAGAGATCGATTACCTAGTTTTGGGCGATATCCTGGTCGAGCGGGCATTGCCGGCGATGAATCGTTTCCGAAAGGAGAAGGTTCAGTGAGGTTGGTCTGTCTGATCGGTGCAGGCATAACTGTGAGGCCATACAGTTCGGGTATCAGAAATGACTGAGCTTTTCGCGAAATGAGGATCCAGAATAGCATCGGGCAGGTCTACGCCGGAGAAGTCAGCTCCACTTAAATTTGCGCCTATCAGCGAGCTCTCTGACAAATCGGACTCAATGAAGTATGCCTCGGACAGATCTGCTCCTTCGAGATTCGCCCTTCGGAGGTCTGCCTCCATCAAGTACGCCTCGCAGAGATCTGCTCCGCGGAGATCCACCCCACCGAGATCGGCCCCCTGAAGATCCGCGACCAGCTCAGGCCTCGCGCGCTGTAGAGAACCAGAGGCCTTTTCCATCGCCACAGTCGTCATACCCTCTTCAAGGAGTCGAATGCTTGCGTCTCCAATTCGATGACCTCACCGACTATGCGCACCACAGAATCGATCAGATCCGCAGTCGATGCATCCGAGGATCCATCGTCGGCAAGCGCCAAAAGGGATTGTCCGAGACCGCTCCAAAGTTTTCCACTGGCACGGAAGAAATCAGCCGCAATCAGGTACCGGTCATCGCCAGTAGCCTCAGCCAGCCGCCGCAAGAACCGCTCAATTATTGGTCGATACAGTCCGCCACCAGTCCCAAAACTCTCAATCTGGCGTCCAAAATGCAAGAGTTGTCGCTCCAATGCCCCGATATGGACGACCTTGCCCAAGACATCGGCGTCCTCGACATCTCCCACTTTGCTGGTAGGCCATGTGGGCGCCGTCTTCATCAGCTGGCGCATACCTGGAATACCTAAGTTTCGGCTACCGGGCCTCAGAACTTCACGGCACAGATTTCTGGCAGCCACAGGACCTATGGCATCCAGCTTCACTGTTCCCCGTGGTGCACCGAATTCGTATGCCCGGTTTTCCGGGTTCAGCGGTGCAGCCTTCCGGCTGGACCGGGCGGCTTCCAACGAGGGAGAGTCTATGACCTGAACCTCATCAAACGCGCAATCCGACACGACAATATCATTACCTTGTCGACCAATGACATTAACAACGTATCCACCAAAGGAAGTCCGACCTTGCAATCCCCAATAGGGTAGCATTCCCAAATCCACTCTGATCAGAGCTGCAGGTGTATTTTCCAGTAACCTCAACAATCCCTCGGTCGAACGCGGAGCGTGGGCTCGAACTTCGACTCCCATCAACTTCATTGCCTTGAAGGGCAATATCCCTTGCTTTCCAACGATGACATCAGGATCACTACCCCGTATTGGAAAGTATGAAAACCCAAATCCACCGTCCAACCCAAAGAGCAAGTCTTCGCAGACGTCCAAACCAAGCGCATTCAGAATTCTTGATTGACAAGCAGATTCGCAATGAATACCGCGGAGATGTTTGTATTTTCCCAAGGCTACATTAGTCATGGTCATCGCACCCCTTTCAAGGCCATAAGATACCGTCGTGACGCAGCAGGCTGGCTTTCAATGGCATACCGAAACGTATCACGATGCAAATCATTGACGTGGCAGGCCACAAAATCTGCAACCGCAGCTTGATGCACGGCACCTGCCACCTTGAGCAACCAGCCGCACCCTTTTTGAACGTAATAGTGATCGTCTGTCATGAGAGCCAAGCAGTTGCTCCACACGTGATCAAGAGGTAATTGCACGGTATGAGAACCAACTTTACGCCGCACAAACTTCACTACTGCAACATTCGCTGCCCGCCTTGCCCAAGGCGATCTGGACCAAACCCAGTCTTTGGTTGAAGGGATGGTGTGAATGTGACCCATTAAGAACGCGAACAGCAACTTTAAACACATATCATCACACTGAGCCCAGTTACTGACATACGATTCAATCCAGCTATGTGCGACAGAGTGAAACTCATCATTCAATCCTCGTCTGGCGACTCTGTGAAGAAGCGCGAAGGCAAGAAGCACCTCCTCGTGATACTCGTGGTGTTCCAAAATCGTCTTGGCAAGCACAAGTCGCTGCTCAGCGGTCACTTCTATGTATCGTTTATCAAATTCACGCACTAATGCGGTCACGAGCCTATTAGATACTCCCAGAGCATTGATGTCCTCATGGAAGTAGCGTTGACTCCTATCGACAAAGTTAGAATCCGCCAGGGAACGCAACTCAGAACACAGCCACTCTGCGATTACCTGATCCGAATCGGCCATCATCGCTGTAGCCCTTCCATGCGGATCGCTACACGCATCGGCGTCGTCTTCACCAGCTTTGACGCGGAACGCAACCGCGGCTTGTCAGCCATGACATATTCATATTCGTGTTGCATATCAGCCACAGCGCGCCTAGAATATCTGGCTCTGTCAGAGAGGCTCTGACCACGAAGTCCCCACCATAGGTACCAGTTCTTGTGACTCAAGTACTTGTCTCGTACGTGATCAAGCAGATCTACATCGCTGAGAATCTCAGGTTCCACATAATATGCGGGGACGAAGACACTTTGATTCTCAGTAAGTATTCCAGCGTTTACAGCCTGATCATAGAGCTTTGTACCGCTGAGAATCCGAATCCCCAAATTCGCATAGATCTGAGTCGGATTCAGATATTTCTCCGTGAACTCAATCGACGAACGAAGCGCTGCAGACGTTTCATCAGGTCCACCGAGGAAGACACAATGGGTATGCTCAATAGGACTCTTTGCCAGTAGCCGATCAACTTCGAGTACCTTTGTCATGTCGAAGCCCTTCTTCAAACTGTGCAGAGCTTCATCGGTGAAAGCGTCAGTTCCGAGATCCACACGAATGCATCCGGCCGCGGAGAGCATTTCCAAGAATTCCGACGTGATGGTGTTGGGGGTCAACTGACAATACCACGGGATATTCAGCTTGGAACGAATCATCTCATCGCAGATCTTTACGGCATAGTCCAGCGGAAAATTGAAGGTGGCATCAACGATCTCGAATTCACGGACTGCGGGATTGTCGGTCACTGCGCGCGAAATCTCAGAAACAACCTCGACTGGCTCTCGGTACCTAACCCTCTTCCCTTCCGTTTTTCGAATGATGCAATATGAGCAAAATAATTTGCATCCACGTTTGGTCTGCAGCGTTTCAATTGCCGGTTGGCTGTCCCGCGTCAAGTCCGATGTTGCCGACACTCCTTCGCTGAAATATCGCGGATCATAAATCGACCGATCTGGTGACAAGATTTTATTGTCGAACGATGAATCTGCCCGGTTTTGAACGAAATACCCGGCATCGTCAAGATAGCAGAGACCCGGAATGGCAGACGGTTTACCGCCATTTTTGAGGTATTCCAGAAGAAGGACTATACTGGACTCGCCGGCGCCAGCAATTCCGAAGTCCGGTTGCGCGTATTCAAAGAAGGCCATGGGTTCTACCGAAAAACCAGTACCCCCAACGACCACCGTTGCTTTCGAGTATTTCCTAACGCATTTCACTATCTTCTCAGTGAGTGGTGCAAAGAATATGGGATCCACAAAAGTCAGATTATCAAGATTTCGGACAGCGATGCCAACAACATCATAATAGTTCTCGGTCAGGCGTTGTCTCAGGACTTGAATCTCACGTGACTCCCAAAGTAGGTCAAGCACCTCAACCGTATGTCCAGCCCGTTTCAACGCAGCACTGATGTAGGCCATTCCAATGGGCAACGCCGGCCTTGGGACTCGGATCTTGTTGGTGGAGATGAGAAGCACCTTCATGAGGCTACACCTCATTCGGACTCGTAGCCATCAGATTCATTGAACCCTGCTGAGTCATTCCCTGAAGTGGCTGAGTCGCATACGCAGCAGAGCGAAGATCGGGCCTTAGAGATGCGCCCGAATAATATCGCCTCTGACGTTCTATATCGACGTCAGCGTAGATCGTCCCCTCCCCATCGTCAAGCATGGCCATCCGCTCCTCGCCGTCCATAAAGTCAAATCTTTCCGCATCGAGAAACAGTGGATCTGCTACAATTTGTGACCTACCCATATAGCTGAAACCTGCATACAGGTTCGTTCCCACGCCCGACGCGAACACAATTATGCACTCAGAATCCATAGCTCGGACAGGAATGCGCATATTCGCAACGTGTGCGTAAGTGGAGGGTATCAGAGCCGAGCAAACAATGATGTCCACATTCTGATTGAAGTATGCCCTGGCCGCTTCGGGGAAGTTCAAATCATAGCCCTGGAGCAAACCTATACGTCCGATCGCCAGATCAAACATCGGGAATTTCTCACCACACGACAGGTACCTGCGCTCAAGCTCATGGCAATGGACTCGTCGATAGGTTCCGATCAATCCCTCGGATGGGCCTATAAGGATCGATGTACTATAACATCCATCGTTTCCTCGCTCCAACAGTCCTGCAACGATGTAAACCCCGAGTTCACTGGCCAAGCTCGCGATCTGATCCGTCTCAGAGCCAGGAATGATAGCAGCGACGTTGGCCACCTCGAGGATGTCACCCCCAGTTAGAATCGATTCCGGTAGGCAGACTAGCTGCGCACCTGCTCCGGCGGCTTCCCTGATTGCTCGCTCTGCACGACGCATATTGCTGGCTTGCCGTCCGAGTTTCGATTCGAACTGTATGGCTGCGAGTCGTAGAGGCATCATATGAACGTCACCCTTCTAGCGGACGAGAGGAAATTACCAAGCCCAAATCCTCCTCACGGACTTGCCAGCCATCCAATCCTGCCTCCGCCAAAAGCTGCTCCGCCTCATCTCGCGTGTAAGCTGACTGCAACTGATGCATGAACTGGTCGGCGCCATCTTTGATGAACTGCAGGATGAAGGTGATATGCCCTTCGTCTGCATGGCGGTTGGAGTCATGGATGATAACAATTCCGTCGGGCCGACAGATCCGGGCAGCCTCGCGCAGCGTCTCGACCGGGCGCAGCCATCTATGCAAAGATGAGAAAGAATAGACAATGTCAGCCGAATTGTCAGGCAGCGGGAGTCTGTGAAGCCTTGTCTTCTCAAAGTCAAGGTCACCCTCGGCATTAGCCCACACCGCCAATGTCAGATTGTCTTCCGCAACCTCGACAAGATTGCCGATCTCCTCGAATCCAGATATCTGAACTTTCGGTAGACGACCCGCAAGGTGCAACCCCAAGAGGCCAGTGTTACATCCGATCTCCACCATTTCGGTAGTGTTTGGAGTCACATGGGATATGATTCGTTCCGCTGGTTCCTTATAGGCCATGAGCGCGGAACGACGCATTCCAAGGTCATATGCACGAACCGAATTCAGATCTGCGAATGGAGATGTCAGGGGCACGCGTTCAGCCAGGTCGAGCAGACGATTTTCGTTCATGCCACAGCCTCCTTTTAGCTCAAAATTCTGATTTGTTGCATCCTTGGAATGGCGCTGAGTCTCGACATCAAGGACCTCGGTCTGCGGATATTTCCTCATGTTTGAGCCAATGAACGCGGAGATATCCGAACCAAGGTGCTTAGGGTAATAGCGATGCTCCGGGGAGTAGAAAGCCTTTGAAATGTTATCAAGATAAAACAATCCCTTTGGCCCAGAAATCTTAAGGCCGGTGTCTGAAAGAATGACGAGTCCTTTTGATTCGAAGTCTTCGAGTTCCTCGGAGAAAGTCTCCATGAAGTCTACTCCGTGTAGGCTTCGAAAACGATCTCGATCAACACGTCCGGCCTTTACGCCAAGAACCATTGAGCGACGAATACCTTCTTCTTTTGTGATGAACCGTCCCATAGAAATAGGCAGACGACCAGAGGTTGCGATCTCGATATAGCGGTGGATGTCTGGCTCGTTGAACCACCAGTGATCTCGGAGATGCCCTGCAGCTGTCGGTCCTAGGGGGATGATGGGGACATTCTCACTCCAGGATACCTCGCCATAATGAGGTTGATAGCCTGGTTTGGCGAAGCAGTCGCCATAATATCCAAGGAAACCATTGGCAGTCAGCTTCTCGGCGGCAACCATGAACATCTCGTCCACGAGACGACTGTTCGGGATCGGCGGCAATTTTCTGCGCTTTGTCGTGATTTGCGCGAACTCCATGTATGTGTAGAGTGATACACAAGTCACTCCAAGCTCGATGGCAGTGTCCAGGCTGCGTTCCCAACTCGCCATTGTTTGTCCATTGATTCCATACATCAAATCGATGTTGACATTTTTGAATCCACATCGCTGAAGCATTCGTATACAATCCTTCAGCATTTCTGGATCGCTGGGCCTACCAAGGTTTTTGAGCTCATCCCGATCGAACGTTTGAATTCCAAGGCTAATCCTGTTGATTCCGTGTTTCAACAGAACTTGGCATTTACGTTCATTAATGTCAACAGGAGTACTCTCAATCGAAAAGTCAACATCCTGCGCGCACGGAATACTGCTAAAAAGATGCCTCAGCAAACCATCAAGCTGAGCCGCAGTCAAAGCAGTGGGAGCCCCACCTCCAATATAGCCAAGTACCAGATGACGGTCCTGAACGTAGGGGCGACTGGCATAGTTGTCGATCTCAGCCATCAGCGCGTCCAGAAACGCTGTCGCAAGCGGTCGAGTCGTCTGATACTTGGTATATGGGCAGCTAAAGCATAACTTATTGCAGAACGGGATGTGAATGTAGACGCCCATCGGCAGCGGGGAAAAGACCTCTTCCTCGCTCAAAGGAACGTGCCTAGTTGGATACTGGCGGCCCCATTCTGAGTCGCGCTCTGGATATTCCTTCCAGAACGGAATGCTGGTAGTTGTCATGGAAATACTCATGAATACTCCTTCCGTCCTCTCTGAATAAGCTGACTTATGACATCGGCCAGCGACGGCGTGCTCACAGTGGCTGACCGCAGCGATAGACCGGCAGCATTCGCCGCAATCACAATCTCCGCCAGCGCTTGCTTGTAGCGAGGATCCACCAACTTGATCGAGACGCCAGTATCAGTAGGCACGGCCTCTTCAACCAGCGAAGTGATTCCAGGGAGTTTGGCAGCCCAGTCCTGAAGGGCTGGCGTCTCCTGCCGTACGAACGCTTCCAAGTTCAAGGTCGTCGTCTCATTGCCTCTGAGCATGTCAACAAGCGACGCATCGAATATCTGACGTCCCTGATGCAGGACGGCCACCGAATCGGCCAAGGCAACGAGTTCTTGCCGATGATGGCTCGCGAATACGATGGATACACCTTCTCGTTTGAGCTCCTGTAAAAGGTTCAGAACGGTTTCCTGTGCGGTTGGATCAAGACCCACCGTCGGTTCATCCAGTACGAGTAGATCTGGTTGATGAGCGACGGCACTGATAATGTGAAGCTTCCGCTGGTTTCCACCCGAAAGAGTTCTGACTTCTTGGGTTTCGAAATCGGAAAGTCTGGCTCGTTTGACGAGTTCCCCATATCGCTCTGGAGCGGCACGCCTCAAATGGAGTTGATGCTGGAGATAGGTTCGGACCGACACGCCATCCGGGAGTTCCTTGGCCTGCTGGACATAACCTAAGTGCTGACTCGCACGGCTCCAACTTCGCGGTGACGTCCCACAGATGCGGATTCTCCCTACACTTGGCTCGAGAAGCCCCGCCACCAACCGGATCAGTGTTGTTTTCCCCGCACCATTCGTTCCGACTACCGCGAGTCCGTCCCCCCTGCCGAGCGAAAGAGAAATACCCTTCAGCGAGAAAGTATCGCTCACCCGGTACCCAAGATCGGATACCTCGAGCGTTGGAATTTCCGTTTGGAACCTTTTCCCACCTCTAACCACGACCGATGCTCCTTCGGAATGCATAGGCTGCAACAACGATGGCACCCAGCCCATAGAGAGCCGTGATCGCCACTGTCACACCGCTTGGATCCGGACCTTGACCGAGTGCAGCACGGAATACCTCGACATGGACAGAAAGTGGAAACTTTGCCAAGATCTTCCCCACCCAGTCGAGGTTTTCGAGAGGAAAGAAGATACCGGCAAAATACATGATTGGAATAACGATAATGTTGACGACAGCTGGGAAAGAAATCTCATTTGTGAAGCATGCGACAAATATGCCAAGTCCAGCAAAGAATAGACAACCAGCGAAAAACCCAAGAATCAACATTCCCCATGAAGAAATTCTAACTCCAAAGAGGACGATTCCGATGATAAAGACGGCAAAGAACTGAAGTAGACACTTCGCCACGACACCAATGAGTCGTGCAATAAGAAAGCCAGAATATGATAGAGGCGACAGAACTAGATCCTCAATCGTGCGGCGGCTTCGGTCAACTATTATCGTGTATCCTATGGTGTAGGTACAGCTAAACATGACGCCTGAAGCAAGAATTCCTGGGAATACGAAGCCAAAGAAACTTGCGGCATCGGCACTAGGACTATCCATCTGCCTGGTAGCAGCTCCGAAGGCCAATACCATGGAAACGCTTGAAAGAAACGTCGATACGGCGAACAATCGATTGGCGAAGAACTGACGCATATCGATGGACACTAGTTCAGCGATGTCACCAATCCATTTACGTTGTATCAACGACTTATCTGGTTTCTCCAGCATATGTGTCATGATCTCCCCTTGTGGATCGTCGTCCAGAGAGCCTGGGCATCAACACGAAATGGCATCTTCTCTCGAGCCTTACGTTGGACCTTCAGGTGAATGTCAGCATGAATGACTTCTTCCCAAGACCGCGGCGAGGCTTCGGCAAGCACATCTGTCTCAGGATCCTCCGCCACGTTCCATACCAAGCCATCAACAATCATGCTGCGACCTAGATAGGGCATCATTAGAAAGCGGTTACTGCCGACAGAATTCACGAAGACGAGTGTACATTCATTGTCAGCTGCTCGAGCACGACATATAGACCGCACAGGATAGGAATAGGGTGCGAACATGTTGGCGACCGCAACAATGATGTCGACACCGTCAAATAGATAGTGACGACTAGCCTCTGGGAAACGTATATCATTGCCTACCAGCAGTCCGATCTTCCCAATATCGCTGTCTATCGCGGGAGTGGGTTCCCCTGTCGATATATAGTCGACTTCGCCACTCCAGGTGCATGTACGCCGATACCAACCCAATACCTCTCCACTCGGCGCAACTAAGGTCGCTGCATCGTATACCTCCCTTCCCTCGAAAAGAAGGATTCCAGCTACTATATGTAATCCAAGCCGTTGAGCTTGCTGTGAAAGGAACTCAACGATGGGGCTGTCACTAGGCGTGGCATCGTTGCGTACTGAAGGAAGGTTCACCCCGGTGGCAAAGGCGGCTGGTAGGCATGCCAATAGAACTCCTTGACTGGCAGCCGATTCCAACAGGTTTCCGGCAACCCTCAGGTTCTCATCACGTGCACCGGGCTTGGACTCCATCTGCAATGCCGCTACACGTGTTGCGCGTCCACTACGAAAACTCATTTGTCCTCCAAATCAAACCCATGATCGGATTGACATCGAATTCTTCAATAAATAAATTAGGCCACAGACGTATCATTTGCGTCTGCAACGTTGCCTTGCATACTAGAACATATAGGTGAATTATCCCATCTCTCATATCAGTCACGCAAATCCATGCATTGTTTAAGGAGAATCGTTTCATGAATTAACCGTATCGAACTTGAACCGATGCCGCTTAACGGTACATCGACCGAAGTGGATACGGTCAGGAGGTATCTCCCATCGATCACAACTAGCCCAAAGCGCAATCCATAGCTTACCGAAACTACGATTGAAGGACTGCCAACTTTGAGAAATACCGCTGTATGGGTCCTTCATGTGACACCTTCAGTTTCGAGAGGGTTCGGATCCACCAGCAGCCCGTAAAGGTCTGGCCGTCGAGCCCAGAGTCCAAACCACATGGTCTGCTGAAACTTCAAGTCGGGTTCCCGTATTCTCGATATTCTTGTCGGATCCCATTCTGCTTGCAGAACCGTTTCTTCCTCATAGGCCTGTGCAACGAAACCTTCCGGCATTGCGATGGCGCTCCCTCCATAGGCATGGGCACCCAACGAGCCCGAAAATGCAACACCCACCGTGTTAAGCGTGGAGATTCCCCAGACAGCAGACCGCTGCGCAGAACGCCTTCTTCCTGTGATGGCACCCGCTACCACCAGCAACTCCGCGCCCTTGAGACATTGGATCCGAGCGGGTTCAATCAACCAGAAATCAGGACCTAGAACAAGCCCCAGCGTGCCGATCGCCGTCTTAATGACGGGGAAATCACTGCCCGTCATCGTAGATCCATCGGGCAAGATCTCGCGCTCAACCCGTCCCATCTCGATGCCATCCGGTCCTATGAGCCGAGCCACCTGAACGCAGGTCCCCGACGAGGCACTGGGCTCGGGCCAAGATCCCGTGTACACGTGCGAACCGCTATCTCGCGCGAAATCTGACAGCCTACTCAGCCACTCATCCCGAGAGCTCTGTGCCGGGATCGCTGCAATCCCATATCCCGTAAACGAACTTTCCGGAAGGACCAGAATTCCGGGACCGACATCATGAACATCATTCAAGATATCGAGAATGGCAACGATGTTCCTGTCAGCGTCCGGCCCGGTACGAATCTGAGGAATCGTGATCTTCATACAGACTCCTGTTCAGGCACTATACCCCTGGGTGAAGCAGCGAAGACGGACTCAGCGAGATTTGATTCCAACTCTGCACCAAGATTCCGATAAGCCCCGACGTAACCGCCGAGAAGATCCCTGTACGCGGCAGGACGACGCTGCGAGAGCCAAAGCCCGGCGTCACAGTCGAGATCGACGCTTGGATTGATGTCGACCAGTAAAATCTCAGCGCTGTCCGTGCCAGCTCGAGCAATGACACTGCCGTTGGGATCGGCAACCAAGCTCGTGCCCGCGAAATGCACTTCGACTTGCCGATCACCGCGAAACCCTCGAACCACCCCTACCGAGCTTGCGTACACTAAATAAACGCCATTCAGATAGGCTGTCGTGCTGAGCGCATTGACCATGAGATTTTGGTTTTGGTGCAGCGTGCCTCCCGGGACGAAGACGACGCGGGCTCCAGAAACCGCGAACAGGCGTACCACTTCAGGAATCCAGAAATCGGAGCATACGGCTACACCGATGCGCCCGATTGGCGTATCAAATGGCGTCAAGGTGTCGGCCTGTCTACACAGAACCATCTCGTTGCCGAATGCGTGAGCTTTGATGGCGTTGGCGATGAATTCGCCATAGGGATTGATGAGTAGCGAAGAGTTTTGGTACGTGCCATCCTGCAGATCCTCAACCACAGACCCAAGAAGAATGTACACACCAAGCGCACGAGCCATATCGGCGAAGCCGTCCGTAACCGGTCCCGGGATCACAGTATCCGTCACCCCCTTGAGGTGGTTCTGCCCTGGCATGTACCACGGCGGGCCAAGAAAGAACTCGGGGAAGCACACGATATCGACCAGACCCTGTTGCGTAGCGTCTCGGACCGCATGGTATGCCATTTCGAGAGCCTCACTAGGATCTTTGATCCATTCTGATTGTATGACGGCAATTTTCATCAGCATTTCCTCACATGAGTCCACTAGTGGACCAAGAGTTCATCGCCGATACCAATTCCCTCGGACGACGCAGATGAGAGCCGGTAATACTCTGGCTGTTTTCGGACAACTCACTGGGTGGACCGCACTGAACGACTCTGCCACCTGATCGTCCAGCGCCGGGCCCCATGTCGATCACCCAGTCTGCAAGTTCAACAAGTCGCAGATTGTGCTCGATCATAAGTACCGTATTCCCGGTGGAGATCAGCCTCTCGAACAGCGCCAGAAGGTGCCGAATATCTGCCGGATGCAGTCCTCGACTGGGCTCATCGAATATGAATAAAGTTTCGCTCCTTCGCTGCTTCAGCAGCTCACTTGCGAGGTTCAGACGTTGCGCCTCTCCACCCGACAATGTGCTTGTCGCACTGCCCAGCTGTAGATATCCGAGGCCGAACTCCATTAGCACATCGAGAACTTGAACGATTTTGGTTTGGCCAAGCGACTGGAACCAATCCCGAGCCTCGGAGACGCTCATCGACAGTACTTCATAAATGCTCAGCCCATCCAGTAGAATTTCGAGTACATGCTCCTGGAATTTATGACCATCGCATTCGGGACATAGCACCGCTTCGCTCCTGAAGAGTGAGAAATCGATCTCCATGAGCCCCAAACCCTTGCACGCCTCGCAACGACCACCAGAGACGTTAGTGCTGAATTCGGCGCGACCCATTCCGCTCGCAACCGCCTCAGGAATCGCAGCAAAGGCATCTCGGATATGATCGCTTATCCCGATATAGGTAGCGAGGGTACTTCGGCTGGATCGACCCAATGGTCTCTTCTGTACATACAAAACGTCCTCCAGCGCGTTCGCACCCTTCACCGTAGACGATCCGACAAGAGCGTCCGCCAGCTTCTCGTGGATGGCCATGACTAGTGAACTCTTGCCTGCACCTGAGACACCGGTGACACACGTCAGAGCACCAATCGGAAGCTGCACATCGACGTCACGAACATTATTCCGAGTAAGCTGGCTGATTTCCAGCCATGAGCAAGCGTCAAGATCGACACGTTCTCGATGAACCGGCTTAGCTGATATTGCCGCCGTCGTCACAGACTTAGGAGATTCCAGTAGCGCGGAGAAAGTACCTTCGAAGACGATTTCCCCCCCTCGCTGACCAGCATCGGGACCAAGCTCTATGATCCAGTCCGCCGCACGGATGACCGTTTCGTCATGTTCGATCACGATGACGGTATTGCCTAGATCCCGCAGTCTGCGAAGCGAGTCAATGATCTGGTTCGTCTCGCTCTCATGTAATCCAGCGGTTGGCTCATCGAGAATGTACATAACCCCTGTGAGATCGCTGGCCAAATGCTGGGCCAGCAGAAGCCTCTGTAATTCCCCTCCCGACAGGGTTACCACATGTCTATCGAGTTGAAGATGTCCGAGTCCGACGTTGCAGATGTTCGTACACTGATTGTGGATTGCCCTTGCCAATTCGCGGACCTGGGGCGGCAGAAGCTGCTCATCAAAGAGGATTTTCAGATCCACTACCAAGTCAGCAAGTTCACGTGTTTGGAAATCTTTAAACGATCTGCCAGCCAACATTGCCCGCAAAGACTCTGGACGCAGCTTCCCACCCTCACATGAAGGACAGAGTTCCTTCTCGAGGTACCTGGCCAAGGCATCCCGTCTGGCCGCCGTCGATGCTCCACGATAGGCACGGTCTAAAAATCCTAGGATACCCTCGAACCGTACATCGTTGGTCACCTTGCGAACCTTGATCGTGTAGATCGTATCCGATCCGTATAGGACAAGTTGGATCTGATCTTCTGTCAAATCTGTAAAGGGGACGTCGAGAGGAATGCCCTCGTCGGAAGCCATGGCTTCAAAAGCCTTCCTGACGTTGGGGACAGCAAAGGTACCCGGATGCGCAGAATCCCAGATCTCCCTCAACGTACGTGAGGTGTCAGGGACAACGCGTCGCAGAGAGAACCGGATCATCTCGCCTACCCCATCGCACTCGAGACATTTCCCCTCGCGGCGGTTCGGACTGAAGTGCTGAGGTGTGAGTGCTTCCGCATAGCACCCGCATCGGTCACAAAACAGATCCGTACCGGTCTCCCCGAAGCAAACTGAGCACACAGGGTGGGCCCCGGCACCGAACATCAGCCGGAGCAGACCATCGAGTCCGGTCAATGTACCCACGGTCGACCGCGGATTCGAATACCCGCCGTCTCGCTGGCGCAGCGCAATTGGTGGTTGCGCCCCGGAGATCCGATCAGCTTGGTAGTCGCCATCGCCTAGGTCGAGCGCCTTACTGGACAGAGCTCCCAAGTACAAAGACTTGGAGTACTCGAACAGCGTGTCAATGATCAACGACGACTTTCCTGAACCTGACACCCCCGCAGCCACGACCAGCTTGCCTTTGGGGATGACCACGTCTACAGACTTCAAGTTGTGGGTTGAGACACCTTGCAGAACGATGCTGTCGAGACTCATCTGCCCTCCCATTCGAACATCGGAGTGAGGCCTACCGCCTTCACTATTCCATACTGGAATACCGAGTGTAAAGCGATACCACGTGTTTCACCAGATCGTTCCGATCCCACATACCGCCATCGTCCCGGAATCGATCGGCGCAAGCGATCGTTTACTAGGAAGATCATCAGCAGCCGCGCCAGCTTGACACAGCTTTCGAACCGCGAATGTCCTGGTTGTTTCAAACCTCAATGGCCTGAGCTGCGAGGGGAGCGACATGAGAAACCGGCTTGATCTGGGACATGATCGACATCGACGACTACCACAGAGAGAGGAGAAGCCATGATCGATACCAACTACGCCGCAGCTCCCGGGAAGCGTCTGAAGGAGTGGATCGATGACTAGGGCCTATCCCAGAGTCGGGTCGCCGAGCTGATGGGTTGCAGCCGCAAGCAGGTCAACCAGATAGTCAATGGGCGTACATTGATCATGCGGTGCGTCTCCAACGCGTCATAGGCGTCCCCGCCCACTCCTGGCTGAGGTACGAGGCCGTATACCGGGCCGACCTGGCCCGGATAGCCGACCAGGAGAACCTAGCCGCCCATATGGCCGATGTAGATCCCCGCACCGCGACCTATCTCCGCCGCATCGGAGCGACTACGGCAACAAAAGGCGACCCTGGACGGTTCGTTCGTCTCCGACTTCCTCGCATTCCACCGCTGCGGAACCTGGGACGCCTATATCTCGCTGTGCGAGACTGCGACGCACGGCGACACGCTCTCGCCGCACTCAAGAATACCGGGGCTCCAGGATCGAAAAGACCAAACTCACGCCCTGGCTTCGGGCGGCCAAACTAACCCGAACAATTCGAGCAGGGAGGCCACCATACCTACGATCCGGCAAACTTGCACGGCACACTCCCCCGGTTGAAGACACGGGCCGCCACTCCCAACGCCACAACATAGCCGACCTGCTAGTCGAGGTGGAAGTGGTGTCCCTTGCCGTGGAGCCATCCGAAAGGTTCCCCCTGCTCGGGATGACCCACTGGATCTACAAGCGCGTGCTGGTCATCAAACAGACCGGGCGATAGGGCAAGGACAGTTTCCAGTTTCGTCATCTGGGCACTGTGCCACGAACTCAGCCACGTCCTCTGCGACCCCAGAGACGAGGTGCATCTGGAGTACCACACCGAGAAGAAGCGAAACTGCGCCGCGGAGAAGAAAGCCAATGAGTTCGCGATGAAAACCCTGTTAGGGCAATCCGGCATGGCCCCCTTCAGGGGACTGACCCGTGACCAGGATATTGCGGCGACCGTGATGCGGCTCAAGATCGCCCCGGGAGCCGCAACCCACCAGAAGCACCAACGCAGGATGCTCGAATACCGCTACGGCAACAGCCTTTGCGTCGATCTGAGCGGATCGTTCTCCATATGCTGACCCAATATACCGGACTTGCGATGACTATCGGGAAGAGCCTTCAGCGTCAGAGCTTACAGATAGACACCGAAACCCGACCGCGAAGAGACCCCCACAAACGCCATCCTGGCGAAGGCTGCAGAAGCCTCCGATTGGCGGTGACGGAGGGATTTGAACCCTCGGTGGCTTGCACCACACCCGCTTTCGAGGCGGGCTCTTTCGGCCGCTCAGACACGTCACCGCCGACCAGTGTACGACCGATGCCCGCGCCCCGCCAATCGGCGGGCTCATGTCAACGGCCCGGGTGCGGGCCGGTCCAATCCATCCTCCTGGCGGGACCCGGAGAAACCACCGGGAAACCGCCGCCCTGGTCCTCAGCCCCGGTGGGATGCGAAGAAGTCCCGCAGCCGATCCCCGGCCTCGACGGCCAGGATGCCCGAGACCACCTCGGGCCGGTACAGCAACCGGGAATCGCGCAACAGATCCCACACCGAGGTCACCGCCCCCGCCTTCGGATCGAAGGCGCCAAACACCACCCGGGCCAGCCGGGCGGCCACGATGGCCCCCGCGCACATGGTGCAGGGTTCCAGGGTCGTCACCAGGGTGCAGCCCGGCAACCGCCACCCTTCGCCGATGGCAGCGCCTGCGGCACGCATCGCCACGATCTCGGCGTGCGCGGCGACATCCCCGGTCTGCTCCCGCCCATTGGCGCCCACCGCGACCACCGCACCATCGGCTCCCAGCA
>ERZ773005.284-NODE-284-length-43529-cov-10.410889_pt1 | contig 43529 bp, 32 predicted proteins | sample MGYA00580666_ERZ773005 | MGnify/ENA primary metagenome ERZ773005 (study PRJEB29015, sample SAMEA2737999) | human oral metagenome | biome: human oral; feature: human-associated habitat; material: dental | place: China | collected 2061 ...
GAACGCCGGCGGCATGTCGCCGGCGGGCGAGGCGAAGGCGTCGCCCGCCACTGTCTGGTCGGGGGCCACCTCGTATCCCGCCGGGACCCGGGTCTCGGAGACCGTGTAGGCGTCGGAGGCCCTGCCGTAGGGGACGTTGGCGATGGTGTAGGTGCCGTCGCCGTTGTCGATGGACGTCAGCGAGAAGGCGCCGTGGACGCTCGAGGTACCCGAGCACGTGAACTCGGCGCCCGCCAGGGGCTCGCCCGTCGACGCGTCGGCCTTCTTGATGGTGACGGTGCCGGTGACAGGGGTGTAGTACGCTTCTACGAACCCATCGGCGTTTAGACTGTTTATGTAGAAGGAGTTGTTTGAGGAATTGAACGTGCTGTTTATCGTCGCGCCATTGTAGGTGACATCGGAACGGTAGAACCCCTCCGATGGGACCGCGTTCAACGGAACCGCTTTCCCGTTCCCTGCATACCTCGTCAGATACCCGGTGGATGCCGCCGCTCCCGTAGACCAGCTCAACCACGCTTGATCTGCGTAGTCGTGGATCTGGATGCCGCCACCTGTCAAGTCGAGCATCCATCCGGAAAGAGTGCCGTTGTTGTAGGCCCTGTAATACGGCGCTGCTTTGATCGCAACGGCCTTCGTTATCAACCCGCCCCCGTGAGCGCCGGAGGCGCGGAACCTCTCTATGACATGGGAGCTCGCCAGCATGGAGAAGCAGTTTGCGGCGGCGCCATACTGGGCGGTCGTCGCCGGGGAGTTTTGGGAGGCCCGTATCCACAGTCCGTTCGCGTCGGGCGTCGCGCTTGACCCCGCTATGTCCACGGCGACCCCCGACGTCCAGGGGATGTGTGCCTTAGACTGCGCTCCGTAATCTATGATGAAGCCCTCGCAATAGGCACCCGCAAATGTTGGCGTGGCGTAGGACACTGCGTCGGGGCCGTCGATCTCGTTCTGCTGCCAGATTAACTTGGAGCCTACATGCTCGGTGCCGTCCTTATTCAAGACCTGCATATCGACTTTCGTTTGAATCCCTATTCCGGAATTCATCGGCCTCCCGGTGCCGTTCCAGGCGAACAGGCAGGGGGCGTGTCCGTTCCAGACAAACGTCTGCGTGGGATAGCTGCTTACCAGCGCGTCATTTATCACGAAGTCTTCGATCGTCAGCTGGATTCTCACATCTCCGTGCGACCCGTCTGAAAACTCTGCGGCATCGTAGAAGAGCAGGGTGGCCGTCGCGTTCGACGAGGAGTTCTGGGTGATCGGCGCCGTCCAGCAAATTGCATGCACCGTGTCTCCCTGGCCTGTGATATCGGAGGTTGAAAGAACCAGGTTTGGATTTGAGGACGCGAAGGAATACGTGCTGCCGCTCGGTCCATGCGTTGCCGTGTTTATCTTTGCCGGATCGATCCTCGTATCGGTGAACGCGAAAGACGACATGTAATCGCCGTGGTTCCCTGCCACCACGACCTTGCTCCCGCCATTGTTTATCGGCGCGTCGGTCACCCTGATCTCGACCACGTCGCCGTCCGGGAACGCGCAGGAGAGCCTCTCCTCGGTGGAGAAGGGCGCGAGCGACTCCAGCCTCCAGTCGTCCCCCTCCCGCCCCACGGAAAGGAGCTCCGGGTCGCTGAACTCGCAGGAGACGACGTCGGCGGCCTCGCGGCCCACCGACAGGCGGGAGAAGACCTCGGAGAGCAGGACCGAGGACTCGCCGGCGATGGAGAACGTCCCGCCGTCGAAATGGAAGTCCACCGTCCAGGTCACCGCGCAGGTCGGGAAGCCTTGCGTCACGGCGGACATAGAGGTGTCGCCGCTCTCGGCGGCGTCGAGCCTCTCGACCGTCTCGGCACTTTCGTCCAAGCTGTAGAGCTCTGCATCGCCCTTGGGAGCGTCAACGCCCTCGAACGTCATCTTGATATCGCCGGCAGGCTGGACCTCCTGCCCATCGCGCGTGAGCTTGACGTCGTAGAGCCTTGTCTCGCGGCGAGCGCCGTCCGCAGGATCGTCCGCCTGTGATTCGACCAGCTTCTGCGCCTTGGGATCGTCCACGGGAGCGACGCTGAGCGCCAATTCATCCGCAGGGCAGGGCAGCGTCCCCGCCGGCGCCTCGACGGTGACTTTCATGCCATCGCCGGCATCCGCGGTAAGGGTGGCAGGTTCCGTCTGGACGGGAGAAGCGTCCTCGGCCTTATCCTTGGCCTTGGCATCGTCCTTTTCCTCGGCAGTTCCGTCCTTCGTATCGGCAGCGGCCTTATCTTCGCCGCCCTTGCCGTCCTTTTCCTTCTCGGAATCGGCTTCTTTGTTTTCGGGCTCGTGGGGCGCAGGCTTGGCGTTATCGGCCCCTTCGCCGCCGGTCTCGGCGGCGGCCACGTCAACGGTGGCATGCGGGCGAGCCTCCGCATAGGCATAGCCTGAGAAAGACGCGGTCATCACGTAGGTGCCCGCCTGGTTCGCGTCATAATCCCCTGCCCACGTCACGGGGATATCGACCACGCGGCCCTGGATGGCGCCCTGCTTGTCGGAAGCGAACCACGACGCCTCGCCTTCCCCTAGGCTGCCGTATACGCGGTAGACGGGATCGGTGGCCTCGTCCGAGTCGTTGTCGCAGGAATACACCACCCTATCGCCGGCAGCGTAGAGGGCGTCGGCGCCTGCAGGAGCGGCATAATGCCGCTGATCGGCATCCTTGGACGCAGGCGTCGCCTGGACGAAGGAATCCGCATCCTCATCCTTATCGAGCTTCACCACGGCGACAAGCTCATCGGGCAGCCCCGCCTTGTCCAAAGGCGTGCCGTTTTTCACGGAAAGCGCCACCACGGGATCCTTCGCTTCGAAAGATGCTATCCGGGGCACCGCGTCGACGTCGGCCAAAGCGATGACCGCCAGCGAGACGACCATGATCGCTGCCGCCAAAACGCCCGCCGCCATGACAGCGACGAATCCGGCGACGTCTTTGATGTTCCTCGCTTCTCGACGTGCGTCCATATCATTCATCCCTTCCACCGGCTCGATCGGCCGTTTCAACCCGTCGGGCTCCTGCGCGAATTGCCGCGCGAAGCATCCCTGAAAACCATGAATCCTTTCCGCGAGCCAGACAGCCGCCTGGTTCGCGGAAAGCTTCACGGCGCCTGCCTGCTGTCATGTCCTGTCGCAATAGACCACGTAGCGCTTCTCGCTGCTCCCATAGGGATGACAGGTGATGAGCGTGACCATGTCCTCTCCTTTCCGTATGAGGATCTGCCGTATATCGTTCGGAGCGATGACCTTCGTCTCCCGCACGCGGTAGGTGAGGGTGCCCCAGGGGTTGGTCACGCGCACCTCGTCACCCGGCTCCAGATCCTCGATATCGCGGAACATGGCAGCCGACCAGGCACCCCGGTGGGCTGCGATGACGCAGTTCGTGTCAGCGCCGCCGATAGGCATGGAGGTCTGGGTGAGCTGCACGGCTCCCAAGCTCATCTGGTCGCTGGTAGCGCCCAGGTACAGGGGCAGCGTCTGCCCGATGGCCGGCACCTCTACGTAGCCGATCATTTGATCGGGAAAGCCGTAGGCGCGCAGGTCTATCTCGCTTCGCTGGTAGCTCCATGCGTCCACCAGGCCGGATTGGCCGTCATCCGCGATGCGCCGGTTGTAGGCGACCATATCCGCGTATAACCCGTCCAGATCGAGAAAGCCCTCTTCCGAAACGTTTCGGTTCGTCGAAAGCCCTTCGGCATCCTGGCCCATCGAAAACACGTCGGCCCGTTCCATGCGGATATCGAAATCCCGGGCCGCGCGGTTCGCTTCGTCCGCATACATCCACTGGGCCGCATGGGGCAGAAGCAGCAGAACGATTCCACCGACCGCCAAGATCGCGGCCGTTATGCAGGCCGCCCGCCGGCTCATGCCGATCCGCCTTCCTGCGAGCCGTCCCCCAGGATCAGGTCGATGACCGCCTGCCGGCGCCGCTCGTTCCTGCGGCTCCTGACGGTTATCGCCGTCACGACGATGACGACCGCGACGGTGGTAACGGCCGCGGTGAGGGCGATGGCGAAGGGAGCGCTTGATCCCGTTACCGCCTCGATGTCCTCCTTCTCTTCGGGGATGTAGTCCGTGCGCTCGCCGCGCACCAGCAGGCGATGGGTATTTATCCCGTAAGGCGTGCAGGTGAGCAGCGTGCAGTAGTCCTTGCCGTCCACGCGCCGCAGCGCTTCGGAATCCTCGGGCTCGACGACGAGAATCTGATCCACGCGGTACGCCAAGGTGCGATCCAGAACGTGCACGTAGAACAGGTCGCCTTCCTCGAGCTCGGTCAGGTCGGTGAACATCCGCGCATGGGCCAGGCCCGTATGCCCGGTGAGCACCGCGTGGGTTCCCTCGCCGCCGATGGGCATCGACGAGCCTTCGAGGTGCCCGATGCCCTGCTGCAACGTGTCCTCGGCCGTCCCGTGATAGATGGGCAGGCTCACCGATATCTTGGGTATCTCCACGATTCCCATGGCGTTGCCCAGATCGAGGACGTCATAGTAGTTGTCCTGCATAGCCATGCCCGTTCCCTCTATGAAAGGGTCGTGCACGGGATTGCCCGACAGGCTCTCGTTGTACTGAACGGCCTCCTGCCACTCGGCATCGAGGGTCTCCTGATCGACCTCCTCGACGAACTCGTTGTAGCTCTCCGATGCATACGATCCGTTCACATCCGAGAGATACATCGCTACGGAGGGGTAGGCCAACAGGCCTAACCCAGCCAGAGCGAGCGCTATCACCGAGAGGATCCTTCTCATTGCCTTCTTCCGAAACGAGCACCAGCCGGGGACGGAAAACCGTCCCCGGCGGGCTTGCGGAGCTCTGCGTTGCAGGTCGCAGAGCGGGATCGGTTACTTCTTGACGACCTTCTTCTTGCGGGACGTCAGAATGATGGCGACAGCTGCGCCGACGAGGACGATGCCGCCGACCGTGAACAGGATCGTTCCGATACCGCCGGTCTTAGGCAGGGTGAAATCGGTGGTGTTGAATATGCTCTGGGTCACGGTGTAGGTGGTCGCCACGGTGGAATTGTCTTCCGTGAAGGACACCTTCACAGGATCGGACAGCAGATTGTAGTTATTGGGAGCCTGGGTCTCGACCAGCCAATAGCTCAGATAGGTCTTGGCGCCCTCTTCGTATGAGGCGGTTGCTGGATTCCAGGTTATGGAAGACGTATAGTCGGCGACGCCCGCAAAGGCCGCGGAACCGGCGCTGTCGGTGGTCTCTTCCCAATCGGTGGCGGCGTCATAGCCGGCCGCGCCGTAGTCGAGGATCTTGCCATCGGCGGCCTTGCGCAGGAAACGGCCCGCTTTGGCGTTGGCCTCAGAGGTGGCAAGCTTGAACTTGGCGCCTGCCAGCTTGGTGTTCTTATTCTTGGCGTCGGCCTTGTCGATCTTGATCTTACCCGAATGAATGGTGGTCTTCGGGGTGTTGGTGGTCTTCTCTTCGCCGAAGCGGTTGATGAACTTGACCGTCGCCTCGTTGTCGGCGGTGAGCGTGGCGCTGGAGGCCAGCTTGTCGTTGACCGTCGCGTCGAAGGTGATGTTGACGAACTTGTAGCCGTTATCGAACAGCAGCTTACGGCCGTCGGCGGTGAATTCGACGGTCAGCGTGCGAGTGCCCGCATTGTAGGTCACGGTGTAGTTGCCCGCCGCGGGAATCGTGGTGCCCGAGCCGGCGGCGACTTTGGTGGCGGAGCCTTCCACCTTCACGGAGCCGTCGACGAAGTCAAGGGCAGGATCCATCACGTCGTTGACGCTGTAGGCGATGACCGCGTTCTCGGTGGGAACGTCGGACCAGATGTCGCTTGGCACGGAAGGCGTGATGGTATAGGTCACCGTGTCGCCTACGCTGACGGCTTTGCCGGTCTCGGCGTTCTTGGTGGTGGTGACCTTGGACTCGGCCTTATCGGCGCTGGAGGATTCGTTCTTGGGATAGGCATGGACGTCGGTGATCCAGGACTTGCCATCGGCGCTGGTCATGGGCACGGGGCACACGAAGGGCGCGGCAGGGCTGGTCACACGGGGATCGCCGCCCTGTTCGACCACCAGGTAGTAGCCCTTGTCGAAGGTGGTCTTGGGCGTGGTGCCGTCGGAACCGGTGGTAAGGGTCTTCACGAACGTGACGTCGTAGGTATTGCCGTCGGCATCCTTCATCTGGGTGTTGCCGTTGATCAGCGTGTACGGGGCGGCGCCGGGCAGCGCGCCGTTGAATCCCAGGGTCTGGTTGTTGACGGCGGAGATCTTGTACACATCGAACTTGATGTTATCAAGCGGCTTGGCTCCCACGTCGATCAGCTGCTGGATCTGGGCGGGGGTAAGGGCGCTGCCGTCGTTGGGATCGAGGGCCTTGCTCGTGTCGGACATCAGCCATTTATGGATGGTCATGGTGCCCTGGTCGGGAGGCAGCGAGTCGACCGCCCACGCCGAGAGGGGAACCATCCCCACCGCCAGCGCCACGGCCAACAGGAGAGCCGCCGCCCCTTTCTTGATGATAGAGGTCATCGTTCCTGTCCTTTCCTTCTTCGTCTCCCACCGGATTCGGCGAGATGCGCCTCATGGCCTATCTCGCCGAATCCGGCCCTGTCCTATGGTCATGGCCAGAGGGCCTTAGCCTCCCAGCCGAAGAACCGCAATGACCCTCCCGTCTATGCGGGAACGTTCAACGGGACCGAAGCTCCTGCTGTCGCGGCTGCGATCCCTGCTGTCGCCGAGAACGAAGTACTCGTCTTCGGCCAGCGAGAGAGGCAGCGAAACGGCTTGCTTCGCCTCCGTCGCGCCCACCGCGTAGGGCTCGACCAACGGCATTCCGTCCACCAAAACGGAACCTCCTTCGAGATCCACGTCCTGGCCCGGCGTCGCGATGACGCGTTTGATGAGATCGGTGCGAAACCCGTTCCCGACCAACACGACATCCCCTGCCGCATAGGTCCTGTCCATGCGACTGAACAGGACCAGATCGCCATCCTGGTACGCGGGCTCCATGCTGGAACCCTCTACCAGCGCCGCCCCGAAGAGCACCCCGAAGAGCAGATACGTCGCCAAGGCGGTGGCCCCGAGAGCGACCAGGAACCTCCTCGCCGCTCGTCGCCGGGCCGCCTTCCCGATGCGCTTTCGAAGCACCGGGTCGAGAGAACCGGCCGAAACGCCGAGGGAGCTTCCGTTACTCCCCGGCATCGAGGGGGCCTATTTTCTCCCTGAACCGCGCGAGGGCCCGTTCGTGCACGAGGAGGGTCTTCTGGGTGGAAACCAGCAGTTCGTTGCGAGCGGCTTCCAACCGGGAAATGTCCTCGTCGATGCGATCCCTCTCGGCCAAGGCGGAAACCTGTATCTCCTGGGCCTTGTTCCGGGCATCCGAAATCAAAACGTCCGCCTCTCGGCGGGCGCGGACCTCCTGGTCTTCCTTGATGCGGGGAAGAAATTGGGAAAGTTCTTTGATTTCGTCGTATCTGCGCTCGTATTCCTGGCGTATCTCATCCAGATCGCCCCGTTCGGCCCTGAGGTTTTCGACCTCCTGCTGAAGCGAGGTGACCTGGGCGGCAAGTTCGTTCGACGCAGCCATGATGGCGGCTTTCTCCGCTTCCAGCTCGGCGATGCGCCCATCGCGCGCTTCCTCGGACAATTCTGAAGCCTGCGCACCTTCCGAGACCTGCGCATCGCCGGCGTCCGCATGCGCTGTGCCCGCATGCGTTGCATCTGCATGCGACGTATCCGCGTGCGCCGCCTCGCCGAATTCCGCCTCGTAGAGCCTGCAGATATCCGCGATCTTCTCCAGAGCGTCGACCTCGTCGATGCCCCCGAGAGCTTTTTTCTTGAACGTGATGGTGCTGACGTATGCAGCCACGGATTCAGGCAACGGCATCAGGCGGCTCCTCCCCTATCCTGTTCGGTCGTCAACGCTCCCTGCGGAACAGAGCAGACGAGACGTCACGGCGTTCAGCACGCCTTATGCATCCCCTCATAGATTCTATCGACCGTCAGGAAGCATGCCGATGACCTCGTCTGGCAACCGCATGCGTTTATTTCGTTGCCTCGTCCGTCAACTCCGCGGCAGGCTTGAGCACGACCCTTCGAAAAGGGCGCGGGTCGCTTGGACGAGATGAGGGTGGCATAGGAGGAAGTGGGTGACCGGAGACCGTCCTTTGATGAAAGCCGCCCAAGCGTCGTCGCATACGACGACGTGCAGGTTCCGATACGGGGCGTGCGAGACGGAGGCTACGGAAAGGGAATCGAACCGCTCCTGGCAGGCGCAAAGCTCCGCAATGTGCCTGGTATAGTCGGAATAGGCGTAGGAAAGAGGCTTTTTGCATCGAATGCTGGGAGAGACCAAGGTCACAGGGCGCTCCTCGAAGGCGGTGCGGGAGAGAGTCGCCATATTGACCCTGACGGAACCATGCGCAAGGAAAGACTCTATCAGGGCGCGTTCCCGACGGACATCGGCTAGGACGAGACGCCCCTCCCGTTCACCGATGCCTGAGTTCGCCAAGATGCGTTCGAGCAACTCGTCGCTCATGACGAACACAGGGGGCGAAGTCACGAGGATAAGCAGTTCCGAAGCGCGAGGAAGATCTTCTTCGATGGCTTTGAGAAAATCCCGATTACGGCTCTCGTCAAATGCTTTGACCAGAGGCTTCGCAAGCTCAAGCATGGCTGCGGCGCTCTCTCCCTCTTGTGCGACATCCTTCTTTCGCCGCACCAGACGGGCCTTCGCGAACTCGTGCCTGCCGCGCACGCAGCTTCCCGTGAGAACCGCTGCCTTCGACGCCATGAGAAGATGATGAAAGGGCTGACCGGCGACTTCGGGAAGGTAGTGCCCGGATATCTGCCCGGTCATATAGAAGGGAACCCAAGCCTCGAGACCCGCGATCAACTCGCCCAGAGGGCGATCGAGGCAATGGACCATATCGAGATGGACGCCGCGCTTGAGCAGGAGCGCCACGCCTGAGACCCAGCGTTTCATGAAGGACTTGTCGACAAGCGAGGTTTCGATGGGAAAGTCGCTGTAGATCAGCATTTCACGGGCGTTGCGCGCCATCAGGGTGGCCATGAGGAAATCGAGCTCGCCTTCCCGCAGCTCTCTTTCTCCCAGGTAGTCGCGCTGAGGGGGGATACGGAAAGGAGCGGCGGGCAGAGCGATGCTGCTCAGGATCCTTCGCCACGTGTAGTCCGCCGGGCTGAACTCGTCCAAGGTTCGAGCGAAGGAAACGATGTCGCGGGATGACTCCCGCTGTCCTTCCATGAGCCAATTGAAGAGAGCGATTTCAAGGCCCACCCCGGGGAAATCAGGCGCGCACGACATGGGAACCGACTGGAAAGATATCGCCTGCTCGATCGTGCGCAGATCGGCTTCGGAAGTGTAGGTGCGGGAGATGTAGCCAGCCAGCCCCGTGGCAAGTACCCGAGGATCCCCGGGGCGCCTGCGTCCTGTCCGTATCCGCGAGAGATGGGAGGGATCGTGATTGAGGGCATTCGAGAGGTCGGAAAGCGTGATGCCCAGCGCGTCGATGAGAGCGTTCATGCGCTCCCTGAAGAGCTCGTAGTCGTATTCGGGCTGATCCGACCGGAGGCTTTGGGAAAGTCGACGGGAGATTTCCTCGATAAGGGCCACGTCGAGACCTGGTGGAGCGGAAGTGTCGGCAAGGGAAATACCGGCAGAAACCGCGGATGCGCGGACGAGAGCTTCCGCAAGCTGAGGAATGCTTTCCTCGGAAGGCAGCCTGCTGCCGTTTCTATACCGGCTGATCGTGGATCTTGAAAGCCCCGTCAGATCTGAGAGATCGACCGCGCAGCAGCCCAGTTCATCGATGCACCTGCCGAATTCCTCAGCGAAGCTCATACCCAGCGCCCCTTCATCGTTTCCCTGCCCGCGCGAAACAACGGTTGAGATGATTTTCCCGCTCGTCGGTGCCGAAGCGTTTCCCGCCCGCATGGCGATGCGATAGATCGCCCGTATCCAGGGAATCTCGGCGCACGGCGTCCGCCAGGAGCGATCGAAGCCGTATGTTACCTTGATTGCCCCAGTTCAGAACCACAACATACCTACGCTCCGCGGCCCATCCTATCACACTGCTCTATGAGGACCGCACGTAAGCCGAGCGCCAAGGATATGAAAAGAAGAGCGTGTCGACGGCAGATGGCAGGCAGCGGCGAGCGGCGACGAGTGACGGTGGGCCAGGTGGCGGCAGATGGCGAGCAGGCGTCAACAATAGGGACGATGGGTGGGGGGTGAAAAGCGAAAACCCTCTCTACTGCCAAAATATCAAAGCTTAGTATACCCTATAGGGGTATACTTTCAGCACATATGTTGTAGTGACAACTTAATTTCATCTCATTGGGGGCATTTTCGTTGTGAATACAACAAAACTAGTGCCCGAGATTCTCTGAACAGCGATTTTCTGTCATCGGCGTCGAATTCGATGGTCAAAAAGGGGCTATACCCCTCTCTCCTTTCGAAGCTTTTAAAGGATCGCCACACCGGCTCGATTGCGTTGTCGGCACGGCATAGCCAAGACGCCAACGAGCGATTCCGATTGTCAGTATCCTTGCGGCATACGAATCTTCATGCTCGGTATGCCCTGTCAATGCAGCGGCTCGTTACGGCAAGTCGTTATAACGCCTGATGCCGAGGACAACTCTCCAGATGCGAGATGTCATCCGCTCGCCGCGACTCGTTACGGCGGCTCGCTAGAGCAGGGCGCTCGTCGCAGCGGCTCGTTAGGACGACTCGTCGCAGCGGCTCGTTGAGGCAGCTCGCCTCACAATTCGCGACAACCCGTTGCGGCTCGCCATGGCTCGTACGACAGCCTGCCGCAACTCGCCACGACCCGTTGCGACTTGCAGCGACCTGTTACGACCCGCTATCCGTTCAAGGGCGCCGCGTCCTCGACCATGTCGATGAGCTCCTGTTGGGAATGGACACCGAGCTTCGCATAGATGTTCGCCACATGGGTCTTCACCGTATTGCGCGACAAGACCAGCTTCTCCTGGACATACGCCGCGTTGCGCCCACGCGCGAGGTATCCCATGATCTCGTGCTCGCGCGGCGTGAGTCCGCGATCCGACGCAAGGGCGGCGCACGAACCCGCCATATCGAAGGTCGCGCCTTCGGGAAGGGTCGACAGCTCCTTCAGGGGCCGTACGCCGTCGATCGTCTTTTGGAAGCTGAACTCCTTCAGCACAATCAAATTCACGGCGACGAACGCCACCAGCACCGCAACCATGCCGCATGACAGCCAGAGCGGCTTCATCTCGGTATTCATGACGTGGCCCGCGAGCGCGCCGACGATCAATCCCGCCGATGCGACGGCACGTCCCCTGGCCACCAGCTCGACCGCACCTACGCGATTGCGAGCCCCGAGAGATGCGAGCACGTACCACATGAGCACTTCGAAGCATTCGCTTCCCGCATACAGAGGGCCGGAGGCGAAAACAGCCGATCCAGAAGGAATCCCGCCTTGCGCCAGCATGAGCGCCATGGCGAATCCCGTCACCACGAACAGCGCGGCAACCTGGTATAAGACATCGGCCTTGGGTATGGCCGGCAGAAAGACGAGCGCCAGGACGATGGCAAGAGGAACGAGGGAGAACATCGTCTGGACAGGAACTCCGTCCGACGAGCCGAACGCCAACGCGAACCCATAGGCAAATCTGAACACCAGAATGGCGATAAACAAACCGTGCGTGAGCGGGAGGAAGGATGAAGGCTCGGTGATGTGCGATACCGCTTGGGGATCGCTCGTCCTCATGGCGCCGAGAATCTCGAGAGCCGCAGGCCGGCAAGCCGTATACGTAAGGTACGGCAGAAGGAGCAGCACAACCATGCATGCCGAAAAGGATGCATGGGAGAACAGGATGCGCAGCGCATAGCTCGCGCAGTACGCGGTCGCGATGGAGAGCATGCACGCCCGCGCCCGCAGGCAGCAAAGCGATATGCCCGCAAGCACCGTCACCCATCTCGTAGAAACGACCCGCAGAATCGCGCCGATAAGCAGCAGAAGCGGATCTGATCTCAAAATGCCCAACACGATGAGCGCAAAGGCAAGAGAATAGGATGCGAGCGATGCCACCGAGATCCGCTGCTCGTCCAGAAGAATCGGACGACGCGACGCCGTGAACGCTATGAGCGCAAGCGTCGCCACGCCCGCCACAGACGCCGCTTCGCGTGCAATCGGAAGTATGGCCGCATAACGGGGGAACAACATGGCATTCGCGAGCCACACGCCGAAGAACTCGACCATCATCGCGAACGTGCAGCGCAGCCAGATAGCCGGCTTGTCGCCGACGACCGATCTGACGGTCGGCTTTTCCTTCATGCGTTCCCCTCCTCCATCGAACATGACGAGAGTATCGCAGAGATGACCGTGCGACAAGGAGAAACGCATCCTAGTACCGCTGGGGTGAGAGCCGATGAAGGAAGAAATGGCATTCATGGGGTGAGTACGAAGCGGGCGCCAAGCCGCATGATTCGAATCGTAGGGAAGCATTGGCGACAGCCATGAGAAAACGGCTCGCCAATAGATTCAAGGAGGGAATCATGAAAGAAATCGAAGGCATCTCACGCAGGGGCTTCCTCGGAGCCATGGCAGGTATCGGAGCCGTAGGAGCCATGGGCCTTGCCGGATGCGCAACGAAAGCCGCCCCGACCGCGAACGAGGAAGCGTCGTCCGATGCGATGAACGCTTCGAACGACTGGCTGGGAACGGCCCCTGAAATCGCCGAGAGCGACATCAGCGAAACCAAGGAAACCGACCTTCTGATCGTCGGCGCAGGCAATGCAGGCTTGGCTGCCGCCGCCGTAGCGGCCGATCTCGGCATGGAATTCATGATCTGCGAAAAGATGAAGAGCATTCAGCGTACGCGCCATTGGTTCGGCGCCATCAACACCCGCTACACGAAGGATGCCGGTCTCGAGGTGGACGAAGGGCGCCTGCTCAACGAGTGGGCCCGCTACGCTTCCGGCCAGTGCGACCAGCGCGTCATCCGCGTTTGGATCAGAGAAAGCTCCGATATGGTCGAATGGATTGACCCTATCCTAACCGCAGCTGGCATGACCTGCGAATTCGATGCCGACATCGATCATGAGACCGGCGGCACCGGCTACTATGTCGCGCCGATGCAGCACTACTATGCCGGCAAGGACGCCAACGGTGATAGGCTCGAGCGCAATAAGGTCCTGCTCGCCTATATCAACGAGAAGGGCTACGACGTCACCTACGAGCACAGCCTCGTCAAGCTCGTCCAAGACGAGGGCGGCCGCGTGACCGGCGCGATCTTCAAAGCCGGCAGCACCTACGTGCAGGTGAACGCAAAGAAGGGCGTTTTGCTCGCCACCGGCGGCTACGCCGGCAATGCCGAGATGCTGCGCGCCTGCAACCCGATGGTCGACCGCTGCGTCACCCTGCAGGTCGGCTCCCCGAACGATGTCGGAGACGGCATCAAGGCCGGCATGTGGATCGGCGGCCAGAAGGACACGATCGGCGTCCCGATGATCTTCGACCGCGGCGCGGTGTTGCCTGGCCAGGATGCGGGCATCGTCTCGGAAACGGGCGCGAGCGCCGAGTTCATCGGCACGGACAAGCAATTCAACCTCGGAAGCCAACCGCTCATGAAAGTCGCACGCGACGGCAGGCGCTTCTGCAATGAGTCCACCCCGTACGACTCCTGCTGCTTCGCGGCAGCCGAACATGAGGGCGGCGTCTTCTGCCAGATCTTCGACTCCAATCTGAAGGAAGACGTCAAGCGCTTCTCCACGATCGGCTGCTCGCGTCAAACCCAGATACTGCTCGCCTCCAACGAAGACAAGCCGCTCGACGAGATCTACGCCGACCAGCTCGAGAAGGGCACGATGGTCAAGGCCGACACGATCGACGAGCTTGCCGACAAGCTGGGTTTCACAGGTGAGGCGAAGGAAGCCTTCCTGGCCGAGGTCGATACATACAACGGTTTCTACGATGCGCAGAAGGACAGCGACTTCGGCAAGGAAGCCTACCGCCTCTCCGAGCTGCGCACGGCTCCCTTCTACGGCACCTGGTTCGGAGGTGCGTTGCTGACCACCGGCGACGGCCTGCGCATCAACGAGGACATGCAGGTGCTCGATGCCAAAGCGAAGCCGATCGAGGGTCTCTATGCCGCAGGCGATTGCTCCGGCAGCATGTGGGCCAACAACTACCCCGAATACATCGTCGGCAGCGCATGCGGACGTACGCTCACCTTCGCGCGCCACGCCGTCCGCCATATCGCCGGCGATATCGCATAGCGATCGACCATGCATCTCGAACACGCGGCCGCGTCGACCCCTCCCATGCGCGGCCGCGCCGTTCGAACTCCTTCGAAACCTTCCTCGATCGCAGATCAAGCCCTTCGACGAAACGGGCTGCGGCCGGGTCCCTCATGTCGCCCTCGTCATACAGATCGAACCTTATGTGAGAAACGGGCTACGGCTCAAGCCGCAGCCCGTTTCCTGCTGTAAGCATCCGGAGATCGACGACATCGGCCTCCGACGGCATCAACCGCCAACGACGCCGGTCGGAGGCTCCCGAGCGAAACGCCGCGTCCTCTAATCCGCCGCAGGCGGTTCTACTTCGCAGACGTAGCCCTCGGCGATATCCGCGTCTATGGTCACCTTCGCGCCCTCGAGCACATCACCTGCGATGATCATGTTCGCGATACGGTCGACCACCTCGCGCTGGATCAAACGCTTGAGCGGACGGGCGCCGTACACCGGATCGAACCCGTCGATCGCGAGCTGCTCGATGGCGGCAGGCGTCACGTCGAGCGTGATGCGGCGATCCTCAAGACGCTCGCGCACGGCCTTGAGCTGAAGCCTGACGATGGGCTCCATTTCCTGCGACGACAGCCCGTTGAACGTGATCACGTCGTCGATACGGTTCAGGAACTCGGGCCTGAAGGTCTGGCTCAGCGACTCGTTGATCTTGCGGTGAAGCTCGGCCAGCCGCTGGGCGGCGGTGCTCATGTCGGCCTGCATCATGTCTTCGACCATCTTGCCCATGGACTCCTCGGCCTCGCGCGCGCTGTACTCGCGGATCGATTGGCTGCCCACGTTCGACGTCATGATGATGATCGCGTTCTTGAAGCTGACCTCGCGGCCCTGGCCGTCGGTCAGCCGGCCGTCGTCCAGAACCTGCAGCAGCACATTGAACACATCCTGGTGGGCCTTCTCGATCTCGTCGAGCAGCACCACGGTGTACGGCCTGCGGCGCACCGCCTCGGTCAGCTGTCCGCCCTCGTCGTAGCCCACGTATCCCGGAGGCGCCCCGATCAGGCGCTGGACGCTGAACTTCTCCATGTACTCGGACATGTCGATGCGCACCATGGCCTTCTCGGTATCGAACAGGTATTCCGCAAGCGCCTTGGCAAGCTCGGTCTTGCCGACGCCGGTCGGGCCGAGGAACAGGAAGCTGCCGATGGGGCGATTCGGATCGGAAAGCCCGGCACGGTTGCGGCGAATGGCGCCCGCGACCGCGTGCACGGCCTCGTCCTGGCCGATGACGCGCTCATGCAGACGGTCTTCGAGATCGACCAGCTTGGCCATCTCGCCCTGCATCATCTTCGTGACGGGGATGCCGGTCCATGCGCTCACGACCTCGGCGATCTCCTCTTCGGAGACCTCTTCCTTCAGAATCGCGCCGTCGCCCTGCTTCGCCGCCACCGCGGTTTCGGCCTCGGCGAGCCGGCGCTGCAGGTCGGGAATGCGCGCATAGCGGATCTCGGACGCCCTGGACAGATCGCCCTCGCGCGTCGCCTGCTCCTCTTCGGTGTGCGCCTGGTCGATCTCGGTCTTCAGGCGCTGAACGCTTTCGATCACGTCCTTCTCGTTGCGCCATTCGGCCTTGCGCGCATCCAGCCACTCCTTCGACGTGGCCATCTGGCGGCGCAGCTCCTCCAGACGCTCCCGAGATGCCGCGTCCTCTTCCTTCATGAGGGCCTGCTCTTCGATCTGCATCTGCGTGTACTTGCGCTCGGCCTGGTCGATTTCCTGCGGCATGGAATCGATCTCGATGCGCAGACGGCTTGCCGCCTCGTCCATCAGATCGATCGCCTTGTCGGGAAGGAACCTGTCGGAGATATAGCGGTTCGAAAGCTCGGCCGCCGCGACGATCGCCGAATCGGTGATGCGCACGCCATGGTGGATCTCGTACTTCTCTTTGAGCCCGCGCAGGATGGCGATGGTGTCCTCCACCGTCGGCTCGCCGATGAACACCTGCTGGAAGCGGCGCTCGAGGGCCGCGTCCTTTTCGATGTACTTGCGGTACTCATCGAGCGTCGTGGCGCCGATGGCATGGAGCTCGCCGCGCGCGAGGGCCGGCTTGAGCATATTGCCCGCGTCCATCGAGCTGTCGCCTGTGGAACCCGCACCGACGATGGTGTGCAGCTCGTCGATGAATAGGATGATGCGCCCCGCCGACTGCTTGACCTCGGAGAGCACGGCCTTCAAGCGGTCTTCGAACTCGCCGCGGTACTTCGCGCCCGCCACCATCTGCCCAAGATCGAGCGCGATGAGGTCGCGGTCTTTCAGGCTCGTGGGCACGTCGCCCGCGACGATGCGCTGGGCAAGGCCTTCGACGATGGCCGTCTTGCCGACGCCCGGCTCGCCGATGAGCACGGGGTTGTTCTTGGTGCGGCGGGAAAGCACCTGGATCGTGCGGCGGATCTCGTCCGAGCGCCCGATGACCGGGTCGAGCTTGCCCTCGCGCGCCATCTGCGTCAGGTTCTGGCCGTAGGTGTTGAGCGCATCGAGCTCGAGCTTGCTCGACTGGTCCGTCACACGCGCGTCTCCGCGCAGATCGTCGTAGGCCTCTTCCACGCTCTTATGCGTGACGCCCGCCATGTTGAGGATCTTGCCGGCCTGGCCCTTGTCGTCGGCCAGCGCGATGAGCAGGTGCTCGCTCGTCGCGTAGCTGTCTCCCATCTTCTCCGCGATCTTCACGGCATTGTCCAGCACCTTCAGGAGATTCTGGGTGGGCATGGGCATCCCCATGGCGCCGCCCGTGACCTTCGGGCCGTTCTCGATCGCCGTGTTGACGTTGATCTTCAGCTGCTCGGGGTCGGCCCCCACGCGCTTGACGATGGCGGAAAGGTTGTTTTCGCCGGAATCGAGCAGGGCTTTCAGCAGGTGGATGGAATCGATCTGCTGCGTATCGGCATCGCCTGCGATGCCCATCGCGCTCTGGAACGCCTCCTGGGCGGTAATAGCGAGCTTGTCCAATCTCATGATCGAACGCCTCCTTTTGACATATCTTCTAACCTGCAACGATGCCGCGCATGCTCAGACCATGCGGCATATGCGAACGGCCCCGTCCGCAACCAGGCGGCAACGTCATCGCCCCGCCGCGCAACCTGGGCGTTTCGCATGAGCGCGGCCATGGGGTTCAATAATCCAACCCGCCCATGCGACCGCTTCCGAGCCGCCGCACGGGAGATGCGGTCTGGGGAAGCTGCGCCTGCGGCAGCATGAGCGCGGTCACGTCGGCGCGCGTCTCGAGCTCGTGCACGCGGTCGGCGAGACGACGGACCTTCTTATGCAGATCGTCGATCTCGTCGTCGCGCTCGTCGAGGCGCCCTTTCAGATCGAGGATGCGGATGACGCCCGCGAGGTTGATGCCCTCGCTCGTCAGCTCGTTGATGAGCTCGAGCCGATCGATGTCGGCCTGCGAGTACATACGGGTGTTCCCACTCGTACGCTGGGGCGTGACCAGCCCTTTCTGTTCGTAGATACGCAGCGTCTGGGGATGGACCCCGGCAAGCTGGGCGGCCACGCCGATCATGTACAGCGGCCTGTTCCTATCTTCCATATCCGTCTCCCGTCTAGGCACCGAACGCGGCACGGACCTGAACGCCCGATGCCTGCTCGGCTTCTTTCAATGCTTCGAAGGCCGCGCGCTCGGCCGCGGAAAGCGTGCGGGGAACCGTCACGCGAATCGTGCAGCGCAGAGACCCGCGGGCACCGCCCTTGACGTTCGGGGCGCCCTTGCCGCTCAACTTGAGCTGGGCTCCATCCTGCGTTCCGGCGGGAACCTTGATGCGGACCTTCGTGCCGTCGGGCGCAGGCACGACCACCGAAGCGCCCAGCGCGGCTTCCGAAACCGTGACAGGAACGTCCATCGTCACGTCGGCGCCATCGCGCGCGTACAGCGGGTGCGAGCCTATCTTCGTGGTGATCAGCAGATCCCCTGCGGCACCGCCGGCCTTTCCCGCCGCGCCCTTGCCGTGCAGGCGGATGCGGCCGCCGTCCACGGCTCCTGCAGGAACGCGCACGTCGAGCGTCTCGGACGAACCGTCGGGAGCTTTCACGCTCACCTTCTTCATGCAGCCGGAAAAGGCCTCGTCGAACGTCACGTTGAGCGTGAGGTTCATGTCGCGTCCGCGTATCGGGCGCGCGGCTCCCGATTGCCCGAAGCCGCTGAAGCCCGCGCCGCCGTACGGCGAGCGCCCGCGTCCGCCGAACCCGCCGAAGATATCGTCCAGGTTCCAGTCGGTCCCGAACGCCCCTTCGCCGCGGCGCATGCTTTCAAGGATGTCTTCCCATCCGCCCATGCCGGCGAACGGATTCTGCCCGCCTGCGCCGTGGGGGATGCGCTGCGCATCGGCCGTGCCGTAGCGGTCGTAGACCTTGCGCTTCTTCTCGTCGCTCAGGACCTCGTAAGCTTCGTTGATCTGCTTGAACCGCGTCTCATCGCCGCCCGCATCCGGATGATGCGTGCGTGCGAGCTTGCGAAACGCCTTTTTGATCTCGTCTTGCGTGGCGCTGCGCGCAACGCCGAGCGTCTTGTAGTAATCAGGCGTCTGAGCCATGACAACGCCACCTCCTTCTCAGTGTTCGGACATGTATTGAAAAGCGGGCCCGAACAGCCCGCTTCCCCTTCGTCTACTTGTGCTCCGATGCGTCCGGCTCGGACTCTCTCTTCGGTCCGCCGCTCGAGACGGCGACCATCGCCGAACGAATGACCTTCGATCCCATGCGATAGCCCTTCTGGTACACCTGCGCCACGGTCTCGTCGGGAACCGACGGATCGGGCACGGTGGCGACCGCCTGATGGGCGAGCGCATCGAACGGTTCTCCGACAGGATCGACTGCCTTGAGGCCGTGCTTCTCCAGAACGCCGGCAAGCTTGGCGCCGATGGCCTTCACGCCGTCGAGCAGGCCGGTCTCGCCGTTCTGCTCGGCATGGGAGACGGCGCGCTCGAAATCGTCGAGAACGGGGAGCACGTCTTCCATCAGGCGCTCGGTCGCGCGCTTGCGAATCTGGTCGTTCTCTTCGGCGGTACGCTTGCGGAAGTTGTCCCAGTCGGCCTGAAGCCTCAGGTACTTGTCGCGCATGGCCGAGGCCTCCGCGCGCGCCTGCGCAACCTCCTGATCGCTCGTCGCGGAAGCCGGCGCCTCGGCAGGTTCGTCGCCTTCGACCTCGGCGCCGTCCTGAACCCAGGCTTCGACCTCGTCGGCGAAGGACGGCTCGGCGGCGGGAGAAGCCTCGTCCCCGGAAGGGGCGGTCTGTTCGGCCGCCTCGTCTACGGGTTCATCGGTACCGTCGATGGGAATCTTGCGCGGATCGGAGCTCTTGCCGTCTTCGGTCATGGCTATTTCCCTTCGTCGGTCTTATCGTCCACGACTTCGTAATCGGCTTCGATCGGACCGTCGTCCTGGGCAGGGGCCGCGCCTGCGGCGCCCGGAGCGCCGGCCTCGGCCTGCTGCGCGGAGTAGACGACCTCGGCCAGCGAGTATCCGACCTGCTGCAAACGTTCGCTCGCGGCCTTGATGGCCTCGATGTCGGAGCCGGAAAGCGCGCTCTTGGCGTCTTCGATGGCAGACTCCGCCTCCGACTTCTTGTCGGCGGAAACCTTGTCACCCAGCTCGTCGAGCGTCTGCTGCGTGGCGTTGACCAGGGAGTCCGTATTATTGCGGACTTCGATCTCTTCCTTGCGCTTGGCGTCTTCGTCGGCATGGGCCTCGGCGTCCTTGACCATGCGGTCGACTTCGTCGTCGGACAGCGCGGTGGAGCCGCTGATCGTGATCTGCTGCTGCTTGCCGGTGCCCAGGTCCTTGGCGGAGACGTTCACGATGCCGTTGGCGTCGATGTCGAACGTGACTTCGATCTGCGGCACGCCGCGACGGGCCGCGGGGATGCCGGTGAGCTGGAAGCGGCCGAGCGTCTTGTTGTCGTTGGCCATCTGGCGCTCGCCCTGCAGGACGTGGATCTCGACGGACGTCTGGTTGTCGGCGGCCGTGGAATAGACCTCGGTCTTGCGGGTCGGAATCGTGGTGTTGCGGTCGATCATCTTGGTCATGACGCCGCCGAGCGTCTCGACGCCAAGGGACAGCGGCGTGACGTCGAGCAGCAGGATGCCTTCGACATCGCCGGACAGGACGCCGCCCTGGACGGCCGCGCCGATGGCGACGACCTCGTCGGGGTTGACGGACATGTTCGGCTGCTTGCCGGTCATGTTCTTGACCAGCTCCTGGACGGCAGGCATACGGGTCGAACCGCCGACGAGGATGACCTCGTCGACTTCACCGGCACCGAGGCCCGCATCGGTCAGCGCGCGGGAAACGGGCGCCTTGCAGCGCTCGAGCAGATTGCGCGTGATGCGCTCGAATTCGGCGCGGGTCAGCGTGTAGTCCAGATGGACCGGCTGGCCGTCGACGGCGGTGATGAACGGCAGATTGATATTGGCCTGGGTGGTGTTGGAAAGCTCCATCTTGGCCTTCTCGGCCGCTTCCTTCAAACGCTGGAGGGCCATCTTGTCGGCACGCAGATCGACACCCTGGTCGGCCTTGAACTTGGTTGCCAGCCAGTCGATGACGCACTGGTCCCAGTCGTCGCCGCCCAGGTGGTTGTCGCCTGCGGTGGAGAGAACCTCGAAGACGCCGTCGCCCAGCTCGAGCACGGACACATCGAACGTGCCGCCGCCCAGGTCGAAGACCAGGATCTTCTGATCCTTATCCACCTTGTCGAGGCCGTAGGCCAGTGCCGCGGCCGTGGGCTCGTTGATGATGCGCTTGACATCGAGGCCGGCGATCTTGCCGGCGTCCTTCGTGGCCTGGCGCTGCGCGTCGTTGAAGTACGCGGGGACGGTGATGACGGCTTCAGTGATGGTGCCGCCGACCTGCTTCTCCGCGTCGGCCTTCAGCTTCTGGAGCACCATCGCGGAAACTTCCTCGGGCGTGTAGGTCTTACCGTCGATGTCGATGACCGCACGGCCGTCCTTGCCGCGCACCACCTTGTACGCGACGGTCTTCTGCTCCTCGGAGGTTTCGGAGAAGCTGCGGCCGATGAAGCGCTTGACCGAAGAGACGGTGTTCTCGGGGTTGGTGACCGCCTGGTTCTTGGCGGCCTTGCCGACGACGCGTTCGCCGTCCTTGCGGAAGCCTTCGACAGACGGCGTGGTGCGGTCGCCCTCGGCGTTCACGAGAATGGTCGGCTCATTGCCTTCCATGACGGCCATGGCGGAGTTCGTGGTGCCAAGGTCGATGCCTAGGATCTTTCCCATATGTATCAGTCCTCTCATATCCGCATCCCGCATTCGGGATGCTGGCGGGGTTCCGGTCCGCCGACTGTTTCTGACCTAAATAAAACGCCATGGCTGCCGGCCTGAACGGATTCCGCCGGCCAACCCTTTGGCGCGATGCAAATATATTATCTAAGTGTGTCACTGTCAAGTTTTCTCACAAGTAATTTGACATGTTACTTAACTGTCAGAAAAGATGATTTCCTGAGCGTACGCAGCATGAATGCGGAAGGAAGGATTATCGGGAATGCGCACCTGGGCCGGGCATGATACTCTGAAACGCACATGAGGCGCGCCTCTTCCCCTTGCTCGAAAGGAGCTGCCATGATCGAACTCGATGATAAGAAGGTCCTCTACGCGTTCTCTTCCGAACTCGCCCCGGCCCTGACCGTCGAATCGGGCAAAACCGTCCGCATCCGCACGAAGGACTGCTTCGGCAACCAGGTTCGAAGCGAAGCCGACACGCTCGACTCCATCGATTGGGACGCCATCAATCCCGCGACCGGACCCGTCTTCGTGAAAGGCGCCAAGGCGGGCGGGGCGCTGAAGGTCTCGATAGAGAACATCGAGCTCGATGCGCAGACCGCTTCCTGCACGGGAAAGGGCGAGGGCGCCTGCGGCGACCTGTTCGATGCCTGGAGCACGCATTTCTGCAAGGTGGACGGCGATTCGCTCGTCTGGAACGATGCGGTCTCCTTCCCGCTCAATCCGATGATCGGCGTCATCGGCGTGGCACCCGCGGGCGCTCCCGTCAACTGCGGCACGCCCGGCAGCCACGGCGGCAACATGGACAACACCGCCATCACGACGGGCGCGACGCTCTATTTCCCCGTCGCCTGCGAAGGCGCGCTGTTCGGATGCGGAGACATGCACGCGGCCATGGGCGACGGCGAGGTGAGCGTATCGGGCGCGGAAGTGGCCGGCTTCGCCACCGTCACGCTGACCGCCCTTCCCGAGCTTTCCCTGAAGAATCCGGCGATCGAAAACGCGACGCACTTCGGCACCATCGCCTCGGCCGCCACGATGGACGAAGCCGCGGAAATCGCCGTGCACGACATGGTGGAGATCGTCGCCGAGCGTACCGACATGTCGGAAGCAGACCTGGTCATGCTGTTCTCGCTTGTCGCCGACGTGCAGGTCTGCCAGTTCGTCGATCCCGAGAAGACCATCCGCTTCATGGTGCCTAAGAGCGTGCTCGACCAGATCGGGTTCTCGTTCTAGAAGCTCTGGCACCCGTCCGCCGGAATCGAAACGGCCCGCCTCCCTTGCCGGGAGGCGGGCCGTTCTGCATCGCGTTATTCGGCTTCCTTCGCAGGCGGTTCCGCGTCGGCGACCATCAATGCGCAGACATCCTCCGCATAGGCCGCCGGATCTTCGATCGGCAGCCCCTCGACCAGCAGCGCCTGGCCATAGAGCACGTTCGCATACAGACGCACCTTTTCCGCATCGCCCGCTGCCTGGGCGGCCGCAAGCGTCGCGAACACCGCGTGATCGGCGTTGAGCTCCAGCACGCGCGAAGCCTTCATCGGCTCTTCGCCCGGCATCCGGTTCTGCGCGAACACCTTCTCCATCTCGAGCGATATCGGGCCCTCGGCGGTCACGCAGGCGGGCGCATCGGTCAGGCGCGACGAAACGACCACCTTCGACACGGCGTCGCCGAGCGCATCTTTCATCGCGGACAGGAGGCCGGCGTTGTCCTTCGCGGACTGCTCGGCCGCTTCCTTCTGCTCGTCGCTCGCCAGATCGAGATCCCCGCCCGCCACGTTCGCGAACGGCTTCTCGGCATAGTCCTGCATGGCTTGGATGCAGAACTCGTCGACCTCGTCGGTGCAAACCAGAACATCGAACCCTTTCGCAAGCACCGACTTCACGACCGGGGTCTTGACCACGCGATCGATCGAGTCGCCGGCGGCGTAGTAGATCGATCCCTGGTCGGCACGCATGCCTTCGACGTATTCATCCAGCGTGACCATTTTCTGCTGACGGGCCGAATAGAACAGGAGCAGATCGGCGAGCTGGCCCTTCGCCATGCCGTACGAGGTGTAGATTCCCAGCTTGATGCTGCGGCCGAAATCGGCGAAGAACGCCTCGTAGGTTTCGCGATCTGTATCGCGCATGCCGGCGAGCTCGGATTTGATCTTCTTCTCCACGCGCTTGGCGATGGCATGGAGCTGGCGATCGTGCTGCAGCGTTTCGCGCGAGATGTTGAGCGTCAGGTCGTCGCTTGCCACGACGCCGCGCACGAAGCCGAAATAATCGGGCAGAAGCTCTTCGCACTTGTCCATGATCAGGACATTCGAACTATAGAGTGCAAGACCTTTCTTGAAATCGCGCGCATAGAGGTCGTAGGGCGGGCGGCTCGGAACGAACAGCAGCGCATCGTAGGTCAGCGCGCCTTCCGCATGCAGGGAAACCGTGCGCAGCGGATCGGCGAAGTCGTGGAAGTCCGCCTTGTAGAATTCGGCGTATTCCTCGTCGGTCACGTCGGAGCGCTTGCGCTTCCAGATCGGCACCATGGAATTCATGGTCTCGAGCTCCGTGTACTGCTCGTATTCCGTCTTGTAGTCGTCGCCGGCATCTTCGGGCTTCGGCAGCGGACGCGACTTCGAGACCTCCATGCGGATGGGATAGCGCACGTAGTTGCTGTATTTCTTGATGAGATCCTTGAGCGCGTACTGGCTTAGGAAGGAATCGTAATCGGCCTCGTCGGTGGAGGGCTTGAGCGTCAGGATGACGTCGGTGCCGTGGCCTGCGCGCTCGGCAGGGGATACCGTATAGCCCTCGACGCCGTTGGATTCCCAGGCGAAGGCCTCGTCGGATCCGTACGCCTTCGACACGACGCGCACATGGTCGGCCACCATGAAGGCCGAGTAGAACCCGACGCCGAACTGCCCGATGATATCGATCGCGTCGGCCGGCGCGGAAGCTTCCGCCGTCACGCCTTCGGATGCCTCGGGCGCGGAGGCTCCGTCGGCAGCGGTTTCGTCGTCCGCAGCGGTTCCGGCGCCGTCCGCGCCGTCGCCCGTGCCCTTCGACTTGGGATTCTCGGTCTTGAATTCAAGGCTTCCGGAATGCGCGATGGTGCCCAGGTTGCGATCGAGCTCTTCGGACGTCATGCCGATGCCCGAGTCGGAGACGGTGATCGTGCGGGCATCCTTGTTGAAGGACACAAGAATGCCCAGTTCATCGGCCGCCAACTGAATATCGGAATCGGTCAGGCTCTTGAAGTAGAGCTTATCGACCGCGTCGGAGGCGTTGGAGATGAGCTCGCGCAAGAAGATCTCGCGGTTCGTATAGATCGAGTTGATCATCAGATCGAGGAGCTTCTTGCTCTCTGTCTTGAATTTGCGCATGGAGAAACGACCTTTCGCGTGACATACCGTTTGGCACTCTTACCCCTTGAGTGCCAAAGCAGATTGTAGCCCCGCGATTCCCCGCGTCAAGAAACGTCGCCGAATCGCAACCTTGCCGCATCGAAAGGAACGGGCGTCAGTCGGCAGAGGGATGCCGCAGGACATGGCAGAAGGCGACACGGCGCTTCGGTTCTGGAGATGCCTGGTTTGAGCCTGAGGGAGCTTTCCGGCAATTCCTCCAACCCCCGATTCTTGCATTCCGAATCAAGGGTGCGACGCCGGATCTCTCTACGCGTCCGACCTCTGCGCGTCGGTCCGTCGCTTCCCGGCCTTCGATTCATCGGCCTTCGCCGATCGCCACAGCTCTTCGAGCTCGGCGGCATCGCGCCCTTCCAGCGCATCGGAGCCGCCGGCTTCCGCTTCCATATGGGCCCATCGCGCGCGGAATTTCGCGTTCGACGCGCGCAGCGCGCTCTCGGCATCGATGCCGCGCCACCGCGCGACGTTCACGAGCGCGAACAGGATGTCGCCGAACTCGAGCGCGGCCTCCTCGGGAGTCGCCGCCGCCTTGAATTCCGCAAGCTCTTCGGCGACTTTATCCCATACACCCTGCTCATTGGACCATTCGAACCCGACGGCCGCCGCCTTGCGCGAAATCTTCTGCGCCTGCAGCAGCGCCGGAAGGTTCTTGGGCACCGCGTCCAGCAGCCCGTCGGACGCCCGCGCGGCCGCACGTTCGGAAAGCTTCACCTGCGCCCAGATCGCCTCGACATCGGCCGCCGTCCCGGCATGCGCGCCGCCGAATACGTGCGGATGGCGGCGAACGAGCTTGTCGTCAAGGTCTTTGCATACGTCATCGATGGAAAAGGAGCCCTCTTCCTCGGCCATGCGGCTCTGCAGGAGAATCTGCATCAGCACGTCGCCGAGCTCTTCGCGCATGTGGTCGACGTCGCCCGCTTCGATCGCGTCGACGGCCTCGTATGCTTCCTCGACCATGTTCGCCGCGATGCTCTCGTGCGTCTGCGCGCTGTCCCAAGGGCACCCCGTTTCAGGATCGCGAAGCGCGGCGATGGTTTCAACGAGCGTGTCGAACGCGGGATGGATCGAAGCGTGCGGATGAGATTCGGTCATGGGAGTCCTCGGCGAACGTCAGTCCTCGACGATCTCCGTGATGACGCCCATCGGGCATTCCTCGACGCAGTCGCCGCACGCGATGCACGCCTCTTCGTTCTCGATCGTGACGACGCCGCCTTCGATGGCGAGGACGTCCTGCGGGCATTCGTCCACGCAGATGCCGCAACCGATGCATTCATCGATTTCAAATACAGGATGAGACATGATGAGCTCCTTACCCCCTTGGTAAAACATGCAGGCCGCGCACCCAGATACGCAAGGGGCGAAACGGCAAGTGCAAGATACCATGGGGCACGGCATTTGCAACCTCTGTTGCGAAATTGACTCCGAACGGCATGCGTGCGTCAGAAGGCCGTCAACCGAGCCTCGATCTGAGCCGCTTGAGCAGCGCCCAGTCGCGCTGCTTCAGCCGATCCGAGGCCAGATCGTCGGAAAACGAGGCGAAGGCCGCGACGGGCCGACCGAGCAGCGATCCTTCCGCATCGAGCCTGACCTGGCTGCGGTAGGCTTCTTCCAAAAGGCGCGCCGCCTGCTCGTCGAGCACGACGAGAGCCACCGGATCGAGCGCTTCCACGAGCCTGAACGCCTCCGCCGCGGAAAATCCGCCTACGGAAACGAACGATGCGGCGTCGTATCCGATCCGCGGAGCGGACGCACGGATCGCTGATTTCGCGGCATCGGAAGGCGTTTCCCATGAAAGCGCGCACAGGTAGGCGTCCGGGTCGCCCTCGATGGCCTCCGCGTAGGGCGCCAGGTCGCGATCACGTGCACGGGAAAACGTATTACTTTTGAGAGGTTTTTTCACTCCGTTTTTCCTTTTATCACGTTCATCTGCTAGTTCAAGGAGCACAATAGCACCATCCGACAACCAAAGGAGGCAGCCATGTGCACCAACGGAGTCAACACCGGCCAGTTCGAGCAGATGATCGAGCAGATCGACGACCATCTGAAGCTTGAGCGCCGCTGGACCCATAACCTCGGCCACACCGCGGGCGACGCCGGCTTCGCGACCGTGTCCGAAAAGCTGCATGAAGCCATGTCCATGATCGACGACGTGCGCGCGCTCCTCGACGAAGCGAAGGATGCCCTCGAAGACGACGCGAGCACCGCAACCGGCGTGACCGTCGAACTGGTGTAGGCATGGGGCGCGACTTGATGAGGTTCTCGGTCGCGATGCCCGAGGACCTTCTGGTCGAGTTCGATAAGCTCGTCGCCACGCGCGGGCTCGCGAAGAACCGCAGCGAAGTGGTACGCGACCTCGTGCGCGAAGCGCTTGCCGGCCAGGCGAGCGGCGAGCCCGGCGAAGAGGTCATGGGCACGCTGACGATCGTCTTCAACCATCACGCGAGCGACGTGCGCGAGAAGCTCGATTCCATCCAGCACGACTGCCTCGACCAGATCATCACGAGCGTGCATGTGCATATCGACCATGAGCTCTGCATGGAGGTCGTGATCCTGCGCGGCGAAACCGATGTGATCCAGGCCATATCCAACCTGATCCTCGGCACGAAGGGCGTCCTGCACGGCAACCTGGCCATCACCGCCACGGGCCGGAATCTCCTCGGCCTCGACAGCGACGCGGCGCATAGGCGCGATCACGTCCATGCGCACGACGATGCAGCCGACCACGACGAAGACGCCTTCCCCGTGCGCGGGTTCGAGCGCGGGAACTTCAATGCCGCAGGCTACGGAGCAATCGCATCCGAACAGGAACTCGCGGGGAACCTGCAACGCCCGCACCCGCGCGTCCGCGTGCACGGGTCCTCACGCAAGTAACGCATGGAGAAGGCCGCGACCGGGCCTTCAAAGGGGGATTATGAGAGAGGCGCTTGACATACGCGTCCACGGCATCGTCCAAGGCGTCGGATTCCGTCCGTTCGTCTATCGGGCCGCGAAGCATAACCTTATCGACGGATGGGTCTTGAACGGCATCGACGGCGTGCGTATCCACGCCGAAGGAGAAGCATCCGATCTGGACGATTTCGTCCTGGAGCTTTCGGAGCACGCTCCCGCCGCATCGCGCGTCGAAGAGATTCTGCTCGACGAAGTTCCGCTCGAGGGCTTTGATTCCTTCGAGATCCGCCATTCGGACGAAACGTCCTCCGATGCGACGACGCTCATCTCTCCCGACCTTGCCACCTGCGACGACTGCATCCGCGAGCTCTTCGACCCTGACGACCGACGCTATCGCTACCCGTTCATCAACTGCACGAACTGCGGGCCTCGCTACACGATCATCGATGCGCTGCCCTACGACCGCCCGTCCACGTCCATGGCGGCGTTCCCCATGTGCCCGGCCTGCGCGCACGAATACGCCGATCCCGCCGACCGGCGCTTTCATGCCCAGCCCGACGCCTGCTTCGACTGCGGTCCCCATATATATTGGAAGGAAGCGGCCGACGCCGCGACGCCCGCGGATGCAGACGTGCATGAGAACGCGGATTCGGGCGCACGAACCCGGACGCTGCGCGACCGGCATCCCGAACTCGAATGGGGAAGCGACCTGGCGGCAAGCGATGCCATCATCGAACGAGCCTGTTCCTGGCTGCACGACGGACGCATCCTCGCCGTCAAGGGGCTCGGCGGATTCCACCTGGTCTGCGATGCCGCGAATCCTGAAACCCTTGCCGAGCTCCGGGCGCGCAAGCGCCGCGAGGGCAAGGCCTTCGCCGTCATGGCGCCTTCGTTGGACGCCGTCCGCGCATGCTGCGCCGTGTCCCCTGAAGAAGAACGCCTGCTCGTAAGCCCGGCGCATCCCATCGTGCTGCTCAAGAAGAAGCCCGGCGCCGTCTTCGCCGCGGGGCTCGCCGACGATCTCTCCGAGCTCGGCGTCATGCTCCCCTATACGCCCCTGCAGCACCTCATGCTTGCAGAATTCGGGTCGATGCTGGTAATGACTTCGGGAAATGTGCATGACGAACCCATCCAGACCGACGACGAGGCCGCATGGAAGGCCCTTGCCGGCATCGCGGACGCCTTCGTCGGCAACGACCGCGCCATCGAGACCCGCTTCGACGACTCGGTCGCGCGCGTCATCCGCGTGGGAGGCGATGCCGCCGTGCAGCTCATACGACGCGCCCGCGGCTTCGCACCGATGCCCATCAAGCTCGCACGGCCCGCGAACGGCACAGGACAGGAACATGCCGATACACCGACCATCCTCGCCGTCGGGCCCGAGCAGAAGAACGTCCTCTGCCTCCTGCGCGGCGACGACGCATTCGCAAGCCAGCATATCGGCGACATGGAGAACGCCGAGACCTTCGATGCCTGGCTTGAGGCCAAGAACCGCCTCGAGCGCCTCTTCGACGCGAAGCCGACCGTCATCGCACGCGACATGCATCCCGAATACCTGACGAGCAAATGGGCCGACGAGATGCGCCGCACGCACGGCATACGCGTCATGGACGTGCAGCACCACCATGCGCACATCGTGTCCGCCATGGCGGAGCACGGCATCGACGACGCGGTCATCGGCGTCGCGTTCGACGGGACCGGATACGGATTCGACGGCGCCATCTGGGGCGGAGAGATCCTGATCGCGAACCGCGTCGACTTCGAGCGCTTCGCGAACCTCACGTACGTCCCGATGCCCGGCGGCGCGGCCGCGGTGAAGCACCCGGCACGCATGGCGTTCGGCGCCCTGTGGGCCTTCGACCTGATCGACCATCCTGCGGTCCGTCCCCTGAAAGACGGGCTCGGAGATGCGGCGAACGTCTGCGCGTCCATGATGGAACGCGGCTTGAACGCGCCTTCGACCTCGAGCGTCGGGCGCATCTTCGACGCGCTTTCGGCGCTCGTCGGCATCTGCGCGCACGCGCGGTACGAAGGCGAGGCCGCCGTGCTCTTCGAAGCCGCTATCGACGGATGCGAGACGCGCGACGCCTACGAGATAGCCATCGTCAAGAATGCCGCGACCGCGGAAAGCACCGCGCACGACACGAGCGTCGTGCTGCTCGACTCCGAGCCGCTCTTCCGCGGCGTCCTCGACGATCTGGCGGCCGGCACGCCCGCACGCACCATCGCCGCGAAAGTCCATAACGCCTTCGTCCAGGCGATCGTCCAGACGTGCCTGCTCGCCCAGGCCGCCTACGATATACGGACGGTCGTGCTCTCCGGCGGCGTCTTCATGAACCGATATCTCATCGAACACACGACCGAATCCCTGATGGAAGCAGGATTCACCGTCGCGATCAATCGCGAGCTCCCTCCCAACGACGGAGGCCTCTCCTACGGACAGGCGGCGGTCGCATCCGCACGCCTAGGAAGCGAGTAAGACATGTGCCTAGCGATCCCCGCACGCATCACCGAATTCAAAGAAGGCAATATCGCGACGGTCGACATCCTCGGCGTGACCCGCCAGATTTCCGTCGACCTGACGCCCCAGGCCATGCTCGATGACTACGTCCTCGTGCATGCCGGCTTCGCGATCGAAGTCGTGAGCCAGGAGGATGCCCAGGCCACGCTCGATCTGATCGACCAGATTCCCGAACTCGTGGATGACATGGAGTGACGCCATGTTCGACTTGAACACGTTCAAGGATCCGAAGCGTGCGCGCAAGCTCATCGGCGCCATCGAGGCCGTCGCGCCCGAGCACGCCACGCTCATGGAGGTCTGCGGCACCCATACGGTATCCATCGCGCGTTTCGGCATCCGCAACGTCATGCCCGCAGGCACGCGCCTGGCGTCGGGCCCCGGCTGCCCGGTTTGCGTCACCGCGAACGAGGACATCGACGTCGCCATCGCGCTCGCGCGCACGCCCGGCGCCATCATCACCACGTTCGGCGACATGACGCGCGTGCCCGGAAGCACCTCGTCGCTCAATAAGGAAAAGGCTCAAGGCCGCGACATCCGCGTCGTCTATTCGCCCCTCGACGCGCTCGCCGTCGCGAAAGCCAATCCCGACCGCCAGGTCATCTTCCTCGGCGTCGGGTTCGAAACCACCACGCCGCTCGTCGCGATCGCCATCAAGCGCGCGAAAGCCGAGGGGCTGGCCAACTTCTCGGTCTACGCAGCGTGCAAGAACATGCCCAACGCGCTCGATGTCCTGATGGGCGATCCCGAGCTCAAGGTCGACGCGCTCATCCTGCCCGGGCACGTAAGCACGATCATCGGCATGGAACCCTACCGCTTCCTCGCGGAGAAATACCATATCCCCGGCGTCATCGCCGGCTTCGAGCCGCTCGACATCCTCGATGCGCTGCTCATGATCTTCCGCCAGCTGTCCGAAGGCCGCGCGGACATCGAGAACGCCTATGCACGCGGCGTCATGCCGCACGGCAACGAAGTCGCGCTCGCCGCGATCGACGAGGTGTTCGAGACCTGCACGGTCTCGTGGCGCGGATTGGGCCCGATCGAGGGGAGCGGCTATCGCATCCGCGAGGAATTCGCCGCGTACGACGCGATGCGGCGCTTCGCCCCCGCCGTCGAAGAGACGCGCGAGCACAAGGGCTGCCGGTGCGGCGACGTGCTGCGCGGCATCATGACTCCCGCCGAATGCCCACTGTTCCGCAAGGCCTGCAGCCCCGAGAATCCGATCGGTCCCTGCATGGTCAGCTCCGAAGGGTCCTGCGCGGCCTACTATCGGTATTATTGAGCCTGCCTGCGCATGCGCGCAGTCGGAAAGGACGGAAGATGAAAGACGAAACGGTCCTGCTCGGCCACGGGTCGGGCGGTTCGATGATGAAACGCATCATCGACGACGTCTTCGCGAAGGCGTACGGGTCCGAGGAGCTCGCCCAGGGCGACGACGCCGCGACGCTTCCCGCGCCGGCGCCGGGAGAGCGCCTTGCGTTCTCGACCGACACCTTCGTCGTGACGCCGCATTTCTTCCCCGGCGGCGACATCGGGCGCCTTGCCGTCTGCGGCACCGTCAACGACGTGGCCACGAGCGGCGCCGTGCCGAGGTATCTCTCAATCGGCATGGTGCTCGAAGAAGGCTTCCCGATGTCCGATCTGGAACGCATCTGCGCCACCATCGCACGCACGGCCGAAGAGGCCGGCGTGCACGTGGTCACGGGCGACACGAAAGTCGTCAATCGCGGGCACGGCGACGGCATCTACATCAACACCGCGGGCATCGGCTTCATTCCCGAAGGCCGCGACCTCTCGGGCGCCTCGTGCAAGCCGGGCGATGCGGTCATCGTATCGGGCACCATCGGCGACCACGGCATCACGATCATGAGCCAGCGCGAGGACCTTTCGTTCTCCACCGCGCTCAAAAGCGATGCCGCACCCCTGAACCACTTGATCGCACGCGTGCTGGATGCTGCGCCCGACGTACGCTGCTTCCGCGATCCGACCCGCGGCGGCCTTGCATCGACGTTGAACGAGTTCGCCGAGCAGAGCGGCGTGGATATCGTGATATCGGAAGACGACGTACCCATCAAGGATGCCGTCCGCGGTGCCTGCGACATGCTCGGATACGACCCGTTCCAGGTCGCCAACGAGGGCAAGATGGTATGCGTCGCGCCGGCCGACCAGGCGCAGGCCGTTATCGACGCCATGCGCGCCGGCCGTTACGGCGAAGATGCCGCCGTCATCGGCACGATCGAGGAAAGCCGTCCCGAACGCGGGCACAAGGTGCTCCTTGAAACGGGCTTCGGCAGCCGACGCATTCTGGACATGCTCGTCGGAGAGCAGCTTCCGCGCATTTGCTAGAGGCGTCCGCCCGCATCTGCTACCCTTAACGCCATGCGACCCGAAGCGCGCTGTCAAGACGCCTCGTCGCAGGGGCGGCCAGGCGACCCGCATGCGCCTGCGACGGAATCGAGGAAGAATGCTCACGTGCCAGGATGAAACGACCTACCCTTCGGCGCGAACGCTCGTCAGAAATAAGGTCGCAGGACGGCTCTTCGCGAAAGACGCCTCGCTGTACGCTTTCGACGAGGGCGCCTGCGAGAGCGCCGGGCATTTCATGGGATGGACCGACCTCGGCACCCGTCCGCCGTTTCCTATCGCCAAGATCCAGGAATTCGCCGATCAAGCGATCGCAGGCGGCTTCCGACACGTCGTCCTCATCGGCGAAGGCGGCTCGACGCAGGCGCCGATGACCATCACCAAGTACAACAAGCCCGACTACAACGCGCTCGATTTCAAGGTGCTCGACAGCATCTCCCCGGTGCGCGTGCGTGCAACGTTGGCCGCGATCGACATCGAACGCACGCTCGTGCTGGTGTCCAGCAAGTCCGGCGCCACGATCGAGATGCTGAGTAACCTCGACGTCGTCCTCGACGCGTTCCGCACCTATATCCCCGAAGAGGATCTGGGCAGCCATTTCGTCGCCATCACCGACCCCGGCTCTCCGCTCGAGCGCATGGCGCACGAGCATTCCTGGCGCGCATGCTTCCTCGGCGAGACGAGCGTGGGCGGACGTTTCAGCGCCCTGTCGGTCTTCGGCCTGGTACCCGCCGCGCTCGTCGGAATCGATCTGGAGACCTTCGTGAGCCATGCGAAGGAAGCCGAGCGGGTCTGCCGCATGAACCGGCCCGCCAATCCGGCGATCGCTCTTGCCGCGTTCCTCTATGACGGATACCGGCAGGGACGCGACAAGTTCAGCCTGCTCACGCCTAAGCGCGGCCGCGTCTTCGGCCTTTGGATCGAACAGCTTGTCGCCGAGAGCCTCGGGAAGCGCGGCGTGGGCATCCTGCCCAACATCGAGCTCGATGCCCTCGTGCTCGCCCACGACCATCACGACCGAACCGTCATCTCGTACACCACCAAAACCGACCTCTGGGACGAGCGCATGAACTTCGCAACGGCGCTCTCCTACATCGACGAAGCCATCCCGACGCGGGCGTATCGCATCGAAAACGTCTCCGACCTGGCAGAACACTTCGTGATGTGGGAATATGCCATCGCCATGGTCGGCTACCTGATGAAGGTCTGCCCTTTCGACCAGCCCGACGTGGCGGCAGCCAAGACCGCGACGCTCGCGATGCTCGATGGAAGCGAGGGGACGACGGCGTCGTCGACGTCGTTCGAGGATCGCTATATCGAACGCATCGATATGGGAAAGGTGCTCATCAACGCGAGCGACGCGCTCGATCTGGAAGAGAAGACCCTGGCATGCGCGCTGCGGACGCTCTTCGCCTCCGTAGGACCCGGCGACTACTTCGCCATCGATGCCTTCCTGCCCTTTGACGGAGAAGGGCGGCGCGAAGCGCTCGAAGGCATCCGCCACCACGTGGCCGACAAGCTCTGCGTGCCCTCGTGCCTGGAAATCGGCCCGCGCTACCTGCATTCGACCGGACAGCTGCAGAAGGGCGGCGCGAACAACGGCGTGCTCCTCATCGTGTCATCCGACGAATGGGGAGACATCCCGCTCGAGAACCTGCCGGCCCCTACCCTCGGCACTCTCGCGAAAGCACAGGCCAACGCCGATTTCGATGTGCTCGCGCAGCGCCGACGCCGATGCCTGCTGCTGCACCTCCCGAATAATTCGGGCACATCGCTGCGCGCCCTCAAAGACGCCGTCTGCGGTGCCATCGAGGACATTCTGCGCGAGCGGGCTGCACCCTCGCAGGACTGAGCCGATGCCGTGGCCCACGGCGTCGGCGCTCCATGCGCCTGTTCGAGACCACCTGCCGTCACCAAACGGGGAGCACCGTCAAATATGGGAATTAAATTCCCATATTTGACGGTGCTGGATATCGATGAGATAATGCCCTCCTGTTGCCGGGGAGGGCATCTTATGTACATAAAGCGCGAAATCGAATCAACGATCGATGCAATGCTGAAGCAGGGAAAAGTTGTGCTTGTGACCGGCGCCCGTCAGGTCGGAAAGACAACCATGCTCAGGCACCATCTCAACGACGCCTTCAGCTATGTTTCGATGGAGAACCCTAGGGACTATCTCCTTGCCAAAGAGGATGCTGCCCTGTTCTTCGAGTCGAAAACCCTCCCGCTTATCATCGATGAGGTGCAGCGCGTGCCAGAGCTCTTCTCTTCGGTGAAATGGGTTGTTGATCAATCGGAGGAGAAGGGGCGCATCGTCCTCACCGGCTCGCAAACATTCCACCTCATGAAGGGCGTGAGCGAGTCTCTGGCGGGAAGAATACGGATTCTGGAGATGCCCGGTTTAAGCCTGAGGGAACTCTCGAGCAATTCCTCCGACCCCCATCCCTACATTCCGAAGATGGTGGACGATTCTGCAAATCCATCCTCGGCAGGCGTTTGGGATGTAATCCATCGGGGCTCGATGCCGGAGCTGCAGGACCCCGACATTGACTGGGATCTCTTCTACGCCGACTATGTCGCTTCCTACCTCGAGCGCGATGTCCGCGCGCTCGTCAACGTGAAGGACGAGGCGAAGTTCTACAGCTTCATGATCGCATGTGCGGCGAGGACCGGTCAGCTCCTGAATGCCTCCGACATTGCAAAAACCGTCGACGTGGACCATAAGACGATCAAAGCCTGGCTCTCGGTTCTTCAGGCTTCCAATATCGTGCGCGTTATCGAGCCGTTTTGGCCGAATATTGACAAGCGCCTGACGAAGACTCCGAAGATCTTCTTTATGGACACCGGTCTCGTATGCCATCTAACCAGGTGGACAACGCCTGACCAGTTGCGAAACGGTGCAGCGGCGGGACACGTATTCGAGACGTTCGTCGTTTCCGAGATCCTGAAGAGCTTCATGAACTCAGGAAAAAGCTTGCACGACATCTGGTTCTACCGCGACGCCAAGAAAAGGGAGATCGACCTGATCATCCAAGATGGGCGTACCCTGCATCCCGTCGAGGTGAAAACATCAGCCACGGTGAGAAGGGATGCCGTGAAGAATTTCGCCTGCCTTGAAAACCTTTCCGGCTACGAGGTAGGATTCGGACACGTTGTGTGCCAGACTCCGGATCCGTATCTCATCACGCGAACCGTCCAGGCAGTCCCCATCTGGAAAATCTGATCCTTATTCATTTCTCGCTATTGCGTCCTGAAGCGGGACTCAGTGCTGAGCTTTAGGTGAGTTCGGACTTTGGAACGGTCAAACCGAATTGAACCGCTTCTTAAGCATTCTCATGCGTGCTCTCGCTCGACTCGAGCGTTGCCTACGAGCCTTTCAACCAGCTGACCAATACAGGCACGATTCCTCATAATTCTTCTTTCAATGACCTGAAAGAAAAGAAATTCGAAGTAACCCGAGAGGTTGATAAGACCCTTATCGATACCGAGAAGCTGTACATGAATCTGTACGCTATCGCCCAGGTTCCGGGAAGCTCTCAAGAGGGTTATGTTTTCGAGATCATCAATAAGCATTCCGATACGCTCTATGTGGAATTCTGGCTTGGCGACATAACCGGTCCTCTGAATGCCAGTGGCAACGCGTTCCTAGAGCCTGGTGAGAAATTCTATCTATTCATACCGAATGTTTCAAAAACTCCAGGACCTCTTGAGGGAATTTCTGATCCGAAAGCTGCTTTGACCATTGGTTACAACAGTGCGTCGGACGGTACTCTTACGGAGCAAAAGCAGAAGACAGAGCTTGATCTGAATATTCCTCCTAAGTCTGAATAACAGAAGGCAGTTCGGTTTTATCGCCATTGACAGTAAAACGAAGACGGCGAGACATACAGGCGATATCGCCCGGCACTATGCCGAGCGATGATCACGTGGGCTCTCAGGGCCGGAGCGCTTTGCGATACTCGCTGGGAAGCATGCCAACCTCGCGCCTGAACAGCTCCGAGAAACGGCTTGTGCACGTGTAACCCACAGAGCGCGCGATCTGCTCGATGGTGAGATCAGGCTGTCTGAGCAGAAGTTCGGCCTGCGACATCCTCCGTTCCTGGACATAGCCCGTCACAGTCTTGCCATTCGCCTTCTTGAACGTCTCCTTGAATTTGGTGGGGCTCATGCAGGCTATGGCCGACAGGTCGGCAATGCGCAGGACAGACGAGCAGTGGTCGTCGATATAGCGCACGACATCCTGGATCCTCGCCCAGTCAGATGAGCTGACAGGCTTGCAGGTACGTGCACGCGGCTGCCTCGTGCCTTCCACGATAAGCCCCATCGCCTCGAGGACCTTGCCCTCGTAGTAAAGCGCGCTGTGGCTCTGGTCACCGGGTACAGGCCATAGCTTGGCGAGGAGAGCCTTCAATTCCAGATGCTCCCCATCGTTTCCGAGCGAGACGAACGCTTCCTCGACGCTCGCGAACCCGTCGGGATACTCTTTTTCGAGGAACCGCCCGGAAAACTCATGCGACACCTCGATAGAGATGCTTTGAACGGGTATGCCGGCATGCGCAATGCCCTTCCATGGCTCTCCCTTGAAGCTCTGGCCCCAGAGGCTGTTCGGCCTGAGCTTGCGGTAGGGGTTGAACTCCTCCCCTGAAATCGACTTGAAGTATGTGACCGTGAGATAGTCAGAGGTTTCGGAGCTCATGACGAAGTCGTCGTCCATGACGAAGTCGTGGATGCTGATGCTCCAATCGGCTTCTTGAGGCGACAGGAAATGAAACCATCCCCGACATGCGCCCTGCCCAGACCGGTACGATCTCCACAGCTCTCCGAAGCCATCGGGCGACGGCACGGGCGAGAAGCCGGTATCTCCCAACATCTTCTCCTGAAACGCCTTCTCCATTTTCCGTCCATTCGTCATGTGGCGTTGAGACAGGACTTCACGTCGATCAGACGGAAAATCAGCCTAAATACCCGATAGACCATGCTCAAACATATACTCGCAAGATAAAGATAGCCAAAGCTAATATATTTTGAAAGGACAGAGATGGGCCAGCAAGAAACAGCGGGGAAGGGCACGGGGAGGCTTGCGGCACGGGACCTTGTCACGGTGGGCATATTCACGGCGCTCTACCTGGTGTTCATGATGGTGGGCGGCGCGTTCTTCGCCCCCAACCCCGTGCTCACATTCTGGATGCCGGCTGCGGTGGCCTTGCTCACCGGACCGATCTACCTTCTGCTCATCGCCAAGGTGCCCAAGCACGGGCCGCTCATCGTCGTGGGCGTCGTCGAGGGGCTGCTCCTTTTTGTGACGGGCATGTACTGGGGCTGGGCGGTGGCCTGCGTCGTCTTGGGCATAGCTGCCGATATCATAGCCGGCATCGGCCGGTTCAGGAGCAAGGCGCTCAACTTCACGGCGTTCGTCGTCTACTCGCTTTCCCCCATGGGATCCTATCTTATGCTCTGGGCCAACCCGACGGGCTATGCTTCATACCTGGTGGGCAAAGGAGCCGAGCAAGCCTACATGGACACGATGATGTCCACGGCGACCGACTGGATGCTGCCTGCGATGGTGCTTGCCACCGTGGCCTGCGCCATCATAAGCGGGCTTCTGGGCATGCGCCTGCTGCACCGCCAGTTTGAAAAAGCCGGAATCACAGCCTAGGCGCAAGCGTATGCCCAAAACGCGGAAGATTCCTGGAGCATCCCTGAGAAGAGATGGGACGCCGGGGAGGGGCGTGCGCCTCGATCCACGCGCCAAGCTCGCGTCAATCGCCGCCATGGCCGTCGCGGTGGCGCTGGCACCGAACATGCTTTGCGACTTCGCGCTCATGGGATTCGCCTTCGCCTTTGGAAGCATGCTGGGGCAGCTCCGGGTCTCTGCGGCCATGCTCGTTCTATACGCGCTGTTCATAACGCTCGCACAGTTCGTCCCATACTTGTATGACGTGGGCCTGCGCACCATCTTCTCCTCGTTTCTTCTCCTGATGCGCAAGGTGTTCGCCTGCGGGCTCATGGCGTACGCCACGGTGAAGACCACGCACATAGACGAATTCATGAGCGCGCTGACGCGGATGAGAGCGCCCCGTGCGGTGACGATTACTCTGGCCGTCGCCCTTCGCTACGCGCCGACCGTGCGCGAAGACTGGGGGTTCATCAAAGACGCCATGCGCATGCGCGGCATATCGCCAAGCCCGCTGGGGTTCATCCAGGCGCCGATGCGCACCATCGACTGCATCTACGTCCCCCTGCTCATGAGCGCGAGCCGCGCCGCCGACGAACTTTCCATGGCCGCCGTGGCACGTGGCATTGAAAACCCCGTGGCGCGCACCTGCTATCTGCATATAGAGCTGCGGCGTGCGGATCTCCTGACGTTCGCGGCATCCCTCGCCGTCATCGCAAGCATGCTCGCGATCAAGGTGGTCGCATGATCTCCTTCAGGCATGTCTCCTTCTCCTACGGCACGTCCCTTGCGGCCGATGACGCGGGGGTCAGGGATGTGTCGCTATCCGTTGCTCCCGGCGAGGTCGTCGTGCTCTGCGGACGGTCGGGCTGTGGCAAGTCGACCCTGCTCAGACTCGCAAACGGCCTCGCCCCTCGCTTCTTTCCAGGAGAGAAGACCGGCCACGTCATGCTCGACGGCACCGACGTGGACGACCTTGCCACCTGGGAGATAGCGCAACGGGCGGGCTCGCTCTTCCAGAACCCGCGCACCCAGTTCTTCAACGTGGAGACCACGGGCGAAGTCGCGTTTGGGCTGGAGAGCGCGGGGTGGCCTGAAGGGAAGATCCGTCCCCGCGTGAACGAGACCTTCGAGGAGCTTGACCTTTCCACGCTGGCAGACCGCAGCATCTTCGAGCTTTCGGGCGGCGAACGCCAGAAGATCGCCTTCGCGAGCATCTGGGCCCAACATCCCGCGAACCTGCTCTTGGACGAGCCCACGAGCAACCTCGATCTGACCTCGATAGACGCCATGACGGCATTCGTGGGGCATGCCAAGGAAAGAGGCTGCGCGATTCTCATCGCCGAACACCGGCTCTCCTGGCTCGCCGGCATCGCCGACAGATACGTGTACCTGGAGAAAGGGAGCGTGGGGCGCGTCATGGGGGCGGCGGAATTCGCATCGCTCGACGCCTGGGAGGTCGGACGGATGGGACTGCGCGCCCGCAGCATAGGCGAGATAGCCCCGCGCGCGAATCCTTCCGTGAGCACGTATTCCCTTCGCGCGGGCGGCGCGCTGCTCGCGACGCGGGCGCTCTCGGTCTCCTTCGGCACGGCCCCTGTCCTGCGTGGCGCGGCACTTGAGCTGCGCGCGGGCGAAGTCACGGCGCTGGTCGGCCGCAACGGAGCGGGCAAGACCACGCTGTGCCGGGCATTGTGCGGATTCGAGCGTCGGACGCGGGGGAAGATCCTGCTCAACAGCGCGACCGCCACGCGCAGGGAACGCGTGCGCGTCTCGTCGATGGTGTTCCAAGACGTCAACTACCAGCTGTTCGCCGAAAGCGCGACCGAAGAGGTGACCTTCGGCCTGCCTCGACGCGAGGCCGAGAGCGTAGACGTTGCGCGTGTCCTGTCCGAACTCGACCTCGAAGCCTTGGGCGATCGGCATCCGGCTACCCTCTCGGGCGGACAGAAGCAGCGTCTGGCCGTCGCGGCATGCGTCGCCGCAGAAAAGCGCATGCTCGTGTTCGACGAGCCCACGAGCGGCCTTGACCTCGACGGCATGCAACGTATAGCCCGGCTGCTCAGACGGCTCGCGGAGCAGGGCCGTGCGCTCCTGGTGGTAACGCACGACCTGGAGCTCGTCGCGTGCGCCTGCGACCGGGTGCTGTGTGTGGAAGACGGCGCGCTACGCGCTCCGCTCGCGACCGCCGAGCAGTTCGATGCCGTGAAAGCTCTGATGGGTTCGGTCGTTTCCCGGTAAGGAGGATCTTCGTGGAAATCAGGAAGGGGGCAGACCCCGTCGCCCTCGTGTTCGCGTGGGCGGGGCGGCACCGGAGGTACCTGGTCGCCTCGGTTGTGTGCGCCACGCTGTCGGGCCTCTTGGTCGCAGTGCCCTATCTCGCCGTGTTCGATGTCATGAGCGCCGTTTACGGAGGCACGGCCACGGCCGACGCGATAGCGGTAGACGTCGCCATTCTCGCCGTGGGAATAGCCCTGCGCTTCGTCCTCTTCGCCTTCGCGGGCACGCTTTCGCACAAGGGCGCCTATGGGACGCTCTTCGACGTGCGCTGCCGCATCCTCGAACGTCTCTCGAAGGCCCCGCTCGGCGAGATGGACGAGCGCAGCACGGGCAAGATCAAGACGGTGCTCTCCGACGACGTGGAGAACCTCGAGCTCCTGCTCGCGCACAACCTGCCCGAGGCCTTGATGTACGGCGCAGGGCCCGTCGCGACCTTCGTCTTCCTGCTCTTCGCGAACGTGCCGCTCGCCTTGGCCACGCTCATCCCCGCCATCGCGGCGCTGGCGGTGCTCGTGTCGCTTTTCAAGGTTATGAGCTCGATCATGGGCCGTGCGACGAAGTCGCTCGAGGACATGAACTCCGTCATGGCGGAATACGTGAGCGGCATGCGCACCGTCAGGGCGCTCGACATGGGCACGCGTTCGTTCAGGCGTTTCAGGAAGGCGGTGGACGAGGAAAACGCCGTGTGGTGCGAGATATCGCGCAAGACCGGCCCGGGATTCGCCACTTACGTCATCATCATCGAAGCCGGGTTGCTCATCATGGTGCCGGCAGGGGCGCTCATGTTGACGAACGGCGCCATCGATGTCTCCACCTATCTTCTGTTCGCGTTCGTCGGATCGCTCTACCTCACCGAGATAAGGCTCCTGCAGAGCTTCGCCAACAAGCTCTCCCAAGTCTCCGCCAGCGCCGAGCGCGTTCAGGAGCTTTTGGATATCCCTGTGTTCGGCGGAGGCGTTCCGTTTCCTGACGACGCCTCCATCCGCCTCGACGGAGTGTCGTTCTCCTATGCCGATGACGCGCCCGAGGTGCTGCACGATGTCTCGCTCGACGTGGCGGCGGGCGAGCGGATCGCCATCGTGGGCGCGTCCGGCTCGGGCAAGTCGACCCTCATCCAGCTGATAGGACGTTTCTACGACGTGACGTCGGGCAGCGTCTCCATCGGCGGTATCGACGTGCGACGCATCGACTACAACGACCTGCTGGCCCACGTGTCGGCGGTGTTCCAGAAGACCTTCCTTGCCAGCGGAACCATCCTGGAAAACATCCGTATGGGATCGGATGCCACGCTCGACGAGGTGCGTGCGGCCGCGCGGCGCGCGCAGGCCGACGACTTCATCCAGGCGCTGCCGCAAGGCTACGACACGCGCATGGGCACGTTGGGAGGTCGCCTTTCCGGCGGAGAGCGCCAGCGCATCGCTATCGCCCGCGCCATCTTGAAAGACGCCCCCATCCTGATCCTCGATGAGGCCACGAGCGCCGCCGACCCAGAAAACCAGGTGCTCATCGACCGGGCGATCGACAACCTGTGCGAAGGCAAGACGGTGCTCGTCGTGGCGCATCGACTCGACGTGGTCGACGGCTGCGACGCCGTCGCCGTGATGGAAGACGGGCGTATCGCCTGCATGGGTCCGCACGACGCCGTGCTCGAGACAAGCTCCTATTACCGCAGCGCATGGGCCGCCTGGACGCGCTCGCGCTCCATGAGCTACCGCATCGGCGAAAAGGAGGGGCGCCATGTCCGATAAGGCTCGGGATGCTGCACGCAACCCGTTCGCGAAGAACCGGGATTTCTACCTCTCGTGCATCTGCACAATCGCAGAGGGCCTGCTCGGCGGTGCGAACTTCGTGCTCATCTGGATGGTGATGCACCAGGTGTTCGCAGGCGCCGTCGAGCTCGCTGCCCTTCTGCAGATCACCGGGATGCTCGTCGTCGTCTTCGCCGCGCGTCTTGCAATCTACCGCTTCGGATACGTACGCGGGCAGGTGGGCGGCGCCCACGTGAGTCACGACCTGCGCATCGCCTTGGGCGACGCCATCAAGCGCATCCCGTTGTCGCATTTCGCGAAGCGCTCGAGCGGGCAATACCTGCAGGCGCTCACAGTCAACGTGAACGATTACGAGCAGATTCTCACCCACCGCACGGGTGACATCGTGAGAGGGGCGGTGCTGGCGACGACGGTCTGCGCGTTCACATTCTGGCTCTATGCGCCGGCCGGCATCGTGATCGCATGCTCGTTCCTATCGCTCGTCCCCGCTGTCGCGCTCTCGTGGCGCCAAGTCAGGGCCTTCGGACCCCGCAAGGACGAGGTGCGCGCGAGCAGTTCGAGCGCCATCATGGAACACGTCGATGGCATGCAGACCTTGCGCGCCTACGGGGTCGCGGGCGTGCACAACCGCTCCATCGTGGAGAGCATGCGTGCGTTCTCGCACGTGAGCTACGTATACGAACGAGCGATCATCCCGGTCGGGGCCGTATGGTCCATCTTCGCGGGCCTTGCCCAGCCCCTCCTCGTGTGGATGTGCTATAGCGCATGGACGGCAGGGGCGCTGCCCGTCGAGTCGTTTTTGCTCATCGCCATGTTGCCCCTGTTCACCCTCAAGCTCGGAAGCGCCCTGTTCATCGACCTGACCGCCTACCGCAACCTTGAGATCGCCAGACGCAACATCGCGTCCGTGCTTGAAGAGCCTGAGGAGACCGGCAGTTTCGACGACATGCCTATGCAAGGTACGGGCATCGAGCTTGCGCACGTGGGGTTCTCCTATGGGGATGGCCCGGCCGTGCTCGAGGACTTTGATCTGACCATCCCCGAAGGAAGGCTGACGGCGCTTGTGGGCGATTCGGGCTGCGGCAAGTCAACGGTGCTCAACCTGGTAGCCCAGCTGTACCG
>ERZ773005.285-NODE-285-length-43106-cov-9.070173_pt1 | contig 43106 bp, 36 predicted proteins | sample MGYA00580666_ERZ773005 | MGnify/ENA primary metagenome ERZ773005 (study PRJEB29015, sample SAMEA2737999) | human oral metagenome | biome: human oral; feature: human-associated habitat; material: dental | place: China | collected 2061 ...
AATCACCAAAGAGATGGGCATTGACCTCGATTTCGAAGTTAAGGAAGGCAAGGATCTTATCTATGTAAATGTAACTGGTGCAGACACTGGTACAATCATCGGTAAGAGAGGACAGACACTTGATGCTGTTCAGTATCTAGCTGGCCTTGTTGTTAATAAGGAAAATGGCGGATACACAAGAGTGGTTATGGACGCTGAGAATTACAGAGCTAAGAGAGAACAGACTCTTATAAGTCTTGCAAATAGACTAGCTGGTAAGGTTGAGCGTTCCGAGAGAAAGATTACTCTTGAACCAATGAATCCTTACGAGCGTAAGGTTATTCATTCAACACTTCAAAATCATCCGAGTGTAACAACTAGGAGTGAGGGTAAGGACCCTTATAGAAGAGTTATAATCGAGAAAAAATAACACTGAGAGCTCATCTTTGATGGGCTCTTTTCGTCAAATAGGAGAGTTTATGGCAGATACAATTGCTGCAATTGCAACGCCTCTAGGAGAAGGTGGAGTAGGTGTAGTTCGTGTGAGTGGACCTGATTCACTTTCCATTATGAAGACCATATATCGTGAATGTCCAGATGAGGTAATTCCTCGTCACGTTTACTATGGTCATGCTGTGGATAATGAAGGAAAAGTAATTGATGACATGGTTTCGATATATATGAAAGCACCACACACTTTTACAGGTGATGATGTAGTTGAGTTTCAGGCACACGGAAGTAATGTATCTCTTAGGCTTATCCTAAGAAGTGCAATCACTGCTGGGGCAAGAATTGCAGACCCAGGTGAGTTTACTAAAAATGCTTTTCTCAATGGTAGACTAGACCTATCTCAGGCGGAAGCTGTAATTGACCTTATAAAAGCAAGAAGTGAGAAGTCACTTAGCATTGCTTCTGACCAGCTTAACGGTAATCTTGGTCAGGAAATCGTTGATATTCGTAATAATATTAAAGATGTTTTAGCTCAGATGGCTGTAAATATTGATTTTCCAGATGAAGATATAGAACAGGTCTCATATGATGAGTTCTTAGCAGAACTTATGAAGCAACAAGGTAGGTTAGGCAATCTTATTAAATCTGCTGAATTTGGGAAGCTTGCAAGAGAAGGGATAAAATTAGCACTCGTTGGGCGTACAAATGTTGGAAAATCATCTCTGATGAATGGATTACTTGGAGAAGATAGAGCGATAGTAACCAATATTCCAGGTACAACACGTGATACGATTGAGGAGAGTGCTACAATCGGTGGATATCCAATAGTTATAGTTGACACTGCCGGAATCAGAGATACTGATGATCTCATCGAACAGATCGGAATTGAAAAGTCCAAGAATGAGATTAACATAGCTGATCTTGTAATCATGGTTATAGATGGAAGTAGAGATCTTGAAGATGAAGACTTTGAGATTGCTCATCACATCGAAGGGAAGAAGGTACTTCTCGTAGTAAATAAAGAGGACCTTGGTATTAATATACCTAAAAGAGAAATTGAGAAAATTAAAAGTATACTTAGCTGTAATAGTATGCTTTATACTACTGTAAAAACTATTGAGGGAATCGGAAAAGTACGAGATGCGATAGAAGATATTTTTGCAGAAGGATTTTTTAAGAGTGAAGGTGGAAATATTGTTACAAATGAGAGGCACAAAGATGCTCTCGTCAGAGCAAGTGAGTCATTAGTTCAAGGTATTGAACTTTTAGATATGCATGAGCCGCTTGAAATTGTCGAGATTGAGGTGCATGATGCCTTTCAGATATTAGGTGAGATAATCGGAGAAACCGCAAGCGAAGAGATTTTAGATACGGTATTCTCTAAGTTTTGTTTGGGAAAATAAGTATGAATTTGCAGGAAATAAAAAATTCAAATAAATATAGTCTTATGGGTGAATACGACGTAGTTATAGTAGGAGCCGGACATGCGGGATGCGAGGCAGGACTTGCTGCTGCAAGAATCGGATGCGAGACACTGCTGCTCTCGATGAACCTAGAATCTGTTGCAATGATGCCTTGCAATCCTTCTATAGGAGGAACTGGAAAGGGTCATCTCGTGTGTGAAATAGATGCGCTTGGTGGAGAGATGGGACTTAACATCGATAAGACATTTATTCAGAGCAAGATGCTTAACACATCTAAAGGACCGGCTGTTCATTCGCTTCGTGCACAAGCGGATAAGACGAGATATCATCTCGAGATGAAGAAGACAATTGAGAATGAAGAAAAACTCAGCCTTAAGCAAGCTGAGGTGGTTGACCTTATTATCGAAGACGGTGCTGTGTGTGGAGTGATTACTAGAACTAATTCTATTTACATGGCTAAAGCTGTAATTATGTGCACAGGAACCTTTCTCGCAGGAAAGGTATTCATCGGTGAAAGTGTTTATTACAGCGGACCAAGCGGTCTTGCTCCATCTATGGAGCTTGCGGATAAATTGCATGAATATGGACTTCCGATGCGCAGATTTAAGACTGGAACACCTGCAAGAATGCTAGCTTCGACGCTTGATTATGACAAAATGAAGCAGCAGGATGGAGATGATGAAATTATTTCTTTTTCATTTATGAATGAAGGAAAGGATCTCGGCAGAAATCAAATATCTTGCTGGCTTTCATATACTAATAGCGAGACACACAGGATTATCCTTGAAAATATAGATCGTTCGGCGATGTACTCCGGCAACATTATAGGTGTAGGTCCTAGATATTGTCCTTCTATTGAGGATAAGGTTTCTAGATTTAAGGATAGGGATAGACATCAGCTCTTCGTTGAGCCTGAAGGTCTAGATACTGATGAGATGTATATTCAGGGCATGTCTTCAAGCTTGCCTGAGGATGTGCAGGAGAAATTCTATCGCACAATTCCAGGACTTGAACATGCTGAGATTGTTAGACCTGCGTACGCTATAGAGTATGATTGCGTAGATCCGACAACTCTGAAACCGAGCCTTGAGAGTAAGCTTATTGATAATATGTTCTGTGCAGGGCAGTTTAATGGTAGCTCCGGATATGAGGAGGCCGCAGCACAAGGTCTTATAGCTGGAATAAATGCTGCACGTAAGATTAATGGTAAAAATCCTCTGGTGCTCGGAAGAAACGAGGCCTATATTGGCGTTCTAATCGACGATTTAGTGACTAAAGGTACTATGGAGCCTTATAGAATAATGACGTCTAGAGCGGAATTTAGGCTTATTCTGAGGCAGGACAATGCAGATCGACGTCTAACGGAGATAGGTTACGAGTATGGGCTTGTTTCTAATGAGAGATATTCTAAGTTTATCTCAAAGAAAAAGCTTGTAGATGGAGAGATAGAAAGACTGAGAAATAAGTATACTGAATTTAGTAAACTTAATGAATTTCTAGTATCTCAAGGCAGTGGTGAGGCAACTAATAATAATATTACGTTTTATGATCTTCTAAGAAGACCAGAGATTTCATATGAAGCATTAAAGGTTATTGATGATGAGGAAAGACCACAGCTTAATAGAGCTGAGAGATACGAAGTTGAAGTCAGAATTAAGTATGCAGGCTATATCGACAAGCAGTTAGCTCAGGTCGAAAAGATGAAAAAACTTGAGAATAAAAAACTTCCTGAAAGTATAAACTACGATGAAATCAACGGGCTTAGACTTGAAGCTAGACAAAAACTCTCTGAAATAAATCCTATGAATATCGGTCAGGCAAGTAGGATTAGTGGTGTTTCTCCTGCGGACATAAATGTGCTTTTGATTTATTTAGAGAAAGAAAGAAGAAGCATTGAAGGAAGTAAAAGGAATGATTATGAAGGATAATTTAATCTCAGAGCTCAACAACAGATATGGAAATGATAAAACTGACAAGATGCTCAGATACATGCAAAGAATCCTAGAGATCAATGAGAATATCAATCTTACAGCAGTTAGAGAAGAGGAAGAATTCCTTGAAAAGCATATTGTAGACTCTTTAGCTTGTAATGAATACGATGAGTTTCAGAGAGCTAAAATTATTGTTGATATGGGTACTGGCGGTGGGTTTCCAGGTATTCCGCTAGCAATAACAAATCCAGATAAAAAATTTATTCTTGCTGACTCTCTTAATAAAAGGCTTAGGGTAATTGAACAAGTTGCTACCGAGATTGGAATTAACAATATCGAGCTGCTTCATACGAGAGCTGAAGATATGGGACATAATGTTAAATATAGAGAGAGAGTAGAGGTGTGCGTATCTCGCGCTGTTGCTTCTTTAGATATCTTATCTGAGTGGTGCCTGCCACTAGTAAGGCAGGGAGGATACTTTATCCCATATAAAGGAGAAGGCGCAGAAGAAGAAATTGATGCTGCAGAGACTGCTATTAAAGTCCTTGGTGGTAAGGTTGACAAGATAGAGAATCCTTCAGAGGATAAGAACACTATATCTGGACATAGGCTGATTTTTATAAAAAAGATTAAACGCACACCTAAGAAATTTCCTCGAAAACCAGGAGTTGCAAAAAAGAGTCCGATACGTTAAAAATATCTTAGTTCAGGTTATGAATTTTAGAAATTTAGTAGTGGGAAAGTAAAATGTTTCACGTGAAACATTTTGGCTACCCACTACATATTGTTTCACGTAAAACATTGAGAATGATTTTCACTAAAAACTCACGCAAACATAACAAAAAATAAGTGAGATTTGTGGATAGCAACGACATTATATTATATAATTACACTAGTGAAATCTCGAAAAGGAGACTTATATGGGAAAGGCAATAGCAATATTTAACCAGAAAGGTGGCGTTGGCAAAACAACTACCAATATAAACCTGAGTGCCTGCCTCGCTGTACAAGGCAAGAAAGTTCTAGTAATTGATATAGACCCACAAGGTAACACCACTAGTGGAATAGGAATAAAAAAGAGAAAATTAAATGATACTCTTTACGACGTGCTAGTTAATAAAGATTATGATGTTCATAAAGCTATTCTTCAGACAAAGACTGCTAATCTGGACATCATACCTGCGAGCGTGGATCTAGCTGGAGCTGAAATTGAGCTTGTAAACATCGAAGGAAGAGAAAGACGTCTCAAAAAAGCAATTGAGCAGGTTAGAGGGGAATATGATTATATATTCATAGACTGTCCACCATCGCTTGGTTTATTGACTATCAACTCGCTTACAGCTGTTGATAGTGTCCTGATTCCTATCCAGTGCGAGTTTTATGCACTTGAGGGAGTTAGCCAGCTTATGAGTACTGTGGAGCTTGTCAAAAAGAATATGAACCCAGACCTTCAGATTGAGGGAGTAATACTCAGTATGTTTGATGGAAGAACTAATCTAGCAATACAGGTAGTGCAGGAAGTAAAAAAATACTTCGGAAAGTATGTGTTCTCGACGGTAATTCCTAGAAATGTAAGGCTGGCAGAAGCACCAAGCTATGGAATGCCTATCGTTAAATACGATCCTTCGTCGGCAGGTGCGAAAGCATATAATAAATTTGCATTAGAGTTCCTGGATAGAGAAAAGAGGAGAAAAAAGAAAAATGGCTAAAAGAAAAGGTGGTCTAGGAAGAGGCCTCGATGCACTCTTTGCAGATGCTGCTCCCCTGTTCGAAGAAGACTTGGAACAAAATGAGGAAGAAGATATAGATACAAAACTTCTCGACATCATAGATGATGTGACGGGAGATAAAAGTAGGGAACGCTTTAATTCAAAAAGCAAGGCTAAGAGTAAGGGTAAAACCAAACACAAAGCAGATAGTAATAGCGTAAAAGAAAAGAGTCTTGAAAGCAGTAAAGAGAAAAAGTCGCAAAGTGAAGGACCAGTTGCTTCGGTGGTAATAAATGAAAAAGGTGGAAATTCCGTGATACAAACTGCACCATCAAATGTTGATGCAGTTGATGCAGAAGAGGATAGGGTTCTATATATTGATATTAACGATATTAAACCTAATAAGGACCAGCCACGAAAGACTTTTAATGAAGAGAAGCTAAAAGACCTTGCAAACTCAATCAAGGAAAATGGAGTAATTCAGCCACTAATCATAAGAAAGGCAACGAATGGCTATGAACTTGTTGCCGGTGAGAGAAGGTGGCGTGCTGCTAGGATTGCTGAGCTCAAGAAGGTTCCTTGCATAATAAGGAATTTTGACGAAAAGCAGAACATGATAGTTGCTATCATAGAAAATATGCAGCGAGAGAATCTCGATCCTATTGAAGAAGCGCTCGGGCTTAATGAGATGATTAAACGCTTCGAGTTCACGCAAGAGCAGGTATCAAATGCATTAGGAAAGAGCAGAGCGTATATAGCTAATTCGCTCAGACTTCTAAAGCTGCCGGAAAAAATTAAGAATATGATTATTGAAGGTCGCATCTCCGCCGCACACGGTAGAACGATTATCACAATCAAGGACGAAAAGAAGCAGCTGGAAGTGTGTGACAAGATAGTTAGAAATGGACTGTCTGTGAGAGCAGCGGAGAGGCTTACCGAGAAGATAAAGGATGACGCAAGACCTGAACGCAAGAAGAGAAAGCCTTCTATCAATGCGGAAATTGCAGCAGTAGAAGATGAGTTGAGAAAGATATTTGGCACAAAGGTCAACATAAATGGAAAGGCGTCAACTGGAAAGATTGAAATAGAATATTACAGTACAGATGAGCTGAATAGATTGATAGATATGCTAAGGAGCATAGAGTAGCCAAAATTAGGAGCAGAAGATTTATGAACAAAAACGCAGGAAATATAGCAGGCACAGAGTTTCTGGAGAGCTTGCCGGTACCGGCGTGTATGGTCAATAAAGAAGGAGCCGTCGTATATGCGAACTCGCTTATAAAAAACGTGTTTGCCTACGATGACATAGTGGATGGAAATTTCTTTGCGCTTACTGGAAGCAAACTTGAAGATTTAGAAGAGGCCCGCGACACAGGAGCGGAAGTCAAGATAAAGCGCAATGAACAGATATTTGTGTTAAACACAACTCGCGAGGAGTCGGAAGAAGGTATAATAACTGTCTTTTTCAACAATGTTACTGAGCGAGAAACATTGCGTTCAAACTACAGGGATGAGCATGTATGCCAGATGTATATCAGCCTAGATAACTATGACGAGCTGATTTCAAATTCCCCGTCAGACAGCAAGATGACAGTGCCTGCGGAGGTGGATAAAATTCTCAGTAAATGGGCAGAATCTAACAATGCTGCGATAGAAAGCATAAGCGAGGATACATATCTTGCGACACTCTATAGAAGAGACGTTGATAATTTGATAGAGGGAAGATTCTCTATTCTGGACACCATTAGAGCTATCCAGACTAAAGATGATTTCCCAGTTAGTCTCAGTATAGGCGTTGGAATGGGAGTACGAAACCTGCAGGAGGCTACAGAACTTGCAGAGGCCGCACTCGATCTTGCTATGGGCCGCGGTGGAGACCAAGCTGTAGTCAAGAATGGTGATAGAACTCACTATTACGGTGGAAAGCTCCAGTCGATGGAGAAGAATAACAAGGGAAAGTCGAGGATTATCGCTCACGCACTAAAGCAGCTAGTTAGGGAAAGCTCTAACGTGATTGTAATGGGGCATCGCTGGCCAGATATGGACTGCTTTGGTTCCGGGATAGGTGCATATAAAATTGCGAAGTACATGGAGAAGGATGTTGCAATTGTAATCGAGGAGTACAACGAGGCGTTGCAAGCTATTTACAAGCAGGCCGTTGAGACCGATGACTACGAGATTGTGAACAGGGAAAAAGCGATAGAACTTTGTGAGGAGAAGACCCTCGTAATAGTTGTCGATACTCATAGACCAGGCATGGTTGAATGTCCTGAAATCCTTGGGAAAGCTGAAAAAATTGTCGTTATCGATCACCATAGGTTGTCCGACGATTCGATAGACAATGCGATACTGTCATACGTCGAGTCATACGCATCTTCGGCAAGCGAACTGATGACAGAAATCATTCAGTATACATCTAACAAAAAGATTGTTAACAAATTCGAAGCAGAAGCACTACTAGCCGGAATAACTGTGGATACGAACAGATACTCCATCAAGACAGGGGTAAGGACATTTGAGGCCTCCGCATGGTTAAGGCGCGTAGGAGCTGATACTACTGAGGTTAAGCGGTTCTTCCAGTCTGAGGTTACATCGTTCCAGATGAGAGCTGAGGCTGTTGCCAATGCTGAGTACATGGATGAAGGAGTTGCGCTCTCGATTTCTCAGGGCTATTCGACAGATGCACAGATTATCAATGCACAGGTTGCGGATGAGCTGCTAATGGTTAAAGGCGTGAAGGCTTCATTTGCCGCTGGTAAGAACGATAAAGGAAAGACAGTGATAAGCGCGAGATCTCTCGGAGAAGTCAATGTTCAGGTGATCATGGAGAGATTTAACGGTGGAGGACATCTGAATTCAGCAGGTGCCCAGACTGACATGGAGCCAGAAGAAGTAATAGCAGAACTCAAGAAGATAGTACCGGAGTATTTAGGTATGGAGAGTGAAGAGTTAGATACCTACGGACAGGAGTAGGGGCGGATAAGTTCAAAAGCATCTATATGCGAATAACTTCGAAGATGTTCCAATATACTAAGAAAATTTCTGTCTTTGAGAAATGTGTAGGTTAATTAAAAAAGGATTTACAAGAACAACAAGAATCCAAGCGATGGAAATTAGTAAAATAAAATTGATAGGGATTGCACAGAAGAAAAAGGAGGGCAATATGCAGATTATTTTAAAGAAAGACGTTAAAGGAACGGGTAAAGCCGGGGACGTTGTTAAGGTAAGTGACGGTTACGCAAGAAATCGCTTAATTCCAGGTGGATTTGCAATTGAGGCTACTCCTTCAAATCTCGCAAAGGTAAAGAGAGACAAAGCTAACCGCGAAGAGCAGATTGCACTAGATAAGGCAGAGGCTAATCAGGTTAAAAAGGTGCTCGAAGGAGAGGCTATCAAGCTTAAGACTAAGGTTGGTGAAGGCGGAAAGCTATTCGGATCAGTTACTTCGATGGATATTGCTAACGCAATCAAGGAGCAGACAAAGCTCGATGTCGATAAGAAGAAAATCGTACTGATTAAACCAATTAAGGAAATTGGAGAACACGAGGTAGATATCAAGCTGTACACCGAGATTACAGCTCGTATCAAGGTAACTGTTACTGAGGAATAAACATGCCAAATGAAATAAATAGTCAGCTTTCGGAGGCCCTAGAGCCTCCGAAAGACATAGAAGCGGAGAAAGCAGTTTTGGGCTCGATGATGCTCAGCGACGACGCCGTGCAGGATGTCGTTGATATACTTAAGCCAGAAGATTTTTATCTCAAGGAACATCAAGAGATATATAAGATGTTCATGAGCATGTTCAGAAGAAGTATAACTATTGACCTAATGACGACGAGAGCGGAGCTCAACAAGGTGCATCAGCTTGAGTTAGTCGGTGGTATGACATATCTTAGCAGGCTGTCAGGAGATGCAATCAACCCTTCAAATGCAAAGTTCTATGCACTCACGGTTGTGGATAAGTCGAAGATGCGAAAGCTCATCAAGTCGGCTGATACCATGCGCAAGAACGCGTATGATGGGAGCATGGATAGTGAGCTGATTCTAGATGAAGCGGAGAAAGAGATTTTTTCAATCGCACAGGCTTCGCAACGCAAGAATTATTCACCGATTCAAGAAGTCCTACAGACTAATATTCTCCAGATAAATGAGCTGGTGAGAAACAAAGGACGGCTTCCAGGTATTACAACTGGATTTAGAGATATTGATAAAATGCTGGGCGGTCTCAAGAAGACCGACCTTGTTGTACTTGCGGCTAGACCTGGTATGGGAAAAACCGCATTTGCTCTTAACGTAGCGGAAAATGCAGCGATGGCAGGACATTCAGTACTTGTGTTTAGTATGGAGATGTCTAAAGAGCAGCTCGGACAGAGAATGCTCGCCATGTCAGCAAGAGTCGATATGGAACATATCAAGAATGGAACAATCGAAGACGATGAATGGTTCAGCATCGATATGGCTCAGGAGAAGTTCGAGAGTGTAAATCTAAACATTGACGATACAGCGCAGATTTCGATTCTCGAGATGAAAAACAAGTGCAGAAGGCTCAAGGAGAAGAATGGGCTAGACCTTGTGATTATCGATTACCTACAGCTTATGTCTCTAGGCTACGGTGGAGATAACAGAACTAATGAAATCAGTGCTATTACCAGAAGCATCAAAATTCTTGCAAAGGAGCTTGACGTCTGTGTAATCCTGTTATCACAGCTTTCTCGTGCCTCCGAGCAGCGTAAGGATCATCGTCCGATGCTGTCTGACCTCAGAGAGTCTGGCTCAATCGAGCAGGACGCAGATATCGTAGTGTTCCTAAAGAGGGATGATTATTATCAAAATGAGGATGAAGAGGCTGACACTTCATCTGGCAACACATGTGAAGTAATAATATCCAAGCACAGAAGCGGTCCGACGGGAACCGTTAACCTGGCTTGGATTGCAAGATACACGAAGTTCGGAAACCTCGAGTACACAGTATAGATTTGAATAAACAAGCATTTTCAAGGAGAACCATGAACAACACTGAGTTTGTTACGGAACAGAATAAAGATGTCTACCTGTTTAGCACGGAAGTCGAGAACCTTATGATAAATGAGTTCTTTACCAGTGCGAACGGTGACTATGTAAAGGTGTATTTGCTCGGTTTGATGAGTGCAAGACACGGAATTGTAGAGGACAGAAATAAGACTGCAAATGTTCTTGGTATCACTCCAGATGAAATCGACGCTGCGTGGGACTACTGGGAGAGTGTGGGGGTAATCAGACGAGACTATATGCCTGATGACGATTCATATAGAGTAGTTTTTCTGAGCCAGATTTCAAGATTTTACGGAAACAAAAAGAGTAGGGGTTCTGGCAATGAGTCAGAAGAACAGGATTCACGCCTTGTAAATCTCGACCTAAAGCATCTGTATGATACCTACGAGAGTGTGAGTGGGAGGAGCATTCCTTCTAGTGATGCACGCAAGATTGCCGATACGATTGGCACATTCGGAGTTTCACCAGAGGTATATGCTTATGCGATAAAATACAGCAGTGATAACGGTCATAGCGATATTCGCTATATCAATAAAGTCGCTATTAATTGGCATAAGGAAGGCTGTAATACGGAAGCTGATGTAAAGGCGCTTCTGGATAAGGATGCGAAACGAAGATACCTATACGGCAGAATATTCAAGGAAATTGGGTTTAATCGCCAATGGACCTCTGGCGACTGTGAGATGATGGATCGCTGGTTTGATAATTTCGGATACAACATCGAAGAAGTTCTTGAAGCTGTGAAGCTCACTGCAGGAAAGCGTGAGCCATCACTTAGATATGTCGATGCTGTTTTAGAAAATAAATATCGCAAGGTTGGAGGAATCGAGCCTAACTACCAAACGCATAACCAGAACAACGACCAAGGTGCTAGATATGCTGGCGGCAAAACGATGAAAACAGAAAAGTCTGGAAATGCAAATTCAGATGGTAGCGTAAATGTCAGTAAACGAGTACTAGAGGAATACTATAAATACCTCAGAGAGAAGGCTATACACGATCAGAAGGAAAAACAACAGAAGCTCGAAATTGAAATGCCGATAATGCAGAAGTTTGCAAGCATCGAGGCGGATATAAAAGAAAAGCTCCTCACTGGACTTGGCAGTATAGGTAAGGAAAAACGAACCGAACTGCTGCAGAGGCAGAGGGAACTCATTGAGCAAAAGAAAGAGTTCCTTGCAGTGAATGGGTATCCAGAGGATTATTTGGAAGTTAAATACAAGTGTCCAATATGTAAGGATCACGGAATTACGGATGATGGAATGCGCTGCTCTTGCGTAAAAGAGAGAGCAGATGAGGCTTATAGATGGAACAAAGACAGGCAAATAAAGTAGAAAATAAAGATAATAACTTACAGAATATAGAGAACATGGAGAAAAAGCAGAAGGCTCCGTCTAAGACAGAGAGGAAGGCAGCACAGAAAGCTGCTATTAAGCAGGCGAAAGAAGCCAAGAAGGAGAAAGCCAAAGCTGCCAAGAAAGCGAAGAAACAAGCTAAGCAGGATAAGGTTAGGGCAATAGAACAGAAGAAAAGTGAGGCTAGAGCTACCAAAAAAGCAAAAAGAGCAGCAAAGGGGCCTACCGTATGGAATAAAATGGGAGCTGCGATAGCTACGGTAGCGGCTGCACCTATTTACCTGCATGACAGGATTCAAGATGCTTCTGACAGATTCTTTATAGGCTGTGGATACAGCCTAGCCACAGAATATCATGACATGCGTGTAAGGTATAAAGGAAGTGGTGCAAAGATGGTGAGCGGTCTGTTTGCCTTAATTATCATGGTTTGCGGCGTATTACTGACTATGCAACATTACACAGTTTATGAATATGCATATAACGGACGTGTGCTCGGGTATGTAAAATCTGAGGATAGTGTTGTTGGTCTTTTAGATGTTGCTGGAGACCATATGTCGTCGAATAACAACGGTGCGCGCATCAAGTTTATCGCTGGAAACAATGTGACATTTAGGAAGGTTTCTGCAGCAGAAAAGGATTTAGATGACGCGGACACTGTTATGAATAAGCTGACCTATATGACGGACATTGAGGTATCTGCTTATGGCGTCTATCAGGATGGCAAGCTGCTGACTGTCGTGGAGACTAGGGGAACAGCAGATTCTTTGGTTAAGGAAACGCTTGCTCACTATAAAAAAACTGCAAAGGGCATGAAGCTTGAACAGATTAAGTTTGCTAAGAAGGTTGAGGTTAAGCAGCTAGATGTGATGCTTACTAGTGTTCAGAGTAAAAAGCAGGCTTCGGAGCAGCTCCTTCACGGCGGAAAAATAAATATGAGCCACATCATAAAGGATGGCGAAAGTATTAACAGCGTCGCTAGGAAATATGATGTAAATGTCAAGGATATGAGTGGCAAGAACAGCGAGCAATCTGTGAACTTGTTAAAATCGGGAGACCTTGTAAACATGAAAAAGAAGGTTTCGCCACTCGAAGTTAGAACCGTTGAAACTGGAAAGATGTCAGAGAAAATCCCATATGAAACAGAGAAACAGGAGACTAAAGATCTCTACAAGGGCGAATCGCTAGTTGCACAGGAAGGTGTTGATGGAAGACAGATAATCAGCGGAACAATAACGAAAGTAAACGGTAAGGAAGTAAAGAGAAATATTAAGAGCAAAGAAGTAGTTGTTAAGCCAGTTAAGAAGATTGTTAAGGTTGGAATCAACGATAAACCTAAAACCGCATCGAGTGGTTCGTATGCAGTGCCTATCAAGAACAGTTACGTTATCAACAGCAACGGAAAGTTCGGAAGCAGATGGGGAAGAATGCATGAAGGACTAGACTTCTCTTGCCCAACAGGAACACCTATTTACGCTGCTGATGGAGGAACTATCACGAAGGCAGGCACATTTGGCGGCTATGGAAACTGTGTAATTATCAAGCATGATAACGGGCAGGAAACACTCTATGGACACTGCAGTAAGATAAATGTAAGTGTAGGTGATAAGGTGTATAAGGGACAAGTGATTGCAGCCGTAGGAAATACGGGTCGAAGCACTGGAGCCCACCTCCACTTCGAGGTTCATGTTGGAGGAAAGGCAGTGGACCCATGGAGCTACATATTCTAATTATGGGGACGACGGATTTTAATGAGCAAAAGCAAAAAGACGAAGAGAGAGATGAGGTCATCCGAGAGGGTGACCACGGTCTCAGCTGAAAACAGAGAAACTAGGCTAGAAACTAGGAAAAAACAAAGAAAGCAGAGACCGAGCTCAAGAGAAATTTTTTCAAAACCTGCAAACAGGCGTAATTTGATAATTGCGGCTGTAGTTTTGCTGTTGCTTGCAGCGTCGGTTCGTAACATTGTCAAGCTCGAGCTAGAGAACAGAAGGCTTAAGAATAAGCAGAAAGAGCTTATAGAGCAGAGAAAAGAACTCAAAATTGAGCTTAGGAATGTAAACAGCAAGGAGTATATAGAGGAACAGGCTAGAAAGCAGCTAAGGCTTGTTAATCCAGATGAAATCCTATTTGTATTTCCTAACGAAAAGGATAAGGATAATGCAAAAGACAAATAATTCGGGAAAAGAGGACAAGCTTAGCATAAACGAAGTGATAGTCGTAGAAGGTCGTGACGATATCGATGCCGTAGCAAAAGCCTGTGATGCGCTAATTATTGCAACGCATGGATTTGGGATAACGAGTGAGACATGGGGGCTAATCGAGAAAGCCTATGAGGAGAAAGGTATCATTATCCTGACTGATCCTGACTATTCTGGCGAGGAGATAAGGCGAAAGTTAATGGCAAAATTTCCGAAAGCACTCCACGCATATTTGCCTAAATCAGAGGCTATTAAAGATGACGATATTGGAGTCGAGAATGCTGCACCAGATGCCATCAGGCTGGCGTTAACTAAAGTTCATGGTATAACCGAGAGTGCCAAACAAGAGAATATATCAATGCAGGATCTTAACAAACTAGAGCTCATAGGGGGGCAAAAGGCTGCAGTACTTCGAGAGCATGTGGGAGCAGAGCTCGGAATAGGATATGGAAATGGAAAATCCTTTTTAAAGAAGCTGAATGGGTTTGGGATATCTATACAGGATCTCGAAGCAACGCTCATAAAGGTCAAAGAAAGAATTTGAATTCTAAAGTATAAAACTGAGAAATAGCGAGAAAAAATTGGGAAATAAAGCAAAACACAAAGGGAAGCATAATGCTAGTAGCGGACGAGTTCCGCATGGGTTCAAGCACGCGAAGAGCCTCGGGCAGAACTTCCTAAATGACCAAAATATAATAGATGAAATAGTAGAGGGTAGTGAAATAGATGAGCAGACTTTAGTTGTTGAAATTGGGCCGGGAGAAGGTGCACTTACAACAGAGCTCATAGAGGCTGCTGGTTACGTAATCGCAATAGAGCTTGATGATAGGCTAATCCCTATCTTGCGAACCAAGTTTGCGCTACACGATAACTTTGAGGTTATCCACGAGGATATTCTAAAAGTTGATATCAAATCAGTTGTGAACGAAAATATGAGAGCTCACGGACTTACTAAGACGAGGATAGTCGGGAACCTACCGTACTATATAACGACGCCGATAATCACTAAGCTGATTGAGGCGAATGCGGGATTTGAGAGCCTCACGGTTATGATGCAGAAGGAAGTCGGTGTTAGGATTGCAGCTGAGCCAGGAACCAAGCTAGCTGGTGCGATTACATATGCGGTTCACTATAGGTGCACAGTGGATAAGATTTGCGATGTTTCACGAGAATCATTCTATCCAGTGCCAAAAGTGGATTCGGTGGTACTTAGGCTCAACATGAGAGATGAGTTAGCGGTTCAGGTTAACGATGATAACAACTTCTTTAGGTGCATAAAAGCAGGTTTTTCGATGAGACGCAAGACTCTTTTAAATTCCCTGCAAGCACTAGATGACGTTGACAAAGATGTCATAAAGTGTGCACTTGAGAGTGCTAATATAGATCCATCGCGCAGGGCGGAAACGCTAACGATGGAAGAATTTGCGGAATTATCCAATTCCATTTGGAAGGAGTAACTTAATATGAAAGTTAAGAATTTCTGTAGAGGGGTTCTGGCAAAGATAAGGGGTGGCGCACATAAGGTGCACGACAAGTACCGTACGAGATTTCCAAAGAAGGTACCGAAATTAAATGACGGAAAACTGCATGATAGAAAGTTCATTTTAAAGCTTGCGATTGTATCAATTTTGATGAACCTATACATCGAGACATTTGCACGAATTACGAGCGGAGTCTTAGATGGCGCTATGTTTTTATTCAAGCACCCAATCATTTTCTTATATAACTGTTTGATCATATTCGCGACGATGTGCCTTGCACTAATGTTCAGGAAGCGTGGCTTTGCATTCCTAATACTATGCACAGTATGGGGGATTCTAGGAACTGTCAACGGCGTCATCCTGCTCAAGCGAATGACCCCTTTTACACTTTATGACTTGCAAAACACAAAGGACGGCTTCTCACTGCTCACCACATATTATTCAAAGGCACAGATTACTCTAGGTGCTGCAATCATTGGTGTTGCACTACTCATAGTTGTACTTTATTACATAAATTGCTACAAATGGACTAATCTAAATTACAAGAAGGAACTAGGGATAATTGTTGTCGCAATTGCAACATGTTTTGGCAGTACGCTCGGTCTTATTGAGACTAAGGCGCTCAGCACATTCTTCGGAAACCTCAACTATGCGTATAGGGATTACGGATTTGCGTACTGTTTCTTAAACACCTCTGTAAATAAAGGAATTAAAAAGCCTAACCATTACTCGAAGAAAGAAATACAATCAATTCTCGAAAATTATACCAAGAATGGGACAAACACCACTCTTGTGCAGAAAAACGATGCAAAGAAATATCCTAATATCATCATTTTGCAACTAGAATCATTCTCTTATGCGCAGGATTACAAAAATATCAAGGTTTCAAATGACCCAACCCCAAATTTCACAAATCTAATGAAAAACTATTCTACAGGCTGGTTTAAGGTTCCGGCATGCGGAGCTGGAACGGCTAACACGGAGTTTGAGGTATTAACTGGTATCAGCTCTAGATTCTTTGGACCAGGAGAATATCCATATAAGGGTAAGCTTCGTGAACAATCTCTCGAGAGCCTCGGATATGTGCTAAAGAGTCATGGCTATAATACACACGCAATGCACGACCACAGAGCATTATTCTATAACCGTAATGAGGTATATGCATCGCTCGGATTTGATAACTTTACATCACTCGAATACATGAATAACATTGTCAAAACGCCAACTGGGTGGGCTAAGGATAAGGTCATGACCGACGATATCATGAATATAATTACAAAGTCAGATACGAGGGATTTGCTACATATTATCTCTGTGCAAGGACATGGTGCATATCCGACAGAGCGTGTATTCAAGGATCCATATACAACGGTAACTGCAAAGGATGAAGCTACTAAGTGGAAGTACGAGTATTATGTAAATGAACTTCATGAAATGGATGAATTTACAGGAGACTTGCTCAAGAAGATAGAAGAATCTGGCGAGCCTACCGTCGTGCTAATCTATGGAGACCACATCCCTGCGCTTGATATCAAGGAATCTGAATACGGCACAGGTGACCTCTACCAGACTAGATATGTAATATGGGATAATATTGGTCTTAAAAAGAATGACAAGGATATCACCTCATACGAGGTTACTGCCGATATCCTTAAGAATGTTGGACTGGGTCATCAGGGCGTAATCTTTGATTACGAGCAGACTGCAGATAAGAACTCTAAGGACTACAATAAGAATCTGAAAGCGCTCGCTTATGACATGTTATATGGCAAGAACTATATATTTGGTGGTAAAAACCCATATAAGCGGACAAAGATGCGCATGGGATACAAGAAAATTAAGATTGATGGCATAATCTCAATCGGTAAGAAATACTACATAAAAGGACAGAATTTCACAGAGCACAGTACAGTCAGCCTAAACGGAAAGGTGCTTAAGACTGTATATCTAAGTCCGACATTACTTGGACTAAGTGAGAAAATCGACCAAAAGGACGTCAAGAAGCTACGAGTAAGCCAGATTGACTCCAAAGATGAGACAATCCTGTCAACTATAGGTGGCAACGAGGAGCTATAAGTCCGGGAGGAACAATGGAAAAGGAAAAGAAAAGCACAGTTATGGAGTCAACAGGAGCTACGAAAGCTAAAAAGACAACAAAAGCAACGAAGAAAGCAGAAACTACTGTAGATACGAAAACAACAAAGAAAGCGGAATCTGCAAAGACCACAAAGGCATCAGAAACCAAAATGGGTACAACTACAGCCAAAAGGGCTAGATCAAAGGCGAGCGAAGCAGGGACAAAAGCAGTCCTAGCTAAAGCTACTAGAACCAAGAAAGTGGCAGCGAAAATCAAAAAGACCGAAGCCGCTGAAGAGGCTATAGCTGTGGAAAATGATGAAATCAAAGAGATAAGTGATTCTGTAGATACTCCAGTTATAAGCGAAGCTTTTGCAGTAAGTAAAGAAGAAGCACTAGATAATGAAGAAAATAAGCCTGAAGAAATTCATGGTAGCACAGATGCTGAAGATACAGAGGATTCTGAAGAGAGAAGCAATGAACAGGACCGCCCAGAAGTCGAGGGAATCCTCGAAATCGCAGAAGCGGGATTTGGCTTCCTGAGATTTAACAACTTCCTAACATCTGAGAAGGATATTTACGTATCACAGACTCAGATTAGAAGGTTCGGCCTCAGAACTGGCGATAAGATTCGCTGCATCTCGAGGCATCCTAATCAAGGCGAGAGATTCGGAGCACTTCTATATGTGAAAGAAGTAAACGGTGAATCACCGATTAGCGCGAGGCGAAGACCTCATTTTGACAGATTGACACCGATTTTCCCGAACGAGAAAATAGTGCTCGAAGACACGAGCATCAAGTTGGCGATGAGAGCCATGGACTTAGTCGCACCTATCGGCAAGGGTCAGCGTGGTCTTATCGTAGCCCAGCCTAAGGCGGGTAAAACGGTTCTGCTCAAGCAGATTGCAGCGAGCATAGAGAAGAAGTATCCAGAGATTGAGATGATTGTACTCCTCGTAGACGAGAGACCTGAAGAGGTTACGGATATGAAGAGGGCGCTCACTCGCTCTGAGGTAATATATTCGACATTCGATGAGCTACCTGCGCACCACGTAAAGGTTGCGGAGATGGTAATTCAGAGGGCGAAGCGCCTAGCCGAAGAGGGTAAGGATGTTGTGATTCTACTGGACAGCATCACGAGACTTGCCCGCGCATACAATATGGAGACGCCTTCATCGGGAAGAACGCTATCTGGCGGACTTGATCCGGGGGCACTTCATGCACCAAAGAAATTTTTTGGAGCTGCACGTAACCTCGAGGAGGGCGGTAGCATAACGATACTCGCAACTGCACTCGTCGATACGGGAAGCAGAATGGACGATGTAATATATGAGGAATTCAAAGGTACAGGTAACATGGAGCTTCACCTCGACAGACAGCTCAGTGAACGCAGAATATTCCCTGCAATTGATTTGGCAAAGTCTAGCACGAGGAAGGAAGAGCTTCTCTTAGATGATAATGAATATCTCGTGATGAACATGATGAGACGTGAGATGGCGGCAGGAAATCCTGCTGATGTTGCGGAGAAGATACTCGACAACCTGAGCCATACCAAGTGCAACAAGGACTTCATAGATGTGATGCTCAAGGAGCTGAATTTCTAACAGTCGGAGGGAAGATGGATTATAGTAAGATTTTCATCAAGAATGCTAAGCCGACCAAGATTGGCGGCCAGGCGGTAATGGAAGGTGTTATGATGCGCGGTGCAGACAAACAGGCACTTGCGGTCAGACTTCCTAATGGTGATATAAAACTAGAGATAGAGGATATCAAGACACCGTCTAAGGTGACTAAGATTCCATTTGTAAGAGGTGTGGTGAGCTTTTTTTCATCACTAATCTCAGGCATGAAGACGCTGATGCGCTCATCCGAAATCCTCGAAGAAGCAATGCCTGAAGAGGAACAAGAAGATTCGAGCAAGTTCGACCAGTGGCTGGAGAAAAAGTTCAACCCTAAGACCGTGTGGAATGTCATGCTCGGCATCTCGGTGGCGATATCGCTACTCATCACGGTTGTCGTGTTCGTAATCATGCCGACTTACAGCGTAAATCTGCTTAAGCATGTGACCAAGAATACGGTACTGCTCAACATAGCGGAAGGTGTGCTGAGACTGGCGATTTTCGTGCTGTATGTGCTTGCAATTTCCAAGATGAATGACGTTAAGAGACTGTTTCAGTATCACGGTGCCGAGCACGAGACGATTCACTGTTTTGAGAATGGGATTGAGCTAACTCCAGTAAATGCCAAGGAGTTCTACACGCTACATCCTCGCTGCGGAACTAGCTTCCTCATGTTCGTAATGATTATCAGCCTTGTGCTGTTCTCATTTCTCGGATGGCCAAATCTAGCATGGCGAATCATATCTAGACTTCTTCTGATGCCAGTAATTGCAGGCCTCAGCTATGAGCTCCTTAGGTGGGCTGGTAGAAGTGATAATGCGGTCGTTAGGGTGCTAAGCTGGCCAGGTCTCATGATGCAGAAGTTAACCACTAGAGAGCCAGATGAGGACCAACTAGAGGTGGCAATAGCATCGCTAAAGGCTGTGCTTGGTGAACTTGAGCCTGGTGTAATAAGCAAACAGGATGAAGATGTTAGCGACGATTTAGATGAGGAAAATCAAGATGAGGAGCTCGATTCCATCTTCGATGAACTCGAAGATAAGAGGTACAGCGAGGACGAGACGATGGTCAAGAACTTAGTTAGTGCTGGAAGGTCGAAGCTAGGGGAAGCAGGCATCAGCAATCCAAACGGAGATGCGGATGATATATTCTGCTACGTAACTGGATTTACACATAACGAGATAATAACGAGAGACACAGAGCTGCTCGATAGTTCTGATGTCGAAGCATATAGAGAGAGAATTGACCAGCGCGCATCGGGAGTTCCACTTCAGTACATCACAAAGGTACAGGAATTCATGGGTCTGCCGTTCTGTGTAAATGAAAACGTTCTCATCCCAAGGCTCGACACGGAAGTGCTCGTAGAACAGGTACTGGGCATCATCAGCGGCATGGAACTAGAGAATCCGAAGATACTCGACCTGTGTGCGGGCAGCGGAGCAATCGGAATTTCGATTGCAAGCTTATCGCAAGGTGCTCGTGTCAAGCTATCGGATATCAGTGAGAAGGCGCTCGAAGTCGCCAGAAAGAATGCGGAAATCAATGACGTACTGGACAGGATAAGCTTTGCACTCGGCAACATGTTTTCATCGCTTGATGGAGATGAGAAGTTCGACCTAATCGTCAGCAACCCACCTTACATCAAGTCAGAGATTATCGAGACGCTCGACCCAGAGGTGAAGGATCACGAGCCAAGGCTTGCGCTAGACGGTGGTGAGGACGGTCTTGATGCATATAAGGTTATTGCAAATAACGCTTCCGCTCACCTCAAGGAAGGCGGAGTGCTCGCACTCGAGATAGGGTATGATCAGGGCGAAGCTGTATCATTCCTACTGGAGAGAACGCACTACTATAAGCCAGCCGCGATTATCAAGGATCTGGCTGGAATGAACAGGGTCGTTATAGCCGAGAAAAAACCGGCAGAAGAAAAGTAAATATTTTAAGGCAAGATACCCGCTGTATAGAGCGTGTGCGGATAGCTTAGCCATTCACCAGATATGGGAGGTTATTGATGAATATTGCAGTTATATTTGGAGGAAGGTCCGATGAACATGAGGTATCACGAAGTTCAGCGGTAAATGTCATCAAGGGACTCAATTCTGACCGCTATGAAATTACTAAAATTGGAATAACCAAAGAGGGCAGATGGTATCTGACCGAGGCAAGTACAGATGAAATCGCTAGCGGTGCTTGGGAAAATAGACCTGATAACAAACAGGCGTGCATCCCTGCGGATCCGACGGTACACGGAATCCTCGTTTTCGACGAAGAGGATAGAGCGACCGCAAAGCGCATAGACTGCATCATACCAGTGCTTCACGGAGATAACGGAGAAGACGGAACAGTACAGGGACTCTTTGAGCTTGCGGAAATTCCATATGTTGGTCCTGGAGTAAAGGCTTCTGCTAATGGAATGGATAAATCATTTACCAAGATTATCGTGGGTGAGGCTGACATCACTCAGGCGAAGTACTGCGTGATTAAGAAGAAGGATTTTGCCGATGATCGTGAGGGAGAAATCATGAATGCTCTCAGCACGAATGACGGAAAGTTACCGCTGTTCGTTAAGCCGTCTTCGGCTGGATCCTCGGTTGGAGCTTCTAAGGTCGAGAAGAAGTCAGAGCTCGAAGGGGCTATTGAAAATGCATTTAAGTATGATGACAAAGTCCTCGTCGAAGAGATGATTGTCGGTAGAGAGATGGAAGTTGCGGTTCTCGGCAATCACAATCCGAAGGCTTCTTGCGTGGGTGAGATTCTATCCGCTGGGGAATTCTACGATTACGATGCGAAGTACAACAATCCTGAATCACAAACTAGAGTTGTCGATGATATCCCGATGAGCAAGCAGAAGGAGATTAGAAACTGCGCCGTCGAGATATTCAAGGTGATGGACTGCCGCGGACTATCTAGAGTTGATTTCTTCTATACTGAAGACGGCAGAGTTGTGTTTAATGAGATTAATACGCTGCCAGGATTTACGAATATCAGCATGTATCCACAGCTGTGGGAAGCGATGGGCATAGATCAGCCAACCTTGCTGGACAGTTTGATTAAGCTGGCGATTGAAGAGCATACGTATGATGAGAAATATTAATTGAGATGGATAAAGCCTAGGAGTGCTAGCTCCTGGGCTTTTGTTGTATAAGTAAAACCATGCGTGGAGTGCGTGTTCTTGTTTGTAGATAAAAAATTTAATACTGAGTTTAAAGATTCGATATTCGATAATAAAACATAACTACAAAGTTTCCAATGTCACAATTTGTGGCAATTTTTTTATGATTTGTGCTGGTGTAAAGAAGATATTGCAAGTGTTGAGAAATTAGGAGAAGGAGATAGCAAATTTACTTCAATCAATCTTGGAGAAAATAAAATTTTAGATAAGAAGGAAGCTGGAGAGAAGCTATTAGAAGAAATAAAAAAAATAAAGATAAATGATAGCAAGGTCATTGGTAAATATAGGAATTTAGACTTATAAGTTTCGTATAATTTTATGACTAATAATCACACCTTTAAACTCTTAGGAAACTACCAGATGTAGAGACGATAGTATTGATGTCAAGGTGAGGGACTGAACTGTATAGAAAAGCCTTGAAATAAACGGGCTTTTATGGTATTGCTAAGAAAAAGTGCATCATCGTAATCTCATTTTTAGATCTTTTAAAAACAGTTCTGTCTTCCGGAAATGTAACTATGGAACTGCTTTTTGACGTATTGAGACTTCAGAAATGTAGTCGGAGGTGGCTTTGGAGATATTCAGACAATAAAACTGTTTGCAATTGTATATTTCTCGACAAACGGGTCAGGTAGATTACTGAATACGCTTAACGTCCGGTCAAACGACTTAGTGAAAAAATTACGGTTTACGATGAGAAATAGGTTGTGGAATTCAAATCAGGCCTTGCGATAAAAGGAGATGAATGAAAAGAATATATTAAAATAGGACACCTCGTCAGGAAATGGCGGGGTGATTTTTTGTAGGAATACTTTAAACATAAAAAGCATATGAAATTTCTACGGCATTGTCGAGTGGTATTAACATATTTTTACTTGACAAGGCAATAATTTATGATATAAATAGTATGAAATGTATAACAAAGAATACTAATCCTCAAGGAGATAAAATATGAAAAAAAGCAAGCAATATCATAGTAACTTGGAATATGAGAATAAAACTGAGAAAAACGAACAGGGGCTTTATGCTTGGACTGCAAAAGTTGGCTCAAAAGGACAGATTGTAATTCCAAAAGAGGCAAGAAATTTGTTCCATATAGAAAGTGGTGACACAATTCTCCTGCTGGGTGACCAAAATCAGGGAATAGCATTGATAAGTGGTGATAAAATGGCTGAGATGCTACAGGCAATTAAAGGAAAGATATTATGAAACGTATGAAACGATTAAAAATTATAATGGTTATTTTGATTGTAATAGTTGTGATTCTAGTGGGTTTTGCATATCGAACGCTTCACTTTGATTATGGAAATGATCGGTTTATGAAGAAAAAGGGGAAGCAATTAGGATTTACAGAAAAAGTGTACAAGACGACTGATGGCAGTGAAATAGCATACTTAGAAGGACCTGATAATGGGGAGCCGCTTTTACTAATTCACGGTCAGATGGTATCAAAAGAAGATTATGCGAAGGTTTTACCGAAACTATCGAATCATTTTCACATCTTTGCAATAGACTGCTACGGACATGGAAAATCGTCTAAACATCCTGATAAGTATCAGCTAATTCCTATTCGTGATGATTTGATCGACTTCATGCGTGATGTGATTGGTGAGAAAACATATCTTTCAGGACATTCCTCAGGTGCTTTAATATCAGCGGCAATAGCTGCAAAGGAAAAGGAACAGGTAAAAGGGCTTCTCCTTGAAGATGGACCTTTCTTCTCTACAGAGCCTGCTAGAGCAGAAAATACTTTTTCTTATCTTGAGTTTAAGACAATCCATGATTTTCTGTCGCAGCAAACGGAGAAGAGTTATACGAGATATTATCTTGATCATACTTACATGAAATCACTTTTCAATAAAGATGGAAAAGATAATTGGGACTTTATAGTTAAAAATCCTTTTTCCAAGAGAATCAGAGAAAATAGTAGCAAAATGCCAATTGTTTGGTATTATCCTCCTGAAATCGGTTTGAATGGATTGATATTCTTAACGAGAAATATGCAGGACGGAACAGGGAACTATGATCTTCGATTCGGAGAGGCTTTTTACGATTTTTCCTGGTTTTATGGAGTTGACCAGAAAAAGATGTTGAGCGAAATAGAATGTCCGACAATCATTCTTCATGTTGCGCCTTCAAAGGAAACCGCACCGAGCTATTATGATCATAATGGAATACTGCTATCTGCCATGGACGAAAAAGATGCAGAAGAAGTGCATGCGTTAATTAAAAACAGTACTCTTAAATCAGGTTATGAATCAAGCCACAATATTCATGCTGACTTACCGGAACAGTTTGTTCATGAAATGATGGAGATGAAGCAGCAGAAGTAGTGTATATTCTAATTGAACGGGCTTTGATATGTACCCGAATATATCATTTCTTTTGCAACTTCCACCGTGCAACGAGTGTGAAGGCTCTCTTCCTGATGTATCGCTATAATTACTTGTTGCTTGCTCGTAGGAGTGGTTTTTGTAAGATGGTATGTAAAAAGAAACCTGACAGAATACTCAGTATATTATGCAATGCATGTTGAACATGCAAAAGGTACACATCCAGATTTTGCAATGGTGATAGACAATATGGATACTATTAAGCAACCAAAGGTAGACAAAGTGGTCTACAGACCAGATAGTGGCGTTTCGGGGGCATTTAGTGGCAGAGTTTATATTTATAACGAGGCCTATTCCGTTGATGGTAAAACGCCGGAGCTCTACATGGGGTATGGTGATGATGCCTATATCTATATTGACAATAGAGGGATAAGCTATGAATTCGATGAATCTTTTAAGTTGAGAAGAGCATCTGATTATGATACTCATGATGAAATAGATATACATACGATAGACGAGAAAGCTATCAGTGATGAGCTGTATAAGTATTTTGGCTTTCTTATAAAGGCTAACGATAAAAAGCCAAAGATTAATCTACAGTGGCTTTTTAACAAGAAATACTATAAACGATTCAATTAAAAATTACGGGAGTAAAATAAGAAGGTGCAAACCATGCAAAATGCGCAACTTAAGAAGAAGCTAATCATCACTTGCTGTATACTCGTAGGAGTAGGGGTGTTATTTATAAGATGGTACATCAAAAGTAATATAGAGGTATTCAGTTTATTATGTTCTGAATGTCTCACACGATAGAGATGCGCATCCAGAGTTTGCGATGTTGCTTGATAATATTGATAGCATGGAGCAACCAGATAAACAGAAAGTTAGATATAAACCGGAAAGTGGTGCTTCTGGGGTATTTAGTGATAGATTTTATATTTATAATGGAGCTAATGTGCTTAATGATGAGGAACCTATTTTGTTCAAAGAAGATGATTTTGATGGAGATGCCTATGTCTATTATGACAATAGAGGAAGAATGTATACATTCGATAAGACATTCAAGGTAAGAAGCGCATATGACTCAAAGCAACACCAAGATATCGATATAAAAACAATAGATCAGAAGGCCCTTTACGATGAAATATATAAAGATTTTGGCTTCCTTATAAAGGCTAATGACAAGAAGCCAATGATCAATCTACAGTGGCTTTTCAACAAGAAGTACTATAAGCGATTCAACTAATAATTGAGTATAGAATTTGAGTAAACGCAAAAGCCCCCCAGTTTAGCACTGCTAAGCTGGGGGGCTTTAAATATTAACTACTTCTTAAACATATGCAGCCTCTCCGCCTTACGGATATCATTTTCGATAAAATCAGAAGCTGCGAAGGAGCTGTCGTACTCGAGACCTGGTGGCAGCATTGGCGTGCAAGGTCTTGAGATGACTGCTCCGAGCTGGCTCTGTGTCAGCTTGCGGCCGTACTCCGCTTGGTACTCCTGCTCGAGTATGCGAAGGATGTCCCGAGCATTCTCGAGGCAGGTAATCGAATACTTATATACCTTATCCATATCGTTTTCGCCCACGAAGCTAAAAGTCGTATATGGCAGCATCAGATTAATCGTTCTGTGCTCCTTAGAGTCATCAACTAGCTCGAGACTGTCACCGCCAAAGAATGGATAGCTGTCATGCTCATTTATCCAAATCGAGATATCTGGTAGGAAATAAGCACCCTCAACTGGAATTTCTCGTTCTTTCATAGTATCTAACGCTCTGCCAGTAAGTACTCCTACGATTACCTTTCGAAGGTCAATTCCCGCGTCCTTAATCAGAGGTGCGATGTGGTTTAATCGCTGACCATTATGAAGGAAGTCGTCAACTAATATCGCAGGCTTTTCAAAGGACTTGATGGTTTTTATCTGCTCCTGTAGCGGTGCGTAGTTACGGTATTCTCGGATAGTGAAGCCCGATAAATCATTTTTAAAATATTTATCCGTCCTAAGAGCCTTTGTTACGGTATTAGGTATGACCACATCTGAAAGCGCTTTGCCGTACGGAACCGCCATATAAGGACCACGTTTCTTCAGAGGATCGGAAGCTGCAGGCACTCCATTTTCAGATGTAACCATATTTACGATACGGCTATATACTGCACTAGGATTAAAAGTCAGTATCAGCTTGCCAGGAAATAGCTCATTAAAAGTCTTAAATAGCTTTGCATGAGCATCATCCGCAGCTTTAATAATCCTAGGGTTCTGGTTGAACGGAGCCTTGATACACGCTTCGACATCTCTAAAGAGTACGATAGGAGCTTTCATATCCACTGCATAGATTGGCTCTTCATCACTGCTAGAGATATTGACAAATCCATGGTGGATTAAAAGGTCAATCGCATCCTCGTTCATACCTGCAGGATTTACAGGGCGATAGATTACGTAAGTGTAATCTTCATCGAGGAGTTCCGTCATGATCTCCGTGAGCAGAATCTGCTTAAGGTTGGAAACGCCTACATTTGTATCATCTTTTGCATAAAATGCACCGATTGAAGCTATCGAGCCAAGCGCACTCTTTCTAATCGTAGAAGCTACTTCGCTGCTGCCGAATTCCTCGAGCAGGTCATTCGCACGAAGCTTTCTAGTCGATGCAAACGCAGAGAGCACAGGCTCTTCTCGTTCTCCAGACCTAGCTTTTATCAGGATTGATTTCGTAGCAGGATCATCAAGGTATTCGCTGAGAACCAAGGGGTCGTAGCCAGCCGTCTCTAAATCATCGCTAAGTGGCATGGTGAAACCAGCATCCATGTGTTCAAAGGCGCTGAAGTTGATATTGTTAGCGGTAAGCACTTCTTTATATGCAGGCTCATGCTTATAGAGGTTCATATCGTATATGTAGTTCTGCACAACTGGGTCGAGCAGCGTGTCGATATCTCGCCCGAGGTCAATATTGTTACGAATCCTAGCGGAGCTGACATCCTCAGAATATCTCTTGAGGTGCAGCTTTATAATCTCGCCCGTGATTGGGTAGCCATCACCGCTATCTCTATGCGAATCATCGCTCGACTCTCTATCGAATACAATGTGACCTAGCGAGTGAATCGAATATTCGCTTGGGGCAGCCTTGTAGCAAGCGGCATTTTCAATAGCATCTGAACCTGTAACTATGTATAAATCTTTGCCTGAAAAAAGTTCTCTCAGTCTCCGCATGTCATCCGAATTAGCGAGGTTAACCTGCATATCGTCTGGGAATAGATTTAAGCCCTCTTCACTGCTAATGGACATAGCGAGAATGTTCCTACGCAGTGCATGAGGCAACATCTTCTTGGTCCAAGAAAGCTCATCTAGTGCCAGATACACTTCAAATCCCATGTCCCTTATAGTCGTTGCAATCGCCTTGTGCCCAAGAGTGAACGGGTCAAATGCACCAGGGAAGAATGCGACTTTATCATACTCCTTAAACTCAAATTGCCCAACTTCATCAACATATGTAGCGATAAATCTGTATATATAATTTAACACCGCCGCGTTGTTGTAGAATTCTAGTCCGATATCATCACCAATTAGCGGAATCACAGCAGCTAGTCTCCTGAAACAGTGAGATGCAACCCAGCCCTTTGACTCGAGAGTCATGACTTCGCTGCCAAATATTCTCATTCCAAGTACCCGTAATGCTTCCTGCGATAGCGCAATATTGTAATGACTGATAGCCTTGATAATCATTCCGAGTAGTCTCTTTTTGTACTTCTCCGCATTCTTGCCAGGTTCAGGTAGCCTGTCGTAGTTCTCTAGGAGCACTGCCATAGTGCTTAGCGATGCAGCTGCCGACTTGCTATTCCCCGTATATAACATAGTTTCAAGCGCTTCGATTGTCTCACTCTGTTCGTTGTCAGGCTGATACATCATAAGGTGCCCTAGATAGCCAGGAATGTACTTAAGGAACTGATAGTCACTTAGTTCGAGACCGTTGAAGAGGTCGATACAGAGCTCGTTTATCTGATCGCTAGGCATACTGTTAGCAAGTTCTATCAAGCATTCGCCAGCATGCTTACGAACTACGATAGCCTCACTGACTTTGATCAGGTTTACAAAATGCGTTGCGATGTGCATAACATTGTAGCCCTGCTTTGCTACCGTGAACATGTAATCTATGTTAGCGAGTTTAGATATCCAGGATGTACTAGTCTTTAGATTGTCCAGAAATAGTGATGAAGGCACCGACTCAGTCACATCTCGTTTGTTGGATATTCCAAGAATGCTCAGGCGTCTCACATCTACATCTATGCCTGAGTCAGGGAAGAATCGCTCAATCACAGCGAGTGCAAGGAGATCAGTATCCTGACTGTAGCTGTTAAGGATATCCTTTGTAAAGAACATTAGGCTTTCCAGGAACGATTCCGGCATTAGATCCTTATCGATATTGAGTGCAGTGCTGCATAGAACGATAATTGTCTGCTCATCGAGATCAGCTACGTGGTAATAGTCCTCGAGGACATCAAAATACTTGCTGCGGCACGAAGGTCTACAGTTTTTAACGACTTCATTTACAAAATCAGGCGTCGCCTCGATGATACGCTTCCTATGAAAATCCGTATGCTTTCTAGATGGCATGAAAAGCTTCTCGAGGTAACTAGAAAACTGTGTGATATTAGTGGTATCAGAATCCCTTGTGGGTACTGATTTTGGTAGCTCTTTCTTGTATTCCTCGCGAAATCTTGCGACTATCTGGCCCATTATCTGAGCGGCCTGCTCTCTGAGGTCGCTCTCTCTGTTAAAAAGCATGTCGTACATGAAATCGAGGACTATTACCTTCTGATCCTCCGTCATGTAGGATTTGTACTCGCCGAGAATATTCAAATAAGTTCTGATATTGCTCCACTGAGACTCGCTCCTAGCGCGTTCAAGAAGACTGGAGAACTCAGCTGGACTATTGAATATCTTCATAAGGCGAATATTGTGCTCTATTGCTCTAAACTTGAGCTGCGAAGTAGCCTCAGGGCCACTTAAGAGGGCTAGATCCCTGACCTTTGGAGCGCACCTAAAGTGCGGTGTCTCGGCCCAATCCTCTGGGAGGTCAGTGGTTACACCGTTTTCGCTCATGAACTCCTCGAAGTCGAGAAGTCTGTTATACACTTTCTCATATCTGTGATTCTTGGCTTCGTTTATATTGTCAAATTTATTGAGGACTACATCGAATGCTTCTTCCAATGTAAAGAAGTTTATGGTCTCTTGATCATCCTCGTCCCTTATGCTTCTCACGCGGAAATCGGCATATATGAGCAGTAGTGACTCTACGGATAGATTCTCTAGCTCGAGGTCCCAAGTCGAGTGATTTGCAGCGATGTGCATGATGGTCGGCAGCCCAAATCTAGTCAGGCAGTAGTCCGTGTAATAGTAGTGAAGGTAAGGAACACGGCGCTCTTCTTCCTTGCGGCAGCCGTATTTACCAATATCGTGCGATGCTGCAGCGGCAGATAAGAGCCCGAGATCGACGTTGATTCCAGCATCGCAAAGCTGTCTTGCTGTGTACATAGCAACGTAGTGAACTCCGCTTACATGACCGAGCGTGTTAAAAGGTGAGATATCGGAGCTAAGTCTCATGAACTCATAGACATAATTGATCCTAACGAGTTTATTAAATCTTAGATACTCATCAGTAAATCCCTTGCTCATTATCTCTTCATCGCTGAGAAGGTTGATATCATAGCAAGGATCGAATGGAAGAGTCTTCCTTTCATACTCGTACACGCCACGCATGAGCTGTAGCAAGATATTTCTACCAGCTTTGAATTTATCTGGGTCTTGTGGTCCGTCTAAGTGAGGGAATATCAAGTTGAGGAGATATAGCCTCGTATGCTCGAGCCAACCTTCACGCGGAGCGATCTCAAGCTCTGGAGTATAGCGCGAACAGATGCTTAGAATTACTTTACTGTCGAACCGTCCGTGCTTACCCGAATGGTAATACAGCTCGTACACCATCTCGACGAAATCCTCGCGTTCTGTACGCATCGCCATTACATCGCTATCTAATCCAGCAGCTTCGATGAAGTCGGGGTTCAATAGAGCTCCCTTGATTGTGTTTATCATTAATGCCTTGTTGTCCATCTCTAATACCGTTTATCAATTTTCAATAACTCGCCTTGCAAAAGTTTCCATCTTAATTGCCGACATAAATCGGGACTTAAGTTAGAAGCTTGCGATTAGTTAGTTTTCTCGCCGAGCATCTTTGCCTTGCCTAGAATCGCCATCGCTGTATCGAATTTACTGAGCTTACCCAGTTCCGTCTCATCTTCTTTAGTTATAAGGGTAACTATATTGGTGTCCCCGCCGAAGCCAGCGCCTACTTCCTTGAGGCTGTTCGCACATATCATGTCGAGACCTTTGCGCTCGAGCTTGCTGCGGGAGTTTTCGAGCAAGTTTTGAGTTTCCATCGAGAAACCACAGATAATCTGATCAGATCTTCTAATCTTCTTGAGCTCAGCCAAGATATCAGAGGTTCTCTTGAGCTCTATGATCATATTGCCGTCCTGCTTCTTGATCTTCTCATCAGATGTATAAACTGGCGTATAGTCTGAAACTGCAGCAGCCTTGAATATATAATCCGCCTTAGGCGCATGCTTTAGCACTTCCTCGCACATTTCGGCAGAAGTTGTAATCTCAATCGTGTTCACATAAGGAATTGGCTCTAAACTAGTCTTGCCAGTGATGAGCGTAACCTGCGCACCCCTATAAGCAGCGGCTTTAGCTAGCGCATATCCCATGCACCCAGTCGAATGGTTGGTGATGTATCTAACCGGATCGATTGCTTCCTGAGTAGCGCCAGCGGTAACGAGCACCTTCTTGCTAGCGAGGTCTTTTGCGTATGCCAAGTCAAGGAGGATTTCTTGTAAAATAGACTCTGGCTCAGGCATCTTGCCGACACCCACATCTCCACAGGCCAGTACTCCGCTTGATGGCTGTATAATTCTGATTCCAACCTTGAGAAGTCTCATGATATTACCCTGAGTGATAGGGTTAAGGAACATCTGCGTATTCATAGCAGGTACGACCAGCTTGGTGCAGTTCGCAGCGAGGAATGTCGTTGTGAGCATATCGTCAGCCATTCCGTACGATGCTTTAGCGATAAAATTCGCAGTTGCCGGGGCAACGACAAAGTAATCTGCCGCCTTCGCGATAGATATGTGCGCTACATCGAATTTAAAGTCCCTGTCAAATGTATCAGTCATACACTTGTTGCCCGTAAGTGTCTCGAATACCAACGGCGAGACAAATTCCGTCGCATTTTTAGTCATGATTACGTGCACATCCGCACGCTCCTTCTTGAGAGCGCTGACTAGATATGCCGTCTTGTATGCGGCAATTCCGCCTGTGACACCGACAACAACACATTTATCTTTAAGCATGTGACTCCTCCTGTTATCTACATCTTGTGGTTAAATAATATAATATACTTTCATGTGTGATTTCTCAATCATAAACACAGCATTAATCGTATCAAAATGGCTAAAATTCAATACTTACTAGAGTTTTCCCTTGCACAAGATGCTCTGCTTTGTTATAATAACAAGGCTATTGGGATAGCACGCGAGTGCACACGATAGACTTTTAAGAAAAGGAGAGCTAGCATGAAGGAAGGAATCCATCCTGATTATAAGGAATGTAAAGTTACTTGCGCATGTGGTAATACCTTTACTACACTTTCAAATACCGACACTATGAGAGTTGACGTATGCTCCGAGTGCCACCCATTCTTCACAGGTCAGCAGAAGTTTGCTAACCGTGGTGGACGTGTAGAGAAGTTCAAGAACAAATACAACCTTTAGGGAATTAATATTTAGAGGACGCTGTTTGCAGCGTCCTCATTTTGGAGCGTTTGGAACCACAGGCGGTGGTTTTCCTGACGCTTTTTTCATAGGTGACAAGCAAAGCTGCTCGGAATACTTCGGCGAGTGATAATCGCGGAGCATTTGCAAGGGCTGATAAATATATAAAATTAAGAATATACAACTTATAAGTAAAGGATGTAATTATGTTTGATAAGCTAGATTTTATACTTGAGAAATATGAGGAGCTATCGAAGAAGGTTTCTGACCCCGATGTTATCGCAAAACAGAAGGAATGGCAGAAGCTGATGAAGGAGATGAGCGACCTTGAGCCAATCGTCAAGGAGTACACTGCGTATAAGAAGGCAAAGGAAGAACTTGAAGAGGCTAAGGGAATCCTCGATATGGAGGATGACGAGGAGCTGCGTGAGATGGCGCGTGAGGAGCTCAAGGCTAACGAAGTGGCGATTGAGGAATACACTGAGAACCTTAAGATACTACTCCTTCCAAAAGACCCTAACGACGATAAAAACGTAATCCTAGAGATCAGAGCGGGTACGGGTGGAGATGAGGCTGCGCTATTTGGAAGCGACCTGCTTCGTATGTATCTCAGATATGCTGAGAGAATGCGCTGGAAGACAGAACTCATAGAGAGCAATGAGACTGAAATCGGCGGCGTAAAAGAAGTAGTAATGTTGGTCAAGGGGAAGGGCGCATACTCCAGACTCAAGTACGAGAGTGGTGTTCACAGAGTACAGAGAGTCCCAGAGACTGAGTCGGGCGGTAGAGTGCATACATCGGCGGCTTCAGTTGCGGTAATGCCAGAAGTCGATGACGTTGAGGTTAACCTAGATCCTAATGACGTACGTGTAGACGTATATAGAGCATCTGGAAACGGTGGACAGTGTGTAAATACTACGGACTCCGCAGTTAGACTTACTCATATGCCAACAGGTCTCGTCGTAACTTGTCAGGACGAGAAGTCACAGATTAAGAATAAGGAAAAGGCTTTCAAGGTTCTTAAATCGAGACTATTCGACCTCATGCAGCAGGAGCAGAACGACAAGATTGCTGCAGAGAGAAAGTCGCAGATAGGATCTGGTGACAGATCAGAGAGGATCAGAACCTATAACTTCCCGCAGAGCAGAATCACAGACCATAGAATCAACCTGACACTATATAAGCTTGATTCGTTCCTCGACGGTGACCTCGATGAAGTGATCGATGCACTGATTACTGAGGATCAAGCGGAGAAGATGAGAGATTTCTAAAACGAGAGAGGCATCTAATGAAGACGAGAATTATCCTTCCTGACACTGATGGAATCTCTGAAGCTGGGTCTATCCTACGCGCTGGCGGACTCGTGGCCTTTCCGACTGAGACGGTATATGGACTCGGGGCAAATGCCCTAGATGCTACCGCTACAAGGCGCATATACGAGGCGAAGGGAAGACCAAGCGATAATCCGATGATCGTCCATGTGGCGAGCATAGATATGCTTAACAGTGTAGCTTGGGGAGTAACCGATGAACAGAAGGCTCTCATGAGCAAGCTCTGGCCAGGGCCAATTACCTTCGTGCTTCGCAAGAATACAGGAGTTCCCGAGGTTACAACAGGAGGGCTTGATACAGTTGCGGTCAGATGGCCGTCACGGCGCGAGGCTGCTGAGATTATTGTGGCAGCAGGCGTTCCGATTGCGGCACCGAGCGCTAACCTCTCTGGCAAACCGAGCCCGACGACATTCGAGGATGTTGCCGAGGATATGGACGGCAGAATTGATGCGATAGTTAAGGGCGAGAGGACCGCTATTGGTATAGAGTCAACAGTCCTAGATCTAACATCAGAAGTTCCGACGATACTTAGGCCAGGGTTTATAACTAAGAGCCAGATTGAAGAGGCTGTAGACGGTGAGGTTCAGTATGACCCATCTCTATTCAAAAAGCCTGGAGCAGATGACTTCCATCCGAAGTCACCTGGTATGAAGTACAAGCATTACGCACCGAAGGCTGCCGTACGAATAGTAGAAGGTAGCAAAGATGCGGTATGCGCAGCGATCGCTGAGCTAGAGGATGAGGCATTGTCGAGCAACATGCGGACAGCGGTACTTGACTACATGGGGAATGGTGACAAGGCGGCGAATAACTTTTTTGCAGACCTTAGGCAGTGCGATAGAGACGGTGTGGATATAATTTACATCGCGGCATACGACTGGGATGAAGTCGGATTTTCTGTCATGAACAGGATGGTCAAGTCGGCAGGGTATGACATCGTGAATGTTTAAAATATTTAGAGTATTTACGAACACGGAGAATGTAAAAATTATATTATTTATATGACATATATCGCTGATGTACATGCTATAAACACAGCGGAGATATGCGAGGAGGGATTATATGAAGATTGCTATTGGCTGCGATCACGCAGGGTATCCGCTCAAGGTGGCAGTTAAGGACAAGCTGCTCAAGGAAGGGTTCGAAGTAGTTGATTTTGGAACTGATTCGATAGAGTCTGTTGATTACCCAGGTTATGGAAAAGCTGTTGGAAAAGCAGTCGCTGATGGAGAGGCTGAGAAGGGAATCGTTATCTGTGGATCCGGCATAGGAATTTCTATCGCAGCGAATAAAGTCAAGGGCGTTAGATGTGCACTCTGCACTTCCGTAGAGATGGCGGAGATGTCGAGAAGGCACAATGACGCAAATGTGCTTGCGATGGGTGCGAGGATGATAGAGCAGGATTTGGCATTTGAAATTGTCGATAAGTGGCTAGCGACAGATTTTGAAGGCGGAAAGCACCTTCGTCGCATAAACATGCTTGATGAATAACGTATTTTGTATATACTTAATAATAGGTGATTGAAATAGTCAGGAGGATTATAATGGCTAATAGAGAAGGCAAGGTATATGTGTTTGATCATCCGCTGATTCAGCACAAGACGTCTCTCATGAGAGATGTAAACACTAGTGTAAAGGAGTTCCGCGAGCTCGCTACTGAGGTGGCGATGCTGATGGGATTCGAAGCGACAAGGGATTTACCGCTCGAAGAAGTTGATATCGAAACACCTATGTGCAAGACTACAGTTAAGATGCTTGAGGGAGAAGACATTGCAATCGTTCCTATATTAAGAGCTGGTCTTGGCTTTGTGGACGGAATGCTTGCGCTCGTTCCAAATGCAAAGGTAGGGCACGTTGGTTTATACCGTGACCCAGATACACATCTTCCTGTTGAATATTATTGTAAGCTACCTAAGGACATCGAGAAGAGAAAGATTTTCGCTGTTGACCCAATGCTTGCAACTGGTGGAAGTGCTATCGCAGCAATCGATTCTATCAAGAGCAGAGGTGGACATGATATCGCATTCCTATGCTTGATAGCCGCACCAGAAGGAATAGATGCTCTACACAAGGCTCATCCTGATATTGACATCTACATTGCGGCAAAGGACGAGAGACTCAACGAAAACGCTTACATTCTTCCAGGACTTGGAGATGCAGGCGACAGACTTTACGGTACAAAGTAATCTCGGCAAGCTAATGATATTAAGCCTGCGGCGAGAGCTGCAGGTTATTTTTATAGGAGGGACACGATGATACAGATTCCAGATAATGTGAGCAAGTACACTAACGTATATGATGTGCTTGAAGAAAGAGGCCTGATTGAACAGTGCACAGATCCAAAGGCTATGCGAGATCTACTCGGAAGCGAGAAAATTAAGTTCTACGTAGGATTTGACCCAACTGCAGACTGTCTGCATGTTGGACACTTGATTCAGATTATTATATTTGCGTATATGCTCAAATATGGTCATACACCAGTGGCTCTCGTCGGCGGCGGAACTGTGATGATTGGGGATCCTTCTGGTAGAACTGACCTGCGCCGCATGATGGATATTGAAGAAATCGATGCAAACGGCAAGAAGTTCAAAGACCTATTTGACCGTTTCCTACCGTTCGATGACGAGTGGGAATACACTGGCAACGGTGGCGTCATGAAGCCAGGACACCAGAACAGAGAACCTAAGCCGGGACTTGCGGTAAGTACAAATAACGCTCTATGGCTAAGAAACCTCAACTACATCGAGTTCGCTCGTGAGATTGGCTCGGTATTTAACGTAAACGACATGCTTAGAGCCGAGTGCTATAAGAGAAGACTTAAGGAAGGTCTTACTTTTCTAGAGTTCAACTACATGCTGATGCAGGGATATGATTTCTACGTAATGGCGAGAGACTTTGGTCTCAAGGCTCAGTTCGGCGGCAACGACCAATGGTCCAATATCATCGCTGGTGTCAATATCGCTAAGAAGAAGTCAGACCTAGATGTGTATGGTATGACTTTCTCGCTTCTCACCAAGAGCGATGGAGAGAAGATGGGTAAGACTGCAGGTGGTGCGCTCTGGCTCAATGAAGAAAGGGTTTCAGTGTTCGACTTCTTCCAGTACTGGAGAAATGTCGCAGATGCGGATGTTAACAAGTGCCTCCGTATGCTCACATTCCTGCCAATGGATGAGGTAAATAGATTATCTTCCCTCGAGGGCGCAGAGATTAATCAGGCAAAAGAGATTCTCGCTTACGAAGTCACTAAGCTAGTACACGGCGAAGAGAAAGCGAAGAAAGCACTTGAAGATGCTCGTGCGGTATTTGCAAGTGGAGGCACTAATGCAGCGACTATGCCATCCGTTGAACTAGACAAGGCTTCCTTTGAAGGCGAAGGCTTCGGTCTAGCTAGCCTACTAAAGGAACTTGGACTAGCACAGTCTAACGGTGACGCATTTAGAACGATAGAGCAGGGTGGTGCTAGAATTAACGGTGAGCAGGTTACCGACAGAAAGAGAAGAGTAACTCTCGCAGACTTCGAAGATGGAAAACTTACAATTCAAAAGGGTAAGAAGAAATTCGTTGCAGTAACATTGAAATAGCAAGTTAATTGTGATTAGCTTACACTGTGGTGATTTAAGCAAATAAACATAAGCGCGCAGCGATGCGCGCTTTGTCTATTGGATGAATACATATCTGTATATGTATAAAATGATATTATTTATATATTTAGGGGGGTGCAATATGGTTAAAGAAGTTAATTTTGAAGATGTAAGGCGTGACGTAATCCATGCTTTCACAAACGGATGTATGTGCTCAGAGTCCGTAATTACGATTGCAAACAAGCATTGGGATCTCGGGATGGGAGATGATATAATGGCCATCGCAACAGGATTCCCATTCGGTTTTGGTGACGGTGGAAATGTATGCGGGGCTGTAGCGGCGGCGACGATGTCGCTCGGAAAAGTATTTGGCAGAGTAATCCCTGGAGATCCAAGCTATGAGAAATGCACTTCTCTCGTAAGAGAACTCAATAACGATGTCATAGCAAAGTTTGGTAGTGCGTTATGTCCAGATTTGCTGGAGGGCTATGAATTTGCAACACCGGTTCGCAAGGAACACTGTACCGAAATAGTGGTAACAGTGCTTGAGTCATTCGCTCGCATCATGGAGCGTGAATGCGGGGTTCATGTCTGTTGGTAAATATGATATATTGGGAAGACTAAGTGTTATTGAATCATATATGAATTTGAGTTTGCGAACATACGACTTTGAAACAGCGAATAATTTGTGCAGAAAGAGGCGATTTATGGCTAAGAAACAATCGAAATACGAGAGACCAGGTGGCGCTAAAAAGGGCAGAATTGCAGTAGTTATATTCATCATCGTAGCGGCAATTACGGATGCTATTATGATTCGCGCATACTTCACAGGTGGCAAGAGCGCTATGGTTGGTGCCATGATTATTCTGATGACAGCGATGTATGTTTTTATCGCTTACAGCCTAATCAAGCTCGTTAAAATGATGGAAGAGCAGATGGTGAAGGATGCTGAGGCAGAGAAGGAAGCTGAAGAGAAAGCGAAGCATCTCGGAAAAGGTGCTGCGTACAAGACTCTCAAGAAGAAGTCCAAGAACTAAAGGGAATCTGTCATTTGGTAAATAGAGAGTGCTAATATTGGACGTACTTAGCGCTTTGAACACGTTAAATTTATCAATAACGATGAAATAAAATGCAGCACAAGTAAGAGATTATAGGATGCTACAATATAAAATTGCGGGCAATTTTATAGATAAATATTATCGATTATAAATATTTGATAATAAGCGACATGAATTAAACAGCTACATAAAAAAGCGAGGACATGAGTCCTCGCTTTCTTTGTATGGATATTCTATGTATGGATTGTGTAATAACAGCGAAGGTATTGAAATCTCCCTTGCTGTACCCTTATAATAAACTTGAAAGCAAAACATGTAAAATTAATTAAAATGAGTTAATTGATAAAAATAAATAATTGCGGTCCTTGCTGGAGGTATTATGGAAAATCGTAACGTAGCGACCTTTATAAAGGTTGTGGAGATGAATAATTTTACTAGGGCAGCAGAGAGTCTAGGCTACTCTCAAGCAGCCGTAACTGCCCAGATTAAACAGCTCGAGCATGAACTCGGAGCACCTTTATTTGACAGAATCGGCAAGAGGATAAACCTCACTAGGGCGGGAGAAACATTCCTACCATATGCTTTTCGTCTGCTTAAGGCGGAAGATGAAGCGGTAGCAAGCATCAGAGAGCAGGAAGGTCTCAGCGGAACGCTTACAATCGGAACATCTTCAAGCCTATCTATCGGGGCTCTTCCACATATTGCGATTGACTTCATCAAGGAGTATCCTGATGTAAATGTCGTTATTAAGGTATCTGACTTTACGCAGGATCTGAGAGAGAAGCTCATCGCAGGAACTATGGACCTCGTGTTCACTATGGCGGAGAACTCCAATCCGCAGAATTTTCAGCGCATGCTTGAGAAGGATGTACCGATGGTGTTCGTAGCTCACCCAAATCATCCTCTAGCAGGCAAGAAGGTGTCGCTACGCAAAATCCTTGCTGAACAGCTAATAGTTGCGGATAGAGAAGTGGGATACACATTCTACCTTAACAAGTTTGCAAATGATATCGATATGAAGCTCGAACCTGCACTTGAGGTCGGTTCAGTAGCAGCAATCGTCAATATCCTAGAGGGCGGATATGGTGTATCATACCTCCCTTGGTTCGTCGTTGAGAAGCCGGTGGCAGATGGCAAGCTGGCGACAATCGATGTTACATGTCCTGATCCAGAGCTCAAGAGTACTATCATATGTCATAAGAGTAAGTGGATTGATCCGGTGATTAAGAAGTTTATCGAATATGTCGATGCCGGTATAAAATAAGCAGTATAGGGATTAAAATCTAAGAATGCATAAACGTATAATAGGAGCTATCACGCTAATCAGCGCGACAGCTCCTATCTTTATGTGGGTTATAGAACAAAAAGAGGTGGTGAAAACCGCTGTTGTCGTTGAAATTTCAACGGCTACAACGGTTATATCTTTTTTAAAAGAAGATACAGGGTAGACAAAAAGAGTTGGCAAAATCGCCTGAACCCCTTGAAATTTCAAGGTGAATTGGGGTTGTATTTTCCTTGGAAATAGTATTCTAGGAGGATTGTAAAATGAAGCGTGTTATTTACCCTGTCTGTGGAAATATTTGTATCGAAATACAGAAGGAAAGATGAAGTAGTCCTTTAGGAGTTGTAGAAAAATACGTACAGTTGACGAATCTTTTCAACGCATCTTAAGATGCAGCAGATAAAAGGCACTAATAGGACCAAAACAAACCACCAGCAAAGCTGATGTTATGATTAGTAAAAATATTCGATAATAACTTGAGAATTAAAAAAAGATTTACTAAAGGATCAATACGACAATTGCCACTCTTGAAACTGGGAAACATCTTACATTCCATTCTCTTTCTTCCGTCGAGAAGAGTATGTGAGCTGTTTATAACTAATTTGCCAATGTTTACCTGACTCCTATTTACTTTTAGTTATAATATTGACAATCAGTTATTAAAACTGATAGCATGTACTAAAATTGTTATGGACAAAGTTCTTCCCTATGGACTTGACAAACTAATGCTTTCTAGTTTGATTATATTTTCTGTGGTAGCATTTACAAAAACAGCTGTTGGATTTTTAAGAAGTTGACTGATAGTATCGATAAATTTACAAAATTAAAATACAGGTATGGAAGCAAGCGTAAGATATTGCGTTGACACGTTAATCAAAATAAAAAGAAGGTTGCTGAATATATATGTACAAAGCATTAGGGTAGTATAATTTACAATACACCTCCAGATATAAATTTGCAGCGGGTCAACCGTTTCTCGTTGCTTATTCAATCTCCTGGGTATCAAATGAACGTACAGGATGCGGTTCAATCTACGTAAATCGAACAGCTACGAATGAGTGACTGGCAGACAGACTTTCTGACAGATACGATGTGCAAGGAGGACTCCGTCAGAACAAATGCCACTACATTCTAAAAGCTTAAATGACGAGAGGATATCCCACCAGTTAGATGTTGGGGAGTATATCCATTACACTTTTATATTAGGAGGAGGACATCTAATTATTATCAACTTGTAATTAGATTATTGTTCAGATGATTATGAATAGAATTATTATAATTGTGGTGCTAATATGTCTTTCTATTTTCAGAGTTTTTCTGTATAAGAATTGGAAAGTGAAAAATAAGAAAATTTTTAATACTTCTTATTGTATTGCAATGATTTTAGGGGTTGTCGCGCTATTAATAGATTTGTTATAAGTTATTACTGTTTAAATTTACAAGTTAAAAGCTTATAGATAAATTTAATAGTAGCTGTAATTAATATATTTAACTTGCAATAAAAGGAGTTCTAGCTTAACAGCTCCTGCCTTAGATCTTTGCAAATTTCCGCCATCTCGCGCATATCCTCCTCTGGAACGAGTTCAGAAAGGTCATACTCAAGTGGATTCTTCGAGAAGTCAGAAAGTGTTTTATCTAAAAGAGCATGGTCTTGTGGTGCAGCAAGAACTGTTACTCTGCGAGAATCTGTATCATATGGTTCTAAGTCGTGTAAATCAACACTGCCATTTACCTTGCATTCTAATAATATCGCGGCAAGGTCGGTTAATATATCAATGGCGAAAGTAAAATCAAGATAGATTCCCATAGAATTAGTAAAGCCTAAAGGGGAAGTGGTTCTTCTAAAGTTTCCATCATGTTTGTTAAGGCCTAAAGCTTGCAGTATGTAGGAAAACTCTATCTCGTCGCTACTTTGATCTTCTAAAAAAGCAATAAGGTTAAGACTGTCGTCACTGTCTCCGATGTAGTTATTCCAATATTTGTTTTCAATATACATTCAGGCATCCTCCGCAAATGTCAATTTGTCGATTAGTTATTGCAATTATATCATCATGCAATATTTTGTCATACATCAAGTTAATAGTAATTAGATATTATTACGCAAAATCTAAAAGGGCTACCCCCCATAGGAATAGCCCTTTAGTTATAATATGTTCGCTCACATTGTCTTAAAAGACTTTTATTTCTCAATTTTTCCTGCCAGAATTGCCGCCCCATACGCGCCAGCATATCTACCGTCAGGAAGCGGAGTGACCGTTCGGCTCAACTTCTTAGAAAGAAGCTCTGCAAAATACTCATTTCCGCTTAATCCGCCAGTTATCACGCATTTATCTGCGATAGCTTTCTTCTGACACAGTGTCACGACCTTAGTCGCAACGCTGTCGATTACACCAGCTGCAATCTCTTCCTTAGGGCGACCTTCACCCATGTAGTTGATAACCTCAGATTCTGCAAAAACAGTACATATCGAGCTAATCGGTATCGGATTTCCGCGTTTAGCCTCATCGAATAGCTCTTCGATTGTAAGCCCAAGGCGATTTGCCATAACTTCGATGAACTTGCCGGTTCCAGCGGCACACTTATCATTCATAAGGAAGTCAACGGCCCTGCCGTCTTGAACCAAGATATACTTGGTATCCTGCCCACCGACATCGATAATAGAGCAGTCTTCCTGTCCAGCCATCTCATAGCCACCGCGTCCGTGACATGTAATCTCAGTAATCACCTTGTCGGCATAGTCTACTGAGATTCGACCGTAGCCAGTCGCTACGATCTTAGCGCTCTCTAAATCTACGCTGAGCTTCTCAAGGTTTTCCTTGATTATGCCAGCAGTAATCTTGCTGTTCCAGCCCGTCGGTAGCACCTCAAAGCGAGGTCTATCATCTTCGCCAATCACACAGACCTTAGAAGCGGTAGATCCAATATCAATTCCAATTCTAGTCATTTAAAATCCTTTTCATTTTGCCTAATCACATCTGACTTAGAGCACGCCAAATCGGCAAGCTTTATCTAACATATTAAGTATATCAAGTATACCAAGTATGCCAAGCTACAGCTAGTTGTACGTAGCTCTAGACACACTTACCATAACTTTGCTATTTCTAGCCGTATCTGTGCCTGCTATTGTTAAACTCGTTGTCAAGCCCGTTAATGGATATGTATCTCAGCTGTTGCTCTTCAGCAAGCGCCTTTATAAAAGACACATCATCTTCCTTGACTAGTAGCGACACACCGCAGCAAACGCTTAACTCGCGCGGAGTCGGACTAATCTGGGCGTAC
>ERZ773005.286-NODE-286-length-43035-cov-11.541252_pt1 | contig 43035 bp, 33 predicted proteins | sample MGYA00580666_ERZ773005 | MGnify/ENA primary metagenome ERZ773005 (study PRJEB29015, sample SAMEA2737999) | human oral metagenome | biome: human oral; feature: human-associated habitat; material: dental | place: China | collected 2061 ...
AGAGCGAGCGCCGCCGTCTGGGCATCCAGGCGCCTGCCTCGGTCGAGGCGACGGGTGTGGACGAGGCCCTGGCCGACCGCCACCTGCAGCTCCGCCCCATGTCCGTGAACGACCTGCCTGCCGTAGCCGCGCTCGAGGCGCGGGCGTATGCGGGGACTGCGCACACGCCCTGGGGCGAGCGCCTCTTTGCCGCAGAGCTTGAGCAGCCGGGACGATCCTGGTGGGTCGCCCACGACCTAGGCCAGGTCATCGGCTTCGCCGGAGGGCAGATGGCCGGAGACGACTTCGAGATCACGGACGTCGTGGTGGCCCCCGACCGCCGTCGCGCGGGCATCGCGAGCCGTCTCGTCGCACGCATCGCCTACGACGCCCACGTGCTGAACGCACGAACCGCCTCGCTCGAGGTGGACGAGGGCAACGAGGCTGGCCGTGCGACCTATGCCTCCCTTGGCTTCAAGGGGGTGGGGTGCCGCCCTGACTACTATGGGGCGGGCCATGACGCCCTCATCCTCAAGGCGACACTGCCGCTCACGGCAGATGCCGAGCATGCGCCCGAACGCATCGAACCAGCCGCGTCCATTCGCCCGTGGCCTATCGTGGCGGGCCCGCGCAGCGTCGAGGCCCGCGCGTCCCTCGACGCGGCGGGGGACCTCATCCTGGCCATCGAGTCCTCCTGTGACGAGACGGCCATGGCGATCATCGACTCGCATGGCGTGATCTGCGCCAACGTAGTGGCCACCTCCATCGACTTCCACGCCCGCTTCGGTGGCGTCGTGCCCGAGATAGCCTCGCGCAAGCACGTAGAGGCCATTGTCGGCGTGTTCGAGGAGGTTATGGCCCAAGCGGGGGCGCACTTTGGCTGTGACGCCCTCGTGCTGGCAGACCTGGCGGCTGTGGGCGTCACGGCAGGCCCCGGCCTCGTGGGCGCCTTGGTCGTGGGCGTGGCCTTCGCGAAGGGGCTCTGTGCCGCCGCCGGGCTGCCCCTCTTAGCGGTGAACCACCTCGAGGGGCACCTGCTCGCCAACCTCTTCGAGACGCCCGACCTGAGGCCGCCCTTCGTGGCCAGCCTCGTCTCGGGCGGCAACACCATGCTCGTCCATGTGCGCGACTGGGGCGACTATCAGGTCATGGGTGCCACGATCGACGATGCCGTGGGCGAGGCCTTCGACAAGGTGGCCAAGGCCCTGGGCCTGGGCTACCCCGGCGGGCCCGTGATCAGTCGGCTTGCGGCGCAGGGCAACAAGGGGGCCGTCCACTTCCCGCGCGCCATGATGCACAGCCATGACTACCGCTTCTCGCTCTCGGGCCTGAAGACCGCAGTCATCACCTACATCGAGGGGGAGAGCAGGGCCGGTCGTCCCATCGACCTGCCCGACCTGGCTGCCTCCTTCGAAGCGGCGGTCATCGACGTTCAGGTGTCCAAGGCCCTGACGGCCGTGGACGAGACGGGCGTCAGCGACTTCTGCGTGGGCGGTGGCGTGGCTGCCAATCCTGAGCTTCGTGCTGCGTATCGCAGGGAGTTCGGCCGTCGAGGCGTGCGCGTCACGGTACCTCCCCTGGTGGTCTGCGGAGACAATGGGGCCATGATTGCCGTGGCGGCGCTGCGCAACTGGAGGGCCGGAGTGCTCGCGCCGCTCACCCAAGACGCGGACCCCAACGCCAAGCTGGGCTGCTGGAGCTCGTCCGAGCCGCCTGTGGTCGGCGAGGGATGGCCGTCAAAGTAAGGCACGGCGTTACCACGTGCCATGGCTGGTGCCACAGATGTGCTGGGGCCAGACGGCATCAATCAAATCTGGCTGGACGCAACGCGAAAGGTTGGCGATCCCGGCTATGTGAAGCATCCCCAGATCACCTGGTATGACGGTCACCCCGTCATGGGGTAAGGGTTTTGCGGCTGCCAGGGGTTGGTCTCCCAAAAAGACAGGCTGTTACGTAGCTGTTTCCAGAGAGGAGGCCATGGGGGCTAGCGTCCGCAGCCTGTCCTAAGCTGACCCCTAGCGTACGGAACTTTCTCGCATTCGGTTGCAAGGGGGAGGGGAATGGGTCCCCTCCGGTTGTGTACGCGGAAGGGGTCTTAACAGGCAAGGTTTGCAGAAAGAGGGAACGATCATGGCAACCAATCCCCACACAGGTGTCCATCAGACGACAAACGCCCCCATGGATGGCAAGGGCGGCTGCTCTCGTCGTGACTTCCTCAAGCTCTCCGGCCTGACCACCCTCGCAGTCGGCGGCACCGCCCTGCTTTCCGCCTGTGGTCCCGCCGCCCAGGGGACCACAGACGGCATGGACGGCACCTCCTCAGGCTCTGATACCGGTACCCTCGGTGACGGCAAGACGATGCGTGTCGGCATGGAGGCCGCCTACGCTCCCTACAACTGGCAGACCGCCGAGTCGACCGACTACACCATCCCCATAGAGAACGTCGACGGTGCCTATGCCGATGGCTACGACGTGCAGCTCGCCAAGACCGTCGCGGATGCCCTTGGTATGGAGCCCGTCGCCGTCAAGATGAGCTTCACCGGCCTCATCGACGCGCTCAACAACGGCCAGATCGACATCATCATGGCCGGCATGTCAGCCACGGACGAGCGCAAGCAGGCGGTTGACTTCTCCGAGCCCTACTTCGTCGGGGGCTTTGGCCTGCTCGTCAAGAGCGGCTCACCCTACGCCAGCGCAACGTCCCTCAGTGACTTCTCGGGCGCTGCGGTCCTCGGGCAGAAGGACACCCTCCTCGACACCGTCATCGACGACATCCCGGGCGTCAACCACCTCACCCCGGTCGACTCGGTCCCCTCGCAGCTCTCCCAGCTCAACCAGGGTACCTGCGACGCCATCACCTTCAACACCGAGAACACCAAGGGCTTCCTGCGTGCCAATCCCGGCCTGGTCGCCGTCCAGCTTGCGGAGGGCAGGGGCTTTCAGGAGACCGTCCCCTGCAACGCGGGCATCAAGAAGGGCCAGGAGTCCGTCCTCGCCAAGATAAACGATGCCATCGCGACGGTACCCGACGACAAGCGTCAGGAGATCTTCGACGCCTGCGTCGACCGTCAGCCAGCCTAGCCAGCGCCGACAATCGCGACGCCCAGAGGCACATGCCCCGTGTGATGTGCGCGGGGGTGCGTGTCGCGTCTGCCCTTCACCGACCAAGGAGGTCTCCTTTCGATGAGTGCCAGCCAAGAGGGGCCTGAGCCTGCCAACGGTCCTGCCGTTATGCCCATGCCACGAAGGGACGGTCCCGTCGGCTTCGTGCTCGCGGATCATCGCTACGTGTTCCTGGGGACCAGCGTCATCGCGCTCGCCGGCATGTGGCTCTCCATGCAGCCACGCTCTCACATGAGCTTCCTTGCGGGCGTCTATGCCGTCGAGGTCGGCATGTACTACGCGCTTCTGGCATTCCTCGCCGTAGCGGGGGTGGCGCTTGCCAACAAGCTCCTGCGCTGGCGCGACTATGCCCGCACCTCGCCCTTCGTGCGGCCCGCCGCTCGGAGGGCAGAGCGCATTGCCTCCTGCCTCGTGGTGCTCATCACCTGCGTGCTGTTCGTGGACCGCGTGGTCATGGGCTTCTCGGCCATCGTGTCTGCGGCCATCGCGTCCGACACCAACCCACAGGACTTTCTCTCCGGTGCGGTCTACATGGTCTTCGAGGGCCGTGCCATCTTCGCCCAGGGCATCGCGACCACCGTCGAGCTTGCCCTCTTCGGTACCGTCATCGCCTTCTTCCTGGCGATCCTCTTGGTGTTCCTGCGCATCCAGCAGATCGACCGGCCGGACAACGATGCCGTGCGCTTTCTCAAGGTCCTGGGCGTGGGCTTCGCGCGCGTCTACTCCTCCGTGGTGCGCGGCACGCCCATGATGGTCCAGTCCCTGCTCATCTACTTCGCGGGTTTTGCCGTGCTGCGCGGCACAGGCATGTCCACGACGCAGATCGGCTCCGTCTGGACCACCTTCGTGGCGGGCCTGGTCACCATCTCGCTCAACTCCACCGCCTACATGATGGAGGTCCTGCGTGGTGGCATCGAGGCCGTCGACGCCGGGCAGACGGAGGCGGCCCGCTCGCTCGGTCTCTCGCAGTGGCAGGCCATGACCAAGGTCGTGTTCCCCCAAGGCATCAAGAACGCCATCCCCGCCCTCTCCAACGAGCTTGTCGTCAACATCAAGGATTCCTCGGTCCTCTCGGTCATCGGCGTGTTCGACCTCATGTTCGCCACCACGACGGTCGCCGGCATCTACTACCGCCAGCTCGAGGTCTACGCCGTTGCCACCCTCTGCTACCTCATCCTCACGATGATCGCCTCCAAGCTGCTCTCCATCATGGCGCACCACCTCGACGTCTCCGCGCCGGGGCCGGTCCTCAGCACTTCCGACGCGACCTCGACCGCCGGCACCGCAGGGGGCAAGGCCGATCCCAACAAGGTCAAGCTTGCCGTCGCCCACAAGAGGGCCAGACGCTGCGGTGCTGGCATCACCGCTCCGGGAAGGTAGGCGAGAAACGATGACAGGCGATCCCAACACCACCACCTCCGCCGAGCCGATCATCCGCGTCGAGGGCCTGCGCAAGTCCTTCGGGAGCCATGAGGTCTTGAAGAACATCGACTTCGAGGTCATGCCCGGCGAGGTCGTCACGGTCATCGGGGCCTCGGGCTCCGGCAAGTCCACGCTCCTGCGCTGCATTAACCTGCTCGAGACGCCGGATGCGGGCCACGTCTGGTTCCGTGGACAGGACCTGGCGGCCGAGCATGTCGACGTCAATGCCCTGCGCGAGAGGATCGGCATGGTCTTCCAGGGCTTCAACCTGTTCAACAACCTCAACGTGCTCGACAACTGCACGCTTGCCCCCATCACGCTCAGGAGGGCGACCAGGGCCGAGGCCGAGGCGGAGGCCCGACGCAAGCTCGAGGCCGTCGGCCTGCTCGAGTTTGCCCAGGCCCCCTCGGCATCGCTCTCCGGCGGGCAGAAGCAGCGCGTGGCCATCGCGCGCGCCCTCTGCATGGAGCCGGACCTCATGCTCTTCGACGAACCCACCTCTGCGCTTGACCCCGAGATCGTGGGCGAGGTCCTGGGCGTCATGCGTGACCTCGCGGCCGACGGCATGACCATGGTCGTCGTCACCCACGAGATGGACTTCGCCAAGAACGTGTCCGACAAGGTCGTCTTCATGGACCAGGGCGTCATCGCCGAGCAGGGGAGTCCCGAGCGGCTCTTCACCCGACCCGGGCACGCGCGCACGCGCGAGTTCCTGGCGCGCTACCTCGAGGATACCGGCGTCGCGCAAGGGGTGTAGCCATGGCGGACGTGTGGCGGTTCTTCTCGCATGAGGACGACTACGCCGACCTGGCGCAGGACGAGCTCTGCGCACGTCTTGGACGGGCCCTCTCCATCCGCACCGTCGGCGGGCCCACGCGCGAGGAGACCGACTGGGCCGCCTTCGACGAGCTCGGGGACCTCTTCCGTGACTCCTACCCCTACGTCTTCGAGTCGGCGTTGGTCGAGAGGATCGACCATTCCCTGCTGCTGACCCTTGAGGGCACGGACGAGGACCTCGACCCCGTGATGCTCATGGGCCACATGGACGTCGTCTGTGTGGTGGAGGGGACCGAGTCTGACTGGACCCACGACGCCTTCTCCGGCCACGTGGACGGCGAGTGCGTCTGGGGCCGTGGTGCCCTGGACATGAAGGACCAGGTCGTCGGCGAGCTCGAGGCGGTCGAGTACGCGCTCAGCCACGGATGGCGGCTCCGGCGCACCATCATGCTGTGCTTCGGTCAGGACGAGGAGACCTTCCAGTCCGGTGCCCGTGCGTTGGGGCGTACGCTCGAGGAGCGCGGCATCCGCCTTGCCTTCGCGGTGGACGAGGGGGACTACCGCATCGTCGACACCGCGCCCCTCGGCGCCCCGGGGTACCATGGCATGTGCGTCGGTCTTGCCGAGAAGGGCTACGCCGACGTTCGCCTGACGGTCCGCAGCCCGGGAGGCCACTCGTCCAACCCCTTTGGCGGCACGTCGCTGGCCATCCTCGCCAGGGCCATAGACCGCGTCGCAAGTGCCCCCTGGCCCGTCGAGCTCATCGAGCTGGAGCGCCAGGCGCTCTCCGCCCTGGCGCCGCACGTGAGCCAGGATCCCCTGGCCTCGCTCGTCGCGGGCGGCCGTGCCTCCATTGACGCGAACGCCGAGAGGATCGCCACCCTCTTCCTCGCTGACCGCGACCTGTACCCACTCGTCACGACGACCGTGGCGCCCACCATGGTCGAGGGCGGCTCCCAGCAGGCAAACGTGATGCCCCAGGACATGTCGGCCACCATCAACTTCCGCATGCTGCCGGGCGTCAGCTGCCAGGACGTGCTCGAGCGCGTGCGTACGCTTGTGGCGGACCTTCCCGTCGAGGTGGAGCTGCTTGCAGACGTGAGCAACGACCCCAGTCGTGTCTCGCGCGCGGATGGCCATGGCTTCTGCAAGCTCGCGGATGTCGCGGGCCGCTACTTTGTGGATCCCGATGACGGTGAGCCGCTCACGCTCATCCCGTCGCTTGTCGTAGGGGCCACGGATGCCCGCATGTACGAGGGCGTCTGCGACAGCTGCCTGCGCTTCTCGCCTTTCGTGGCCGACGACGGGGAGGTCGGGCGCGGCGTGCATGGCACCGACGAGCGCATCACGAGGCGCGCCTACCTCCAGGGTGTGCGCTTCTTCATCCGCCTGATCGAGGAATGCTGCCTGTAGGGGTGCTTTGGGGCCACTATCGTCGACGGTGCCATTGCTTGATGCGCGGCGGTCTCGTCAAGACCATCCCCTTCTCCGAAGCAGCCTCAACTAGAATATTGAGCGACATCCACTTGGGGTACGGCGATTTATTCGACTAAGCGTAGGTTATGTCAATGGAGTCTCCTGCAGCCAACAGCGAGGCCGTCGCACTCGCGTCCAACCACGTCTTCGTCAGCGCACGGCGTCCCGACGAGGCCACAACCCTCGTGCTGAGGGGCGGCCGCGTCGAGCGCCTGCTTCCCCGCGGGGCAGCCTCGGATCTTGCGGCAGCAGAGATCGAGGTCCGCGACTTGGGCGAGGCCTTCGTGACGCCGGGATTTCACGACGCCCACCAGCACGTGTTCCATGCCGCCCTCTTTCCCTCGGGACTTGCCACGGAGTATCGTGGCACGAGCGAGCGGGACGTGGTCGACCACATGGTCTCCTTCGCGCGCACGCGCCCGGGAGATGGCTGGCTTCTGGGGCATGGCTGGCGCGAGACCTTCTGGGATCCCGCGCAAGCGCCCACGCGCAGCTCGCTTGACGCCGCCTTCCCCAATCGCCCTGTGGCGCTGTACTCCGGCGACGCCCACACCCTCTGGGTGAACTCGGCGGGCCTGCACGCGTTGGGGATAGACGAGGGAACCGAGCCTCCCCAGGGCGGCAGCTTCGATCGCGACGACGAGGGGCGCCTGACGGGCGTCCTGCGCGAGGCCGCGGGTATGTTCTATGTGGCGCGTGTCCTGCGCAGCCTTCCCCTCGACGAGATGAAGGGCATCTACCGCTCCTACTTCGCGCGCCTCAATGCCATGGGCGTCACGAGTGTGTGCGACATGGCGCTCTCCCTGGTGCCCGGTGCAGATGGCATCAACCCTGCCGTGTACGAGGCGCTGCTTGCTGAGGGCGACCTCACGCTGCGCGCCCACCTGTTTCCCACGCTCTCGGAGGACGAGTCCAACCTGGAGAGGCTCCAGGCCCGCCTCACGGGCGACATGCTGCGCGCTCCCGGCTTCAAGCAGTTCTTCGATGGCGTGAGCAGCCAGCATACTGCCTGGGTCACGGACGAGTATGCCAACCCCCGCTTTGCCGGTGACGTCGGGCGGCCGACCGTCGCGCCGGAGCGCATGCGCGCCCTCGTGCTCGCCGCCGCGAGCCGAGGCCATGCCGTGCGCATCCACACCATCGGCGACGAGGCCGTTCGCCAGGCCATCGACATCTTCACGGAAGCTCATAGGCGCTACGGCGACCCCCACCAGGGCGCCAACACGATGGAGCACGTCGAGGACATCCACCCCGAGGACATTGCCCGCATGGCCGCGGCCCACGTGGTCGCATCGGTGCAGCCGCCCCACGTCACGATCGACGTCACGCAGCCTGCACGCGATCTGGGCGAGTGGCGGGCGCGGCGCATGTGGCCCTTCGACCAGATGCTGTACCAAGGCGTGACGCTGGCGTTCGGGACGGACGCGCCGGTCGTCGCACCGAATACACTCGACGTCCTGTGGTGCGCGACCGAGCGCTCCGACCCCGACGCCCACGAGCCGGCCTCCGGCTGGCATCCCGAGCACCGCGTCTCGCGCATCCAGGCCATTGGGGCCTACACTGCCGGCTCCGCCGCTGCCGTCGGCCGTGCGGGCGAGCTGGGCACCCTCGAGCCAGGCATGCTTGCCGACCTCGCTATCTGGGACACCAACCTCCTGACGGTGCCGTCCGAGCGCCTCCAGGGGTCGCGGGTCCTCGAGACATACGTAGGGGGTTGCCGCGTCTGGTGCGCCTAGCACCTGGTCCCTGAGGTCGCGGACACAGCACTCGAAATCACTATGATCTCGCCGCCTATGGCATGGAAGACGAGGCACAGATGCATACGATGCGGACGCCGGACTCGATTGCCAACGCATTCGATGCCCTCGAGGTCGCCCGCCGGCGAGGGGTCACGCGTCGTGACGACCTCTATGAAGAGCTCTATCGACGACAGCGCATCGAATGGGCGAGGAGAGAGGACGAGAGGCGCTCCTCATGGGGAGGCTATTGCTAGACTGTGGTGGGAGCGCTAGCCGTTCGCCCAGAAAAGGCATCACGTCGAGAGGGCATGCCCATGCAGGATGGATTCGTCAAGGTCGCTGCCCGCTCGCCCAAGGTGAGCGTGGCCGACGTGCACGCTAACGTCGACGCCTGTGTTGCCGAGGCTGCTGATGCCGTGCGGTCCGATGGTGCCAAGCTGGTGGTGCTGCCCGAGCTCTGCGTCACGGGCTACACTTGCGAAGACCTCTTCTGGCAGGATGAGCTCCTCGATGCCGCCGAGCGTGGCCTTCGGACGCTGGCCGAGCGCACGACGGCGCTTGACGCGCTCGTGTTGGTCGGCATCCCTGCGCGCGTGAACGACAAGCTCTACAACTGCGCCGCTGCCCTCGCGCACGGCGAACTCCTAGGCCTGGTGCCCAAGCGCAATATCCCTAACTACAACGAGTTCTATGAGGCGCGCCACTTTGCGGCTGGGCCCACGGATGTGTCGCACGTCCGCTTCGCAGGTTGGGAGAACATACCCTTTGGTACGTCCCAGCTGTTTGCCTGCAGCACTCTTCTGCAGCTCAAGGTAGCCGTGGAGGTCTGTGAGGACCTCTGGGTTGCCAGCCCGCCCTCCATCGCCCATGCTCAGGCGGGCGCCACGGTCATCTGCAACCTCTCCGCCTCCAATGCCGTGGTGGGCAAGGCGGATTACCGCCGCGAACTTGTGGTGGGCCAGAGCGCACGCTTGGTTTCCGCCTACGTGTACGCAAGCGCCGGGTGGGGGGAGTCCACGCAAGACCTCGTGTTCTCCGCACATGACCTCATTGCCGAGAACGGCGTGCTTCTCGCGCAGGCCAGTCCCTTTGGCGAGGCTGCCGTTACCACCGAGATAGACGTGGCCTCGCTTTCCGCAGAGCGTCGTCGCCTCTCCACGTTTGGCTGCACGCCAACGGCCCAAGACGCAGGCTACGAAGTCACGACCTTTTCGCTCGCCACGGCAGACACGCGTCTCACGCGACGCGTCGATCCGCACCCCTTCGTGCCGGCCAATCCAGCGAGCCGCGCCGAGCGCTGTGAGGACGTGCTCTCCATCCAGTCGCATGGCCTTGCCAAGCGCCTCTCGCACACGCGCTCCGACTGCGCCGTGGTGGGTGTATCCGGTGGGCTCGACTCCACGCTGGCACTGCTGGTCTGCGCCCGGGCCTTCGACATCCTCGGGTTGGATCGCTCCGGCATCCTCGCCGTCACCATGCCGGGCTTCGGCACCACGGACCGCACGCACGGCAACGCGACCGTGCTCGCCGACACCTTGGGTGCAACGCTCCGCGAGGTTGACATCACGACCGCCGTGCTCCAGCACTTCTCCGACATCGGCCACGACGAATCCGACCACTCCGTCACCTACGAGAACGCCCAGGCCCGCGAGCGCATGCAGGTCCTGATGGATATGGCCAACCAGGAGGGTGGCCTGGTCGTAGGCACCGGAGACCTCTCCGAGCTGGCGCTGGGCTGGGCCACCTACAATGCCGACCACATGAGCATGTACGGCGTGAACGCCGGCATCCCCAAGACGCTCGTGCGTCATCTCGTGCGCTATGTGGCGGACACCACCGCCTCCGACGGCCTCTCGCGCGTGCTGCTGGATGTTCTCGATACGCCCGTTTCGCCCGAGCTTCTGCCGGCGACGGCGCACGGCACCATCTCCCAGCGCACCGAGGACCTTGTCGGCCCATACGAGCTGCACGACTTCTTCCTCTACCAGGTCCTGCGTCGATGCTTTGCTCCGCGTAAGGTGTACCGTCTCGCACGCTACGCGCTGGGGGAGGGGACGGCTGCTGGCTACGACGACGCCACGATCCTCAAGTGGCTGCGCACGTTCTACCGCAGGTTCTTCTCGCAGCAGTTCAAGCGCAGCTGCCTGCCCGACGGCCCTAAGGTAGGCTCGGTGGCGGTGAGCCCACGCGGGGACCTGCGCATGCCGAGTGACGCCTGCGCCAATTCCTGGCTGCGTGAGCTTGCCGAACTGGGGAAGTAGCAAGACGACAAGGCCCAGCCACAGGACCCTGCTCTCGCATGAGCACGCGGGCAGTACAAAATCTAAGTGTCATCACGAAGATTTTTTCTCTCAGGGTGGTATAAGGCTTGCGCGCTGGGTATCATCTCCAACGTTGGAAACGCTCGGGGCCCGGTGGGGCCACCAGCGCAAGTCTTGCGCCCCGTCGGCGCACGAGAGGGAGGTACCTCGATATGACTCTTAAGCCTTTGGGCGACCGCGTCCTCGTCAAGCCTGCTCCCAAGGAGGAGAAGACCGCCAGCGGCCTCTACATCTCCTCTGGCGCTCAGGAGAAGCCGCAGCGTGGCGAGGTCATCGCCGTTGGTGCCGGCAAGCTCAACGACAAGGGCGAGCGCATCGTCCCGGACGTCAAGGTGGGCGACCAGGTCTACTACGGCAAGTTCGGCGGCAACGAGATCAAGGTCGACGGCGAGGACTTCCTGCTCCTGCGCGCCGATGACATCTACGCGATCGTTACTGAGTAGCAGGATCGTCTTCGCACTCTGACACCAACCACTTCTTTGGAGGTTACGCACAATGGCCAAGGACATTGCTTTCGGCACCGACGCCCGCGCCAAGCTCGCCAAGGGCGTGAACACGCTGGCTGACGCCGTCACCACCACCATGGGCCCCAAGGGCCGCTACGTCGCGATCGAGCGCTCCTTCGGCGCCCCCACGATCACCAACGACGGCGTCTCTGTCGCCAAGGAGATCGAGCTCAAGGACCCGATCGAGAACATGGGTGCCCAGCTGGTGAAGGAGGTCGCCACCAAGACCAACGACACCGTGGGTGACGGCACCACCACCGCGACCCTGCTCGCCCAGGTCATCGTCAACGAGGGCCTGCGCAACGTCGCCGCCGGCGCCAACCCCATCGCCATCCGTCGTGGTGTCGACAAGGCCGTCACCGCCGCCGTCGACGAGATGAAGAAGGCCGCCCGCGACGTCTCCACCTCCGAGCAGATCGCCTCCGTCGGCACCATCTCCGCCGGCGATCCCGCGATTGGGGCCAAGATCTCCGAGGCCATGGAGGTCGTGGGCAAGGACGGCGTCATCACCGTCGAGGACTCCCAGACCTTCGGCATCGACATCGACACCGTCGAGGGCATGCAGTTTGACAAGGGCTACATCTCCCCGTACTTCGCCACCAACAACGAGAACATGACGGCCGAGCTCCAGAACCCCTACATCCTGATGACCGACCAGAAGATCTCCAACATCCAGGACATCCTGCCGGTCCTCGAGGCCATCCAGAAGAGTGGCTCCCCGCTGCTTCTCATCGCCGAGGACGTCGACGGCGAGGCCCTCGCGACCCTGATCCTCAACAAGCTGCGCGGCACCCTCAACGTCTGTGCTGTCAAGGCCCCCGGCTATGGTGACCGTCGCAAGCGCATGCTCGAGGACATCGCCATCCTCACCGGTGGCCAGCCTGCCATGAAGGAGCTCGGCGTCGAGCTCACCGACGTTACCGCCGAGATGCTCGGTCGCGCCAAGTCGGTCAAGGTCACCAAGGACGAGACCACCATCGTCGATGGTGCCGGCTCCAAGGAGGCCATCGAGGAGCGCCTGGGCCAGATCAACTCGGAGATCGAGAACACCGACTCCGACTTCGACCGCGAGAAGCTCCAGGAGCGCAAGGCCAAGCTGGCCGGCGGCGTTGCGGTCATCAAGGTCGGTGCCGCCACCGAGGTCGAGCTCAAGGAGGTCAAGCACCGCATCGAGGATGCCCTGCAGGCCACCCGCGCGGCCGTCGAGGAGGGTATCGTCGCCGGCGGCGGCGTCGCCTTCCTGCAGGCCGCCAAGGCCCTGGACGACGTCGACTGCGCCGACAACGACGAGCGCATCGGCGTCGAGATCATCCGCAAGGCCCTCTCCGCGCCTGTGAGGACCATCGCCCAGAACGCCGGCTTCGAGGGCTCCGTCGTGGTCGAGAAGATCAAGGGCCTGCCCGAGGGCGAGGGCCTCGACTCCGCAAACGGCGAGTGGGGCGACATGATCGAGATGGGCGTTCTCGACCCCGTCAAGGTCACCCGCACCACGCTGCAGAATGCGGCCTCCGTCTCAGGCCTGATCCTCATCACCGAGGCCACCGTCTCTGACGAGCCCAAGGACACCTCGATCGAGGATGCCATCTCCCGTGCGGCTGCTGCCGGCGGCCAGGGCGGCGGCATGTACTAAGCCATCCGCTCTTACCGAGCTGCTTGCTCTCACAGCCGAGTGACATGCCAAGGCGCCCTGTCCCTCATGCGAGGGTCAGGGCGTCTGTCTCTGCCGGTCCGCGTCCATCGAGGCAGCCTGGGTGCTCCAAGGAGACCGACAAAGGAGGAGCTCGCAGGTCTCACTCGCGTCCCTTGGTGCCGCTCCTCTTGGCATCGACCTTCGCGGCTTGGCGTCGTCTCTCGGCCCCCAGAAGTGTGCACCGCTTCGCCAGAAGTGAGTACTTTTTCGTCCTTTGGAGAGGAGTACAAAGCCCGATCGACATGTGCCCCTCGACATCATCGCAGGTACAGTGGCTGCCGAAAAAAGCAGAGGTGGGCGCAGGCACACACTTCCACAGCACGGGTACACACTTCTGGTGGGTCCGGCGTGGCAGTGTCGCTTGGCCTACAGGCTTAGGCGCCATCGGTCGCCCTAGCTCCAGGTAACGACCGCCACCCCTAGGTGGTGACCACCTCCCCAAAGCCGACATCGCGTGCGCGGCGCTCCAGCTGCGCCATGCGCTCGTCGCTGGGCGAGGCCATCGAGGAGAGCTCGCCGATGACGCCAAAGCGCCGAAACCGGATGAGCTTCAGGCGCTGCCTGCCGACCAGCTCGCCCAAGGTATCCGCGATGCCGTCGATGGCGTCCTCGGGGTCGTTCCAGCCGTCCACCACGACGACGCGTATCTCCTCGAGTTTGTCCCGCTCGCCCAAGAACGCAAGGTTCTTCAGGACGGTGGCGTTGCCCGAGCCCGTCAGGCGACGAAAGAGCCCGTCGTCCCAGGCCTTCACGTCGAGCATGACGCCATTGGCCACGGCAAGGAGGTCCTCGTGTCCCTCGAAGTCGATGGTGCCGTTGGTGTCGATGAGCGTTTCCAGCCCGATGCCCCGGCAGCGCTCAAAGAGCCCCTTCAGGAAGCGGGGGTGCAGCATGCACTCGCCGCCCGAGGTGGTCACGCCGCGGATGAAGGGCACGTAGTCGCGCACGATGCCAAAGACCTCCCCGGCGTCCAGGAGGCGCACCTTGGGGGAGGCCCTGTGGCCGCAGACGTGGATGCACTGGTCGCAGCCGATGCACGTGGCCTCGTCCCACACCACGCACCCCTCGCGCAGCGAGAGCGCGCCCGACGGGCAGCCGGCAACGCAGTCCGTGCAGTTGATGCACGCCGCCTGGGTCTCGGGGTTGTGGCAGTAGGCACAACGGATGTTGCACCCCTGTAGGAAGACGGAGCAGCGCGAACCCGGGCCATCCACCAGGCTGAAGGGGATGACCTTGTTCACCATCACGCGCTCGGATGTGCGCTCGGATGCCCGCCTTCCCGATCTGGGGGCGGCAGCGTCGTCAGCTGGCATCACCCGAGGCTGACCTTGCGGTCCGCGAGGTGGTTGGCGGTGTAGTTGCCCAGGCCGTCGTGGGCGGTGTCCTGCAGCACGGCGCCGCCGCCCTGGAAGCGCTCCATCTCGGAGCGCTTGGCCAGGAAGCCGGTGATGCGCACGAGGTCGCTGTCAGACGAGTAGAACGAGAGGTACTTGTCATCCAGGGCAAAGGCTCCCTTCACCACATCGAGCAGGGCGTCGGGGTTGCCCTTGGCCGTCGGCTCGATGGGGAAGATGTCCGAGACGCCCGTGTTGAAGAAGCGGTGCATGCGCGCCTGCATGCGGATGTGGTCGAAGAGGCTCTTTGGCTCCTCGCCCACGCGGATGCGCACGCCGGGCGTGACGCCCTTCTGGTCAGAGAAGCCCGCCTGCGCATGCATGAGGAAGTGGCCGCCTGCCACCTCGGAGTAGACGGCGTCGAAGCCGGCCACCTGGGAGCAGATCCTCTCCATGATGCGCTCCGCGAGGGCATTGGCCTCGGGGTCGGTGCCATAGACGTGGTTGCCGCCAGGGGAGAGGAGCCGTTCCACGCATTCGCTCATGCCGGCGACGCCAAACATGCCACAGAAGCGCTCGCGCTCGATCAGGCCCTCCCTCACGAGGAAGGAGCTTTCGAAGAAGTGGGAGCGTTCTACGATGAAGCGCACACGTTCGTTCATGAACTCGAGCAGCGCGCCTGTGGCCTCGGGAATCAGGTTGTCCATGAAGTCGTCCACGTCCGTGGCGAGCTCTGCCAGATGTGGCAGCAGGATGCGGTCGAGGCAGTAGGCCCCGCCGCGCAGGGGCAGTACGTTGTAGCAGCTCACGACCGTGTAGTCGCCAGGATAGGTCTCGCGGTGGATGCGGTCGTTGGCGAAGGCGGGGTTCGAGCAGAGCATCGTGGTCTCGAGGGCGAGGCGGGCGTAGCCGTCGGGCGTTATGGCAGGGTCGTACTTGAGGGTGAAGTTGGGCACGGCGTTCTGCAGCCTCTGCTCGACCCTGAGGAGCAGCTCTCCGGCGCGGGTGTACTCCGGGCCGATGTTGGCATGGCAGTAGCCGCTGGCGACGGTGCGGTCGACGTAGTCGAGGAAGCGGGCGAGCCTGTCCATGACCGCCTCATCGTCGAGGTTCGCGATGAAGGGCTCGATGACGCGATCGAGCTGGCCCACGTAGACCGGTCTGCTCGTGACGGAGGGGACGTTGTCGTAGAGCATGGCCAGGCCCCAGAGGAGGTCGTCGAGGTCCTTGGGCGCGTCCAGACGCAAGAAGTCGCTGCCCTGTTCGGCAAAGAGCTGGTAGTCGGGGGCGATATAGCGGGGTCGGTAGGGAGCGTTGCCCTCGCACATGTCATCGATGGCATGTGCGGCGAACAGCCGGTCGAACTCCTTCGTCGTCTTGAGGGGATGTTCGCTGTTCTCAGCGGCCTGCGCCAGGTGCAGCACCTTCTGCTTGTAGGTGAGGTTTCCCGCCGTGATGATGTCCATGAACCCGCTCATCGCGCCTTCCCTTCGTCGTTCGCTCCGGTCGCCCTCCCCTGCTTTGAGGCAACAAGCTGTCAGCCCCATCTTATGGGAGCGAGCCAAGGCAAGACGAGGACATTTGTCCACTTTTGCGAGAAAATCGCCAGCTGCCTTGCCAGCTGCCTTTGTGGTGCCCTTTGCTACGGGGCGTCAAGGGGAAAGGGCGCACCCCTGATGGGATGCCCCCCGCCTGCCACGTCCCTCGGACGCTACGCCCTGCGTGCGCAGAGCTCCTTGGCGACCTCGGCACCCAGCGCGACGTTGTTGTACACCAGCTGGATGTTGGCCTCGAGGCTGGCGCCGCCGGTCATCTTCTGGATCTTGTCGAGGAGGTAGGGCGTTATATCCTTGCCGCGCACGCCCAGGGCGCCCGCCTCGGCGACGGCCTCGTCGATGGTCTGGTTGATCGCGTCCGCATCCATGGAGTACTGCTCGGGGATGGGGTTGGTGACGAGCAGACCGCCCCTGAGGCCGACGGCCTCCTTGGCATTGAAGATGCCGGCGAGTTCGGAGGCGGTGTCAACGCGGTAGTCGACCCCGAAGGCGCTCTCGCGGGTGTAGAACGCGGGGAGCACGTCGGTCTGGTAGCCCAGGACGGTGACGCCCTTGGTCTCGAGGTACTCGCGGGTGAGACCGAGGTCGAGGATGGACTTGGCACCTGCGCAGATGACCATGACCGGCGTCTGCGCGAGCTCCTCGAGGTCGGCGGAGACGTCCATGGTGGTCTCGGCCCCGCGATGGACTCCGCCGATGCCGCCCGTGGCGAACACGGAGATGCCCGCCAGGCTGGCGATGATCATGGTCGCGGCGACGGTGGAGGCGCCGTCTGCCGCACGCTCGATGAGCACCGGGAGGTCCCTGCGGCTCGCCTTGGTCACCTCGAGGCCCTTCTTGCCCAGGCGCTCGATCTGCTCGGCGGAGCAGCCGGCGACGAGCTTGCCGCCGATGATGGCGATGGTGGCGGGGACGGCGCCGTGGTCGCGGATGATCCTCTCGACGTTGAGGGCGGTCTCGACGTTTCTGGGGTAGGGCATGCCATGGGAGATGATGGTGGACTCGAGGGCGACGACGGGCCTGTTGTTGTCAAGCGCCTCCTGGACCTCGGGCGAGACGACCAGGTAATCCTTGAGGTTCTTCACGGTACCTCTCCTTCCTTCTTGCCCCGCAGGGGGCACGCGTTCCTTCGTGCTATGTCGAGCGGGCCGTTGCGGCTGCGGTCGCGACCGTCGCGTCACTCCGTCGTGCAGGTCTCCATGCGGGCGAGGAGCGCGTCCTCGCTCATGGAGGCGCTGATGGTGTCGGGGCTTTCCACGCAGATGGCCGCCGCCGCGATTCCTGCGCGGCCGCCTTCCTCGAGGGAGTGCCCACAGAGCCAGCTCCAGGTGATGGCCGCCATCATCGCGTCCCCGGCCCCCGTCGTGTTCGCCACCCTGGTCTCGAGGGGGGGGAGCAGGGTACGATGCGTGTGGTCGGCACAGAGGACGCCCTCGCTTCCGAGTGAGACGAAGACGCGTTCGAGCCCCGTCCCGAGAAGCTTGTCCACTGCTCTATCGAGTGACGCGCGGTCGCTGATGTGCACGCCCGTGAGCACCTCCGCCTCAAGACGGTTGGGCTTGAGCGTGTGGAGCCTCCCGAGGACACCCCCGAACTTCTCGGCCTTTGCCGTGGAGACGGGATCGCAGAAGAGGGGCGCCCGCACGTGCTCGGAGAGGTAGCGGATGGATGCCACGGGCAGGTTGGCGTCGATGACGCAGACGTCCGCGCGGTCGAGGGCATCGAGGTGGCGCTCGAGGAAGGCGGGCGTGAGCTCGTCGAAGATGCGCATGTCGGCAACGGCGACGCTCATGTCCCCCCTGCGGTCCGCCACGAAGAGGTAGGTGGAGGTGGTACCGCCGCTTACGGTGAGGGAGGATGAGATGTCTATGCCGGCGCTGCGACAGGCTCCCGTCAGCAGGGCCGCGCGCTCGTCGGTGCCGAAGGCGGAGACGAGACGCACGTCCTGCCCCAGGAGCGCGAGGTTGTGGGCGATGTTCCTGCCCGCCCCACCGGGTGAGGTGGTAACGCTGCCTGGATTTGAATCGCGTTGACGGAGCTCCTGGAAGGGACGTCCGCCGATGTCGAGGTTGGCTCCGCCCACGACCGTCACGTAGGGGGCCTTGCGCACCACGTAGCGCCTCCCCAGTATGGCTCCCTTGCGCATGAGGCTCGAGACGTGCACGGCCACGGACGAGCGCGAGATGCCTGCCCGCCCGGCGAGTTCGGACTGTGTAACGGCGGGGTTCTCCTCTATCCAGGAGAGGATCTGCCGCTCTCGCTCTGTCAGGGAGTCCATGTGCCCTCCTCTCCTGCTGCGTGATTTAAGCATATGATTATAAATATAAGCACCTGTTTAAAATAGTGAATCGAGACGAGTCCTCTGTCAAGGGACTTCCGTCGGCCGGGGCGATTTCGGCCCTCACGGCACCTTTGTCCACAGAGCGAACATAAGCTGCCTCTCGAATACAACCGCTTACGACGCGATGGGCCCCGTCTGCTTGCGATCGACCGAAGTCTGGCCTGCGAGACGACAAACTGTCCTATCGTCTTCTCTGTTATTTCGTACGTGTTTCGTGGCTCCCCCATGACGCGCCGGGAGATGGGTGCGCGTGGGGGGCGCAGGAGTTTGGGAGGTGGGGGGATGGGCAGACGTGTGTTCCTGGTCGTGCTCGACAGCTTTGGCATCGGCGAGGCGCCCGATGCGGCGGAATACGGGGACGAGGGCAGCAATACCCTGTGCGCCTGCGCGACAAGTCCGCACTTCTCGATGGACAATATGCGCGACCTGGGGCTGTTTAACATAGAGGGTGCGCTGGACTCCGTCTATGACGTGCACCTCTCGCCCACGAGCGCTCCCCAGGGCGCCTTCGCGCGCCTGCGCGAGGCGTCCAAGGGCAAGGACACCACGGTCGGGCACTGGGAGATGGCAGGCGTCATCTCGCCCAAGCTCTTCCCCACCTACCCCGACGGCTTCCCTGCAGAGGTCATAGAGGAGTTCGAGCGCCAGTGCGGTCGCAAGGTTCTCTGCAACAGGCCCTACTCGGGCACTGACGTCATCCGTGACTTCGGGGACGAGATGGTGGAGCGAGGCGCCCTCATCGTCTACACCTCAGCCGACAGCGTGTTCCAGATCGCCGCGCACGAGGACGTCGTCCCCTGCGAGAAGCTCTACGAGTACTGCCGCATTGCTCGCAGGATACTGACGGGCGCCCACGGAGTCGCCCGCGTCATAGCTCGCCCCTTCGTCGGAGAGAGCGGCAGCTACGTGCGCACGCCCCGTCGTCACGACTTCTCGCTGGAGCCGACGGGCACGACCATGCTCGACCGGCTGACCGAGGAGGGCGCAGACGTCATCTCCGTGGGCAAGATCTTCGACATCTTCGCCCATCGGGGTATCAAGGAGTCCATCCCTACCACGGGCAACCCCGAGGGCATCGAGCGCACCATCGAGCTGCTCGACCGCGACTTCGAGGGCCTGTGCTTCACGAACCTGGTGGACACGGACATGATCTACGGTCACCGCAACGACGTCGACGGCTACGCCAAGGCGCTCGCCTACTTCGACGCGCACGTCCCCGCCATCCTCTCCAAGCTGCGCGAGGACGACCTCTTCATGATCGTTGCCGATCACGGCTGCGACCCTGTGACGCCCTCGACCGACCACTCGCGCGAGTACGTGCCCTGGGTCATCGCTGGGCCGCGCGTGAGGGCAGGGGCGGACCTTGGCACACGTCCGACCTTCGCGGACGTCTCGGCGACCATCCTCGACTATCTGGGCGCGAGCCCCCTTGGCGTCGGCGTCTCTCATGTCAGCGAGATTCTGGAGGTACGTGACGATGGCTAGCGTTCCCACGCCCCACAACGACGCCTTCGAGGGGCAGATCGCCCCGCTCGTCCTCATGCCAGGCGACCCCCTGCGCGCCCGTTACATCGCCGAGGGCTACCTCGAGGATGTGACCTGCTTCAACGGGGTCCGCAACATGCTTGGCTTCACGGGCACCTACCAGGGAAACCCCGTCTCCGTCATGGGCAGCGGCATGGGCATGCCCTCCATCGGGATCTACTCGTACGAGCTCTACAACTTCTACGGCGTGGACGCCATCGTCCGCATCGGTAGCGCTGGTGGCATCGGTGACGGGCTCAGGCTGCGCGACCTCGTCATTGCCCAGGGGGCTTGTACCGACTCCAACTACGCGCGCCAGTTCGCCCTGCCGGGGACCTTCGCCCCCATTGCGGACTTCGGCCTGCTCCGTCGTGCCGTGGAGTCGGCCGAGCGCCTGGGCGTGCCCGTGCGTGTGGGCAACGTGCTCTCAGAAGACGCGTTCTACTCGGCAGACGAGACGGGTGCCGCGCGCTGGGCGGCCATGGGAGTGCTTGCGCTCGAGATGGAGGCCGCAGCCCTCTACATGAACGCCGCCCATGCGCACAAGCGTGCGCTGGCGATGCTCTCCATCTCGGACCTCGTGTTCACGGGCGAGGCACTTCCCGCCTCCGAGCGACAGACCAGCTTCACGCAGATGATGGAGGTGGCGCTCTCGCTCGCCGTTCCCGAGGCGGAAAAGTAGGGCCTCGTGACGTATGGTGTTAGTGGATAGGCCTGCGGGTAGACCCCGCGGGCAGTGGGTGTCGCGCGGACGAGGGTCCGCGCGAGGAGATAGGAGAAGGAGAAGAGCATGAACATGAACCTCTCGCGCAGGCAGTTCATGAGGGGGACGGCCGCGCTCGCCGTCACCCTGGGCCTTGGTGGCTGTGGCGGCACCAGTGGCGGCACCGACACCGGTGCCACCGACAAGGCCTCCGAGGCCAGCTACAAGATCCAGATGGTCACGGACACGGGCGGCGTCAACGACCAGTCGTTCAACCAGCTCGCCTGGGAGGGCCTGCAGAAGCTCAAGGACGAGCGCGGCTGGGACATCAGCTACCTCGAGTCCAAGCAGGAGTCCGACTACGCCACCAACCTCGACAAGGCCGTGGACGACAACGCCAACCTCGTCTGGGGCGTTGGCTTTGCCATGGCAGACGCCGTCGAGAACAGCGCCAAGTCCAACCCCGACGTGCAGTTCGCCGTCATCGACAACGCCTACGAGAACCCGCCCTCCAACCTCGTGGGCGTCTGCTTCCGTGCGCAGGAGCCCTCGTTTATGGTCGGCTACATTGCCGCCTGCACCACCAAGACCGGTCAGGTCGGCTTTGTCGGTGGCGTCTCCAGCTCGATCATCGACCAGTTCGAGTGGGGCTACAAGGCCGGCGTCGCCTATGGTGCCAAGGAGAAAGGCACCGAGGTGACGGTCTCGGCCCAGTACGCCGACAGCTTCACCGACTCCGCGAAGGGCAAGGCCATCGCCTCGAAGATGTTCTCCGATGGCTGCGACGTGGTCTTCCATGCTGCCGGTGGCGTGGGCACGGGTGTCATCGAGGCAGCCAAGGAGGCCAACAAGTACGCCATCGGCGTCGACAAGGACCAGGCCTACCTCGCCCCCGACAACGTCCTGACCTCCGCCCTCAAGCGCGTCGACAAGGCCGTCATCGAGGTCTCGCAGAAGATCGAGGCCAAGGAGGTCTCCGGTGGCGACAACATGAGCCTGGGCATGTCCGAGGAGGCGGTCGGCATCCCCGAGGACCACAAGCTCATGGGTGAGGATGTCTACAAGGCCGCCATCGAGCTCGGCGACAAGATCAGGGGCGGCTCCATCGTTCCTCCCGCGAGCGAGGCCGACTACGCCACGTACGTCGCTGCGCTCTAGAGACGCATCGAGTCGATTCCCAACCGTTGCCTTGTGAGGGGGAGCGCCTGTTTCGGGTGCTCCCCCCCGCTGCAGGGCCCCAGGAGGGCGAAGGAGGTAATGCATGGAGGCATGCTCCGAGTATGCCGTGCAGATGCACGGCATCACCAAGACGTTCGGCACGTTCACGGCTCTCGATGGGGTTGACCTCGACGTACGCAGGCAGACGGTCCACGCCATCCTCGGCGAGAACGGCGCGGGCAAGTCGACGCTCATGAACGTGCTGTATGGTCTCTATCAGGCAGATTCCGGTGAGGTCTACCTTGGCGGCGAGCGCGTGGAGATAAGTGGGCCCAGCGATGCCATCAAGCGCGGTATCGGCATGGTCCACCAGCACTTCATGCTCGTGGAGAACTTCACCGTCACCGAGAACATCATCCTCGGCGACGAGGTGTGTGGTCCCGCGGGGACGCTTGACATGAGGCGCGCCCGCGAGGACGTCGCCAAGATCGTCGACGAGTACGGCTTCGACATCGACCCCGACGCCAAGATCGAGGACATCACGGTCGGCATGCAGCAGCGCGTGGAGATCCTCAAGGCCCTCTACCGCGGTGCCGACACCCTGATCCTCGACGAGCCGACGGCGGTCTTGACGCCCCAGGAGATCGAGCAGCTCATCAGGATCATGCGTGACCTCGTGAGCAAGGGCAAGACGATCATCATCATCACCCACAAGCTCAAGGAGATCATGTCCTCGGCGGACGTGTGCACGATCATCCGCAGGGGACAGTACATGGGCACCGTCGATGTCGCCGACGTCGACGAGGCCGAGCTTGCCGCCAAGATGGTCGGGCGCCGCGTCAACCTCACGGTCGAGAAGGCCCCGGCCACGCCGGGCGAGACCGTGCTGTCCATCCGAGACCTCCATGTGAAGGACGAGCGCGGCATAGAGCAGGTGACGGGCCTCTCCCTCGACGTGCGCGCCGGGGAGATCGTGGGCATAGCGGGAGTCGACGGCAACGGCCAGAAGGAACTCGTCGACGCCATCACCTGCCTCGTCAAGGTCGAGTCGGGAACGATCAGCGTGCAGGGGACCGAGCTGCAGAACACGAGCCCCCGCTACGTCCTCGACCACGGTGTCGCCACGGTCCACTCGGACCGCCACCGCTTCGGCATGGTGCTGCCCATGACCGTGGCCGAGAACATGGTGCTCGAGCGCCATGGCGAGGAGCGCTTCGGCAAGGGGCTCACGCTCGACTATGACAAGATGCGCTCGTTCACCCGCGAGCTGATCGAGGAGTTCGACATTCGACCGTCGGGCTGCGAGGACAGCGTCGCCAAGGGCCTCTCGGGAGGAAACCAGCAGAAGGCCGTCATCGCACGCGAGGTCTCCGGGAGCCCGGAACTGCTCGTTGCCGTCCAGCCCACACGTGGCCTGGACGTGGGTGCCATAGAGTTCGTGCACAAAACGCTCGTGCGCGAGCGCGACAAGGGGAAGGCCGTCCTTCTCATCTCGCTCGAGCTGGACGAGGTGATGAGTGTCTCGGACACCATCGACGTCATCTACGGCGGGAAGATCGTAGGCAGCTTCGAGCAGGGAAGCGTGGGCGAGGAGGAGCTTGGCCTCCTGATGGCGGGAGGCGGTAGCAAGTGAAGACGCTCATCAGGATCATGAGGAAGCCCATCACCTCCTCGTTGGTCGCCATCCTCGTCGGCTTCGTCGTCGCGTCCATCGTCCTCGCGGCTGCGGGCTATGACCCCCTGGCCTCGTTCGCGGCCCTGTTCAACGGGATGCTCGGCAAGCCCAAGTACATCTCCAACGTGGTCATCAAGGCCACGCCGCTTTTGCTCACGGGCATCGCCGTCGCCTTCGCGTTCAAGGTGGGCCTGTTCAACATCGGCGCCGAGGGGCAGTACATCATCGGCACCATCTGCGCCGTGATGGCGGGCACCACCCTCAACCTCCCGGCCCCCATCCAGGTTCCCCTCGTGGTCCTCGCGGGCATGCTCGGGGGCGCGGCGGGAGGGGCCTTCGTCGGGTGGCTCAAGGCGCGCTTCGGCATCCACGAGGTCATCACGAGCATCATGATGAACTGGATTGCCCTCTACCTCTGCAACTTCGTGGTCAACACGAGCGCGTTCCACCAGCCGGACTCGACGGCGAGCTATCCCGTGAACCCCTCGAGCTATACCATGGTCCTACCCAACTGGAAGCTCTCCGAGGCGGGCATGGATACGCTCAAGGACGTGCCCTGGCTTTACGACGTGCTTGTCAAGACGGACGTCAACGTGGGCATCCTGGTGGCCATCGTGGCGGCGGTCCTCGTCGCCGTCCTGCTCTCGCGCACCAAGAGCGGCTACGAGATGCGCGCCGTGGGCCTCAACCGGGAAGCCGCCCGCTTCGCGGGCATCAGCGTCGAGAAGAACATCGTCCTGTGCATGCTCATCTCGGGTGCCCTCTGCGGCCTTGCGGGTGCGCTGACGATCACGGGCACCGCCCCGCACAGCCTGTCCATCCTCGCCGCCTTCGAGAACGCCGGCTTCAACGGGCTCTCCGTCGCCTTCATCGCGGGATGCTCGCCCATCGGCTGCATCCCGGCGAGCCTGCTCTTCAGCGGCCTCATCTACGGTGGCCAGACAGTCCAGCAGGTCATGGGGGCACCGTCTGACATCATCAACATCATGATCGGGACCATCGTGTTCTTCATGGCTCTCGGAGGAGTCATCCCCATGCTCGCCGCACGGCTCGAGAAGAGGGAGAAGGAGGCCGCACATGCTCAGTAATCTGCTTCTCCTCGTGGGGATCACGCTCATGTACTCGACGCCTCTCGTGTTCGGTGCCCTGGGAGGCGTAGTCTCGGAGCGCTCGGGCGTCACCAACATCGGCATCGAGGGCATGATGTCGGTTGGTGCCATAGCCGCAGCCTCCACCAGCTACTTCACGGGCAACCCCTGGCTTGGCTTTTTGGCTGCCGGCATCGCGGGCACGCTCATCGCGCTGCTGCACGCCATCGCCTCGGTGACGTTCAATGCGGACCAGACCGTCTCGGGCGTGGCCATCAACCTGCTTGCGCCTGGTGTGTCGCTGTTCGTCTGCCGCAGGCTCTTCGACAACGCGGCCATGACCCCTCCCGTCACCACGCTCCCCAAGCTCTTTGGCGAGGGGGCCTTTGCGGGCACGGAGTTCTCCAACCTCAACGTGGACGTCACGGTCATGCTCGCGCTCGTGGCGGCACTGGTCGTCTGGTTCGTGCTGTACAAGACCAAGTGGGGACTGCGCGTCCGTGCCGTGGGCGAGCACCCGGCGGCTGCCGACACCCTTGGCATCGACGTGGGACGCACCCGCTACGTCTGCGTGCTCGTCTCGGGGCTTCTGGCAGGGTTCGGTGGCGCGTCGGTGACGCTGGCCATCATCTCCCAGTTCACCCAGACGGCCATCAGCGGCCAGGGCTTCATCGCGCTCGCCGCGGTCATCTTCGGCAAGTGGAAGCCGCAGGGTGCCTATGGCGCCTGCCTGCTCTTTGGTCTTGCGCAGGCCCTCGCGGTCATCCTCGGCGGTGGAGCGACCCCCATCCCCAGCCAGATCGTGGCCATGTTCCCCTACGTCATGACCATCGTCGTGCTGGTGCTGTTCGTGGGCCGCTCCGAGGCCCCCAAGGCGGACGGCGTCCCCTACATCAAGGGCGGGCGCTAAGGCAAGGCACGTATGCTACCAGGAGGGGCCCGCCAGCGCGCCATGCCCTGTGGGCCCCTCCTGACTCATTCTTTCCGGAAGGAGCGATGGGGGATGGAAGACAGCGAGCTCGTGCGAGAGGCTATCGTTGCCCGCGAGGGCGCGTACGTGCCCTACTCGCACTTCTCCGTCGGCGCCGCGCTGCTGGACGCGGACGGGCGCGTGTGGCATGGCTGCAACATCGAGAACGCGGCCTACTCGCCAGGTAACTGCGCGGAGCGCACGGCCATCTTCAAGGCGGTGAGCGAGGGGGTGCGAGGCTTCGTGGCCATCGCCGTCGTGGGCGGGGCCGAGGGCAGGCCCATCAGCGACTGGTGCGCCCCCTGCGGGGTGTGCCGCCAGGTCTTGCGCGAGTTCTGCGATCCCGGGAGCTTCAGGGTCGTGCTTGCACGTTCGCCACAGGACATGCGGGGCTATCTCCTCAAGGAGCTGCTGCCGATGGGCTTTGGGCCCGAGGACCTCAGGCGTGCGGATGACAACGGGGAGGCTGATGCACAGTGAGGATGTACGACGTCATCGAGCACAAGCGCAATGGGGGGGAGCTGAGCGACGAGGAGATCAGGTTCTTCGTCGACGGCTACTCCTCCGGCGAGATTCCCGACTATCAGGCCTCGGCCCTGTGCATGGCCATCTACTACCAGGGCATGACGGAGCGCGAGACGGCCAGCCTCACCATGGACATGGTGCGCTCGGGCGACGTCGTGGACCTGTCGGGCATAGACGGCGTCAAGGTGGACAAGCACTCCACGGGTGGCGTGGGTGACAAGACCTCGCTGGCGGTCGCTCCCATCGTGGCCTCGCTCGGCGTGCGCATGGCGAAGATGAGCGGACGTGGCCTGGGCCACACGGGTGGCACCCTCGACAAGCTGGAGTCCATCCCCGGGCTCTCCTGTGACATAGATGGTGCGCGCTTCGAGGAGATCGTGAGGACGGTGGGCGTCGCCATCGTCGGACAGACGGGCAACCTCGTGCCCGCAGACAAGAAGCTCTACGCGCTGCGCGACGTCACGGCGACCGTGGACAGCCTGCCGCTCATCGCCTCGAGCATCATGAGCAAGAAGATTGCCGCAGGATCCGACAAGATCCTGCTTGACGTGAAGTGCGGCAGCGGCGCCTTCATGAAGACCGTAGATGACGCCATCGCGCTTGCCAAGTCCATGGTCTCCATCGGAGAGCACGTGGGGCGCACCACCGTCGCCCTCATCACCGACATGGGCCGGCCCCTGGGCAACTGCATCGGGAACGCCCTCGAGGTGAGCGAGGCGGTGGCCACCCTCAGGGGAGAGGGTCCGAGGGACCTCACGGACGTCTGCGTGGAGCTGGCGGGCAACCTCCTGTTCTTGGCGGGGAGGGGCGAGCTGGACGCATGCCGCCTTCTGGCCCGTGGACAGATCGCCAACGGGGAGGGCCTCGCGAAGCTCAAGGAGATGGTCGCTGCCCAGGGGGGAGACGCCTCGGTGCTGGACGACTGCGCCTCCAAGCTCGTGGAGCCGCGGCTGTCGCGCGAGCTGCGCGCCACGCGGGACGGACACCTCTTCTCGATGGACACGGAGCGCTGCGGCATGGCGTCAGTCGCCTTGGGCGCGGGTCGTGCCCGCAAGGAGGACGCCATAGACCACTCTGCCGGCATCGTCCTGGCGAAGAAGACGGGTGACAGCCTGGTCGAAGGCGATCTTCTCGCCACGCTCTTCGCGGCGGACGAGGGCCTGCTCGACGAGGGGGAGCGCGTCTTCCGCGACGCGCTTGACATCCGAGACGAGCCTCCTGCGGCTCCGCCGCTCTTTCATGCGCGCGTGTCGTGCGAGGGTGTGGAGCGCACGGACGCGTGAGGTACGAGGTTCGCGTGGGAGGGGCCTGCCGCGGGTGGCGTGCCCCCTCGCCCCTTCCTTCGGCGGTGGATGGTAGGATGATACACTGCAACCTCACGCACGTAGGCCCCATGGGGAGAGGGAAGTATGGCGGACAAGCGCGACATGCTCGATGACCTCATCGACATCCAGCGCGATTGGCGGAAGGTCTCCAATCCGCTGGGCGACCTCGCCCGCGGGCTTGCGGCCGACCCCAGCGGGGTCAAGACCTTCAATCCGGCAGACTACAAGGAGCGCCCTCGTGCGAACTCCGTGTTCTGCCTGGACGTCGCATCCAAGCGGCGCGACGTGTGCCGCCGCTGCCTGGACGTCTGCCCTGTCGACGCCATCGAGATAGGCGAGTCGTCGGTGAGGGTTGCGGATGGCTGCCGCAAGTGCGGCCTCTGCACCATGGTCTGCCCCACCGAGGCGCTGCCCGTCCAGAGGATCATGGCCAAGGCGCTCTACGACAAGGTCGCTCGGGCCGCCCAGATCTACGAGCGCTGCTACCTCACCTGCACCCGCGCCCTGGGACGTCTTCCCAAGGACAACGAGATCGTGTTGCCCTGCGTGGGGGCCGTGCCATCGGAATTGTGGTTCTCCCTGCTCGCGGAGTACGATAACGTGGACGTCTACCTGCCCCTGGGCATATGCGACCGTTGTAGGACCACGACGGGCGAGGAGGCCTACGCCACCCAGATCGCCAGGGCCGAGGAGTTGACGGGCGCTTCGGTGGGCCTTGAGGTGGAGGAGGGGGACCTCAACCACGAGCAGTCGCGCGCCTACAAGCGCAGCCAGTTCATGGGGCAGATGGTGCGTGCGGGGCAGTCGCTCGCTGCGACCGCGAACCCCGCCCTGGGCGGCATCCAGGCCGTGGCACGGCGCATACAGCAGCACTCCAACCAGATCTACGAGATGCAGCGCTCCCTCGAGCGGACCGTGGGCGGCAAGACCTCGGGAAACCGCAGGCGCATCCTCACCCAAAAGCGCAAGATGATGCTCACCGCCATCCAGCATCATCCGGGCCTCTCGAGGGACCTCGAGCTCAGGGTGCCGGTCTGTGACCCCACGCTCTGCACGATGTGCGGCGCCTGCGTCACGGCCTGTCCCCCGCATGCCTGTGACCTGGACGAGCGCGGACACTTCTCGGTGGAGCCCGCCTACTGCGTGAACTGCGGCGCCTGCGCCACCGTGTGCCCTGAGCATGCGCTCGCCATGGAGCCCTGCGACCCGCAGGACCTCGTCATCCGCGACGAGGAGGCGGAGCGCAGGAGGAAGTCTGCCGAGCGGCAGCGCGCCCAGGTGGCGCTTGCCAGGGAGAGGGGTAGGCGCCGGCTCGAGCACGGGCTCGATGCGCTCGAGCGCCTGGCCGACGAGTAGGTGCCGACAGTCGGCTAACACGACGACGGACGGAGATGAGGACGTGTCACTTTCGATTGGTATCGTAGGCCTGCCCAACGTCGGCAAGTCGACGCTCTTTACCGCACTCACCAAGAAGGGCGGCCTGGCGGCCAACTACCCCTTCGCCACGATCGATCCCAACGTAGGCGTCGTCGACGTACCGGACGAGCGCTTGCAGCGGCTCGCCGAGATGGCGAACCCGGCCAAGGTCGTTCCGGCGACGGTCGAGTTCGTGGACATCGCCGGCCTGGTCAAGGGAGCCAACGCAGGGGAGGGACTGGGCAACCAGTTCCTGGCCAATATCCGCAACTGCGATGCCATCTGCGAGGTCGTCCGCTACTTCAAGGATCCCGACGTCGTCCACGTCGATGGCCGTGTCGACCCTGCGTCAGACGCCGACACCATCATCACCGAGCTCATCCTCGCGGACCTCGGATCCCTCGAGCGCTCCATACCCAAGCTCGAGAAGGAGGCCAAGCGTGACAAGGACAACCTTCCCAGGCTCCAGATAGCCAGGCGCCTCCAGTCCTGGCTCGATGAGGGCAACCGTGCCGCCACGCTCGACATGACCGACGACGAGCGTGCTGCCGCCCACGACCTCTTCCTGCTCACGATGAAGCCCATCCTCTACGTCGCCAACTGCGACGAGGACCAGCTGGGTGACAGGCCGCAGATCGACGGTACGCCCGCCATCCCCATCTGCGCCAAGGTCGAGGCGGAACTCTCGGAGCTGGAGCCTGAGGAGGCAAGCGAGTACCTGGAGTCACTGGGTCTCGAGCGCTCGGGGCTCGAGACGCTTGCGCAGGCGGCCTATCGCCTGCTGGGACTGCAGAGCTTCTTCACGGCCGGTCCGAAGGAGGTCCGTGCCTGGACCGTCCGCATCGGAGCGAAGGCGCCCGAGGCGGCCGGCGTCATCCACTCCGACTTCGAGCGCGGCTTCATCAAGGCCGAGACCATCGGTTACGACGACTATGTGTCCCTCGGTGGGGAGCAGGGTGCCAAGGAGGCGGGACGCCTGCGCATGGAGGGCAAGGATTACGTGGTGCAGGACGGCGACGTGATGGTCTTCCGCTTCAACGTCTAGCACGTCGTTGCGTACGGGTCCCCGCGCGCGGGGGCCCGTACGGCCGACGGTCGACGCTAACGTGCGCGGTCGGTGCCCAAGACGACGATGACGTCAGCGTCCTTCTCGTACGAGCCGTCGTTCTGACGTGCCGAGACCGAGAGGCCCAGCGTCTCGATGACGCCCTGGGCCTTGTCGGCGGCGCCCCCGTTGTAGATGACCTTCGACGTGTCCGTCCTGGACGACGCGTTGTCGGCCTGGGCGGAGTAGCCCCTCTGCGTGAGTTTGTCGGCGGCACTGCCCGCAATGCCCGCAACGCCCGAGGCGTTGTAGACCATGACGGTGCCCGAGTAGTCGGCTGCGACCTCGGTTGCGGAGGAGGTGGCATCCGAGCTCCCGTCGCCTCCTGCGCTCACGCCGACGGAACCCGCGATGCCCGCCGTGGAGTCCTGGCTCGCGTCCGCGTAGGGCGGCAGGCCCTGGTCGACGCGCTCCATGACGGACTTCCATGCGGCGGTGTCGCAGATCTCGTACCAGGTGGCGTTGACGTACTTGGACTCGGTCGGCATCTGCCCGGAGTAGATGTCCTCGTCGACGTTGATGCCCACGAACTTGGACGCTATGGAGAGCATCGTGCTCACGTCCATGTCCGTGGTGACGTGGCCCGCCATGGTCGAGATGGTGCCGGCCATGGTGATGGGGTCGGACGCCAGGACCTTCTTGACCACGGCCCCTATGAGCATGCGCTGGTTGGCGGCGCGGTAGAAGTCGCCTCCACCGTAGCTGTCGTAGGCGTGGCGCGTGCGTCCCAGCAGCGCGGCCGTCTGGCCGTCGAGCGTCTGCTCGCCGGCCGGCAGGTCAAGACCCGTGTATTCGGGGTCTCTGACCGGTACGGGCAGGTCGACCGTGACCCCACCCACGGCATCGACCACCTGGGCGAAGCCGTCCATGTCGACCTCGGCGTAGTGCGAGATGGGGACGCCTGCGAGCTTGGAGACGACCTTGGTCGCGTAGGCGGCCCCCCCGAAGGAGTAGGCGGAGTTGATCTTGCCCCTGCCATGCTCCTCCATGTCGACGTAGGTGTCGCGTGGTATCGAGACGAGCGTGACCTTCTTGTTCTTGGGGTCGACGCGCGCAAGGATGATGGTGTCGGTGCGGTAGGCGCTGCTGTCCGATCCGTACTCGCTGCCCTGGGCGCGCTCCTCGTCCTTGTCTATGCCCAGGAGCAGCGCGTAGAAGGGTTCGTTGTCCTGCGCATCGGTCAGGACGGAGAGGAGGTCCGAGCTGACGTTGCCGTTTATCTTGGCGTTGATGTGCGCGACATAGGCCGCCAGTGCGATGCCAGAGACCAAAAAGACGCTGGCAACGGTGATGAGTGCGGCGCGCAGGCCACGAGACAGCCTGGGGCGACGCCTGCGGCTGCCATAGTACGCGAGGGCGTTGCCGCGCGAGAGGTCACTGGCAGACGGTGCCCCGCGATCGAGGCCATGCCGTGCGGCCGAACGCGCGCGCTGCTCCTCGCGCGTCATGGACTCGTGCTTTCTGTGCAGTGCCAAGATGCCTCCTTGCGGCAGCCGGACGGAGGGGGTCAGATGGCCTCGCCCCCCGTTCGGCTGCGTCAGGCTAGTTTGTGTCCGTGCCCAGAACCACGACCACGTCGGTGCCGGTAGGCTGGGTGCCGTCGTTGGGCTCTGCCGTTACGCCCAGACCGAGGGTCTGGACGACGCCACGTGCGGCGGCCTTGCCGTCTCCGTTGTAGTACACGTGCGTGGTCTCGGACACCACGCCCGCGCTTTGCGCGCTTGCCGTGAATCCGACCCCCGAGAGTCTCGTTGCGGCGTCGCCGGCGACGCCATCCGTGGTCGAGGCGTTCACGACCGTGACCGTCCCCTTGAGGACGGCCTTGTCGCCGTCCGCGGCTTCGCCGGTAGGTAACGCCGACGAATCGGACGTCGGGGCCTTCTCGGCCGAGGTCTGGTCGGCGGACTGGGCGGAGACGCCACTGGATAGGTCGGAGCTGGCGTCCTCGTAGGGGGAGAGACCCTGGTCGACACGCTCCATCATGGCCCTCCAGGCATTGGTGTCACAGAGCTCGTACCAGGTGTCGTTCTGGTAGCGCGAGGTGGTGGGCGCCATGCCGGTCAAGATGTCGGTGTCGGCGTCCATGCCGCTGAACTGCGTCGCCAGCGAGAGGATCGAGCTGACGTTCATGTCGGTGTTGACCATGTCGGCCATGGCCGAGACGGTGGCGGTCATGGTCGCCAGGTCGCTGCCCAGGACCTTCTTTACCACGGCGGTGATGACGCTGCGCTGGTTGGCGGCGCGGTACACGTCCCCGTCACCATAGCTGTCGTAGGCGTGGCGCGCACGGCAGAGGAGGGCTGCCGTCTGGCCGTCGAGCGTCTGCTCGCCGGCGGGCAGGTCTAGGCCGGTGTAGCCGGGGTCCCTGACCGGAACGGGCAGGTCGACCGTGACGCCTCCCACGGCATCGACCACGGCGGCCATGCCGTCCATGTCGACCTCGGCGTAATGTGAGATGGGGACGCCCGCGAACTGGGATATGACCTCGGTCGCGTAGGCAGCGCCACCGATGGAGTAGGCGGCGTTGATCTTCTGCTTGCCATGCTCTCCCAGGTCGACGAGGGTGTCTCGGTGAATCGAGACGAGCGTGGCCTTCTTGTTCTTGGGGTCGACGCGCACCAGCATGATGGAGTCCGAGCGGTATGCGCTGTCGGACGAACCGTACTCGCTGCCCTCCGCGCGGCCCTCGTCTTTGTCTATGCCTAGGAGCAGCATGTAGAAGGGATCACCAGGATCCTGCGCGGTGGCGGACTCAAGTGTCTGCCTGAGCTTTGGGTCTATGTTGCTGCCCAGGCGTTGGTTGATGTTGTTGATGTAGGCCCAGGCCGCCCCGCCTGCGCCGAGGAGGAGAGCCGCGAAGACACCAACGATGGCGCCGACGATGCGCCGCCGCCTGTGCCTGCGCTTCAGGTTGGCCTGCGCGTAATGCTTAGCAGCCCGTGCACGAGAGAGCCTCTCCGCATCCGAGGCGAGGTCCTCCCCGCTCATGTGTTTACGCGCCAAAGCTGGATCCCATCGACGTGGCCGTAGCTGGCACAGCAGGTGGTGGCAGCCTCCTAACTCATAAATAGTAGCCGCAAGGCCCCGTTCTCGCATGAAGTTCACAAAAGGGCGCCGCGTCTGAAGGTGGGGAGCGCGTGAAAGTGCGAGAAGTGGCACGGGCGCATGTGAGTGCATCGAGGGCGGATGCATCGAGGGGCACGCAATGTCTGTTAATCTGCGATACGGTCCCAAGGCACTGCCGAAGCGTGGCATCATGGCAGCGTGAGACCCTTGGCCCGGCGCCTCTGACGTCGGGTCGGCCCAGACAGGCTTTGAACCAATCCCATGACGTGGAGGACCCCATGCAGACTTCCCGGCCCCAGCAGTTCGTCGCCGTCTTCGACTTTGGCGCCCAGTATGGCCAACTCATCGCACGTCGTGTGCGCGATCTCAACGTCTACTCGGAGATGGTCCCCTGCGACATCTCTGCGGACGAGCTGGCCGCCATGGCACCCGCCGCAATCATCCTATCGGGTGGCCCCGCCTCCGTGTATGCCGACGATGCGCCGGACATGGACGGGCGCATTTTCGAGCTGGGCGTTCCTATCCTGGGCTTCTGCTACGGGCAGCAGATCATGGCCGTCAAGCTGGGCGGCAAGGTCGGCCATACCGAGAAGGGCGAGTACGGTCCCGCTGAGCTCTGCCGCTGCGGGGAGAGCCGCATCCTCGCTGGCACGCCCGGTAGCCAGACCGTGTGGATGAGCCATCGCGATGCCGTCAGCGACGTGCCTGCGGGCTTCTCGGTCACCTCGACCACCGAGACCTGTCCCATCGCCTCCATGGAGGACGCGTCGCGTCGCTTCTATGCCACGCAGTTCCACCCCGAGGTGCGTCACACCGCCTGCGGCCAGGCCATGCTCGAGAACTTCCTCTTTGGCATCTGCGGCCTGGGGCGCAGTTGGACCATGGACAACATCATCGATGAGAAGGTCGCGGAGATTCGCGAGCAGGTGGGCGGACGCAAGGTCATCTTGGCCCTTTCCGGCGGAGTGGACTCCTCTGTGGTGGCGGCACTTGTACACCGTGCTATCGGCGATCAGCTGACCTGCGTCTTTGTGAACCATGGCCTTCTGCGCAAGGGTGAGCCCGAGATGGTGGAGGAGGTCTTCTGCGAACAGTTCAACGTGCCACTGGTGCACGTGCATGCCGAGGAGCGCTACCTGCGGCTGCTTGCCGGCGTAAGCGACCCCGAGCAGAAGCGGCGCCTCATCGGAGGCGAGTTCTGGAAGGTCTTCTTCGAGGAGGCCCAGAAGATCGGTGATGTGGAGATGCTCGCGCAGGGCACCATCTATCCCGACATCATCGAGAGCGGCGCGCGCAAGACGGGCGGCAAGGCCTCGACCATCAAGAGCCACCACAACCTGATTCCGTTCCCCGAGGGGGTGCGCTTCGACCTCATCGAGCCGCTGGATCACTTCTTCAAGGACGAGGTCCGCGCGCTGGGCATTGCCTTGGGCCTTCCCGCCAAGATGGTCTGGCGCCAGCCCTTCCCCGGCCCCGGTCTCGCCATTCGCATCATTGGCGAGGTCACGTCCGAGAAGCTCGACATGCTGCGCGAGGCGGACGCCGTCGTTCGGGAGGAGCTCGACGCCTACAACGGGCGCCTCTTCGAGGAGACGGGAGACCGCAACAGCGAGCACAGCTGCTGGCAGTACTTCGCCGTGCTGCCCGACATCCGCTCTGTGGGTGTGATGGGAGACGAGCGCACCTATGCGCGTCCGGTCATCGTGCGTGCCGTGGAGTCGAGCGACGCGATGACCGCAGACTGGGCAAAGCTGCCGTACGAGGTGCTGGGCAAGATCAGCAGCCGCATCGTGGGCGAGGTGGATGGCGTGAACCGCGTGGTCTATGACGTGACGCCCAAGCCACCGGCGACGATCGAGTGGGAATAAAAAGGCCTCTGAACTGGGTGTTTATCATCTGTCCCATCTAGTGCGTTTTGGTCTCATCTAGTAGCAGGTAACGTACAAGCCACCAGACAGTTTTGGTGAGTAAAATTTTTAGAGAAGCTCCTGAAATCACCGATTTCGGGGACTTCCTTTTTGGTTGTTCACCTGCGAATTTACTCCCTAGTTCGCTCCATTTTGTACACAGGATGCGACTAGTTCGCACTAGATGCTAAAAGGTGCTAATAGATGGACGATGCCGACGAGCGTTTTTATAGCGTTTTGCGTCCGAGGCGTCCCGATTCCCAAAACTGGAACTCAGTTTGAACTCAGTACCCTTTTTGAAGGCCGATTTTCGCAAAGGCGCAGGTCGCTGCTAGGGAGTAAATTCTTCGGAAAAACGCTGCCCGGAGTGCCAAAACCCGTGCAAAAACCCGAATCGTGAGCCTGGATTTACTCACCACCTTCGTCCCAAAAACCTCCTTGAATGGGTTTTGGGACGGGATTTCTCACCCGGGAGTAAATGAAGGGAACGAAAAACGAGGCCCTGCAGGGCCTCGGGATTGACGTGCGGGCGGTGTCGTCTAGCCCCTGAAGAATGCCTTCCAAGCCTCGTACTCGTCCTCGGAGACCTCGCCGGCCTCCAGTCGCTCCCGCATGCGCTTCCACGCCCTCAGGGCCTGGGAGAGCTTCTGGGAGCTCTCTGCCTTGGGATCGACGGCGATCCCGATGCCGCCTTCCGTCTCGACGGGCCTGAAGCCCATCTCGCCCTCGAGCCTGAAGGCCATCTCGAGCGCCCCGCGCGCGCTTTCGGGGCCTATGTCCTCAAGGGACTCCGGAGCGACGTCGAGCGCCCTGGCGATCGCCTCGAGCTGGTATTTGCTCGGCGTGCGCAGGCCGAGCTCGTAGTTGCGGATGGCCGACTCGGTGACGCCGATCTCCTCCGCAAGGCCCTTCTGGGTGTAGCCTCCCGCTTTTCTGTAGCGCCTAATGCGCTCGCCGACTCCCATCCCGCCTCCGTCCCGTGCCTGCCGTTCATCATCCCGAATTCTACAGCAGCACGGATCCGTGCGCAATCATTGACAGCACGATAACGTGCTGATATATTCCAAGGATGAAACAGCACAGTATCGTGCTCTATGGAAAGAGGACGGCATGTCGGTGAGGCGGGAGGACAACGGGACGTGGACCTCGCAGTTCTGGTTCCGCGACTACGACGGGGAGAGGCGCCACAGGACGAGGCGCGGCTTTGCCACCGAGGAGGCGGCGCTCGAGTGGGAGGAGGCGGGCAGGCTCGACGCCGAGGGCTCGGTCAGCTCCACCTTCGCGGCCTTTATCGAGGTGTACAAGAAGGATATGGAGCCCCGTCTTCGCAAGAACACCTGGATACAGAAGGAATACATGATCCGCGACAAGCTGCTGCCCACGTTCGGTGAGATGCGCATGGACGAGATCGAGTCCGTGGACGTCATAAGGTGGCAGAACGGGCTCATGGCGATGCGCAACTCCCATGGCGAGCCCTTCTCGCCTACCTACCTCCGAACCATCAACAACCAGCTCGCGGCGATCTTCAACCACGCCGTGCGCTTCTACGGGCTGCGCAAGAGCCCATGTTCGCGCACGACGAAGATGGGCTCGAACAAGGCTGGCGACATGCTCTTCTGGACGAAGGACGAGTACCTCAGGTTCGCGGACGCGATAGCCGATAAGCCCGATAGCTTCTGCGCGTTTGAGATTCTCTACTGGTGCGGCCTCAGGGTTGGAGAGCTGCTCGCCCTCACGCCCGACGACGTCGACTTCGTTCGGGCTGTCGTCTCCGTGAACAAGTCGTACCAGCGTATAAAAGGCCGCGACGTCGTCACCGACCCGAAGACGCCCAAGTCCGTGCGTACCGTGGCGATGCCCGGCTTCCTCGCCGACGAGCTCTCGGACTGGCTCCAGGGGCATCCCGTGGCGCATGACGGGCGGATGTTCCCGTTCACCAAGGACCGCATGCACCACGAGATGACGCGCGGCTGCAAGGCGTCGGGTGTGAAGCGCATCCGCATCCATGACCTGCGCCACAGCCACGTGTCCCTCCTCATCGACATGGGCTACTCCGCCGTGGCCATCGCCGACCGCCTCGGCCACGAGAGCACCGACATCACGTTCCGCTACGCGCACCTCTTTCCCGACAGGCAGGGAGAGATCGCACGCGCGCTCGACGAGGAAGGGAGGGACTGATGCCCTGCCCCAACGACCATAGGGCAAGGAGCGTCACCGTTTCGTTCCGCATGACGCCGGCGCAGAGCCGCTGGCTCGACGAGGTGGTCGCGGAGTCCGGAATGACGAAGCAGGACTTCATCATGGCCTGCCTGCGCGAGGACGGCATCACCGTGGTGCCGAACAGGCGGACCTTCCTGGCCCTGCGAGACCACATGGCCGAAGTGCTTCGGGAACTCAGGCGAATCGACCCTGGCGGCGAGATTGGCGGCGAGCTCATGGAGTCGATTACCCGACTTACGCGCGAGTTCACCGAGCTGCGCGGTGAGGAAACCGCCGATGTCGTGGCAGAGAGGTTCGAGGGCGTCATCGGGTTGGAACGCCGCTAATGTTTGGCGTGCATGGTGACGACGGGCTCGTCTCTTATTGCTATCGAGCAATGTAACCGCGTTGCCGAGATCTCCGAGCGAATCTCCTCTGCTGCTTCCGCTCGTTGCGCTCCATGCCTTGAACGTGCTTCCCAACCTCCTGAGCGCCGGCTCGCTTCCTGGGCTATTCCTTGGACTCTGCAGGCTCATCGAGGACCCCTACGGCCGCAAGGGCCGAAAAAACTTTTCGAGTGGTTTCTGAATTCAATGCTCGAAAACTCGAGCCCTCCGGGTTTTGCTTCCTCCCTTGCAGCCTCCGGGAACCCCGATGGCATGCGAGCCACAAGGTTCGCCACAGGGGCGGGCCGAAACCTTAGGAGGCCGACCATGGAAGCCATCGACACCAAGGCAATGAAGGGCATCAAGAGCTATCTCGAGCGCAGGGGTTTCGAAATCCTCGAAGAGAGGTGGGCGCGCGGCGGCGACACCATCGACTTCATCGCCAACGAAGAGGACGACCTGGTCTTCATCGGCTGTCAGCTCCGTCAAAACAGCGGCGAGGGTTTCCCCGAGGAAGTTCTCGATCGCGACTCTCTCGAGCGCCTGGCGGCATCTTACCTCACCGAGCACCTCGACTCCGGTGAATGTACGGTCAGGTTCGACCAGGTGAGCATGCTGATCCTCAACGACAGCAGGGCCCTTCTCCGCCATCACCGCAACGCGCTAAGCGAGCTCTAGAAGCTCGCAAAGCCGGGAGCTTCGGCTCCCGGCCCCCGATGGAGACGACGAATCCCGCGGACACAAGATTAGTCGGACAGGGAGGTTCTCTATGGACATGAGGCTCGCCTGGGTACAGTGCTTACACCGTTTATGCGACTGAATTTGATGATACTTAGACAAAACGATTAACGGACTCGAATTAACGGACTCGATCACCGCAGGTAACAAGGGTTTGTGCGGCTCTATTTGGAGCCGCCTCGAATAGGGGATCAGCTCCTCCCTTGCTTGTTGATCGTGTTGCAGATGCCTACTTGAAAACAAGCCCAAGTGGGAGGTTAAATTTCTTATCCTACGTCTCACAGAGATGTTCTCTAATCCTTGGCGAGCAAGAATGAAAACCTCGCAATGCCATCGTGCGGTCTAATCTAATACGACCAGATTGGTCGTGGGTCTTGTGAGTGCGACATACAGGTTCTCAGCGCTGTATGCAGCTTTTCCCTGTATGCTCTCCTTTGTATCTACTATCAAGACGTTGTCGTACTCGAGACCCTTTACCAGCAAAGTCTTGGAGACTTGGTTTCCTTCTATCCGCTGCGAGAAACGTCGTCTCTGGTCTCGCAGCCGCTCTAGAGCTGCCAGAGGGTCCGTCCCCTCGTTGCAGAAAACCCGCAGTGCCTCCAGCGTGTCTTCCCAGGCTTCCCGTCTGCTGAGCCTGGCGGGACTTTCTCTGAGGGCAGAGTTTACATGTGAGATGGAGACAGTGTTAAAACTCGTACAAGTCTCCTCGAAGGCCGATAAAACTGCTGCAAACCGCTCTCGCGCCTTCGAATGCGAGTACTTCGAGATAGGCGATCCATTCTCCATTGCAGATGCCACAGGCCTGTCGAGCACGTTCGACAGCCCGGTAAAACACCTCTTTGAGAACCCGAGCAACCATACAGCACGACGACTCGAATCGTCCTGCTTGCAGAATTCCTCGATTTGCTCCTGCATGAACCTGCCCTCGATGTCCTCCATCTGGGTGTACCGGAAGCTCAGCTGCTTCGACAGCTTCTCCATTCGGTATACGGGCAGATTGGGGCAGATGACGAGTGAGCTGCCCGGATAGCCTGCAACCTCTCCAGCGATTTGAGGTAAATCCCTGTATCTGTCGGAAATCCTGAGGTGCCGGTAGCCGTTGAGGCAGGAATCGAGAAAGCTCAGCCCTTTATTGTTGGCAAGTAGCGCAGGACGTACATCATGAAGCAGCCATTCCCCAAGCGCCGGGTTTGTTTTATCCCAACGGTGCGGGTGCGGCTCTATCCCCTTGAACGGGGGAAACACCTGGAGCACGTCTCCGCTCCAGTCCGGAAACACCTCGCCTGGAAAGTCGAAGATGCGCTGCAGCCTATCGCCGAATACGATGGTGCATGGGATATCCACAGAGAGCTGCTCGATCAGCCTGTGCTGCAGAAGATTGCAATCCTGGTATTCGTCGACCAGCAGGACGGAGTACGAGGACGACAAGGCAGTCCTCATCGCGCGCAAGTTCATCACGAGGGATGCGCCGTGCACACAGTCGTTGAAGTAGCCACTTTCACGCCTGCCCCTGTCCTTCGAAATCCCCGACGTCACCCTATACGAAACCGAAACCCTCTCACCCCAAGAACATATCGTCGAAACGGCTCGGTGCTTCGCGGGGACGGACATGCGCCTGCATCGGGAGTCTAGAGCCGCCACTCCCGCGTTCGTATGCGTAAGAATCAAACAGTTCCTATTCAGGTCCGCCGCCATCGCCGCTACATTGGCAATCAGTTCGGTTTTGCCGGTCCCTGCGGGGAGCTCGACGGAGCAACGGGCTTCCTCAAGCAGCGCAGCTGCTATCTCCCTGAAGCCCCGGGATGCGCTCACTTCTCACCATCCGGAGAAATCTTGTCTGCAACATCCAAGAGCCCTGTCAGTTTTCCATAGAACTCCGTCTGCTTGAATTCCGGCTTTTCGCCCAATCGGCTGAAAAGCCATTCGCCCACAAGCTCTCCCGCCTGAACGCTCTTGAACCAGGAATGGTCCTTGCCCGCTTCGTCTCTGTACGTAGAGGCATCTGTAAGCTTTATCCGCAACACTTCGTCGGAGACCTCTGAGGCAACCGCTTCTTCCACAGTTGGCGGCAGGCCAACATGGACCAGGCCGGCGCGAATCTTGGAATCGGATACGATTTCGTCGGCAATCAGAAAGCTCATAAATTCGGTAATCCGCTCCCTGTCTAGAGCGTTGAAGATTGCTGACTCTATCTTCCAGCCGTCGGACCATCTCGAAACCGTCACGCCGGCAGCTTTCACCTCGGAAACCTTGCCATCTATTGAGCGATCGTCCGCATCCACCAAGAGCTTGACCTGGTACCCCAGTTTGGCGAAGGCGATTGATTTTCCGCATGCGCTAGCCCCACCGCCTCCTTGGCATACCACAATTCCCCTTGCCGCCGTAGTTGGCTGTGCCGCGGCGTGTCGCAGGATGCCGTTCCAATATCGGAAGAGTGCTTTCAAGATCCCCTCCTCCGTCTTGCCTTCGACGATGATAATCTCTCGCGTGAGGAATGACGACGGTGACGAGCGATGCAGGCCTTCTAGCTCTTCAGGGATGAACTCAACCGAAGCAACGCCATTGGAGTTCTGGACCAGGACTAAGCTCTTTGCAGGGCAGTATTCGACCACGCTGCTGGAATGCGTCGTCATGAACACCTGGGAGATGCCAGAGTCTGTAGCGAACGCTTCCACGATGCCGATGACCCTGTGAGGCTCCAAGCCGCTTTCCAGCTCATCGATTAGGAGCGTCGCCTTGTCCGTGGCCGCGAGCTTCTGGATAGCTAGGCTTGTCAGCCTGCGGGTTCCCAGTCCGAACTTGCTGACAGGGATGCTGCCTGAGTAGAGCGCGATACCTCCGTACGCGGAAGAGGCGGAAAGATCCACGCCGGGCCTCATCTCCTCGAATTCTGCCGCGCCGAGTCCCTGTGCCTCACCCTTAATCTCACTCAGGACTTTCGAGAAGTTTACGTCCGGCTCAAACTCCCGTACGGCTCTGCGCGCTGCTGAGGTCGCTTCCACCAAAGCCGATTGTGCGCCGTCGACGTCTCTCGAGACCCTCCCAAGTGCGGAGGATCGCGTCCATCTCAGATCAGCATCGGCTCGCGCGCCCAGCTGGGCGACCCCGAGCTTTCTCCTCATTCCGACGCTGAAAGGCCGTTCTCCATCGTCGCCGTCGAAAACGAACCATTCCGGTTCGAGATCGGTGTTGATTCGGAGACCGACCAGAACGCAGGGTTCATCCCCGTCGAGGGGCTCTGCATCCAGCGAGCCGTCCGCCCGAATCCCTCGCTGGTACATGCCCAGTGCATCAAAGCCAATGAGGGAGGCTGGCATTTCGGAGAGAACGGCCTTCAACAATATCGGCTTGTCCTCGTCGTTGAAGTCGCATGCGTCTACTGGGAGGTTCCACCCAGATCCTAGGAGCCAGCCAATCGCGTCGAGTATTGTCGACTTTCCGGAATCCCCCTTGCCGATAAGACAAATGAGCTTCTTGTCGGCAGGGATCGCCCAGTTGAGCCGCTTGATTCCCCGAAAGTTTTCTATGGTCAGTTCTCGTATCTTCATGTTTCACTTCCACCCATTCGATTACCTTCAAGCCCGCTTCCTGAAGGAAGTTCTGGCTCATACTCCGACTCTCTGGAGGATTGATCCGCATGCCAGCGCTTCATAGCCTCGCATTCTTCGCGATTTCTCTTCGCATCCACAATTCTCGGTCTGATTGACTCGATGCCATCTATGGGCTTGAGGGCGTAGATATAGCGTCTTGCGCCTTCCGTGATAGCCCTGAGTATCGTATCCCAGAAGCCGTCGTTTGACGTGATTCTCGCCATGTCCCCTCTGTCCCTCCCGACTTCAGTGAAGAGCAGACACTGTGGATTCAAGGGGAAGATGATATCCGTATTTGCTCTTCCGATGCCGACGTCGTAGCACAGAGACCCATCCTTGTGTTGGCCGAACCTGACCACAGGGTTATCGCTCGTCGGCAGCGCAAAAGGTGCCTGGAGCAAGACCCAGTTGTGGCTATGGAGCGTTTCGGTAACCGCTCCATTCAGGGCAATACCCGAAGAGGCGAGGGCCGTCTGCCTGCCCAACGACGTCTCAACCGAAATCTCCGACGTCTCCTCATGAACTGCCACTTTAATGGGGGTGTCTGGAAAAGGTCCTCTCCGAGCTGTCGCATGCCCCTCTCGTACCTTCTCTTTCAAAGTGCCCTCTTCGGCATAGCTTCTCATCTGCTGGAACATGCGTTCCACTGTCGGGACGAAGATGTTCTCCGTGAGATCGTTTGCGAACCTGAACCACGCCGGTGTTCGCACCATCTGCGCCGCAACATAGTCAATCAGCACGTTCATATCGGCAGGGTCGAGGAATCTTCCACTGTCAACCTTTCCGAAGACTCGTCGCGCGTTGCTCTCGAACTTCCTACCAAAGAAACGCTCGATTGTGTCGTCGTCGACTCCCATATGTTCCTGCGTGTACAGGTCGGGCCAGCATGCGGTCGACTTTATATGCGACCTTCTCCACAGCCTCACCCCCTCGTTCGGGACAAGGGTGTCATAGCAGCAGATGTCGTTACCATTGCTGGACCACTGCTTGAGATAGAATTGGGGCACGTAATGATTGTCGTGGGTGATTTGTCTACTACGTATTTTTCCTCCAACTTCGTAACTTCAGCTTATGAAATTATCTCACCTCCGCGCTCATGGATCTGTTCCATTGCGGTAAAAGTAACCCGATCGAGCCACTTTCGAAGTGGACTGGCATCCTGGGACGATTCTATATTAAACAGCACGATATCGTGCTGTTTATGGTACAATCCCGTTGGCAGCAAGCTTCCTATGTTGTGCGCACAAGCGCCCAACATAGAGCTTGATCGGAAGCGGGCCAACTTCCACTTCCCTCCACCAGCTTTTGTGGCTGTTGGAGGGAAGGCCCGCTCCGATAGGCAGCTGCCGGCCTGAAGGCCACAGCTTTGCGGGGGATGCCCCGCGCCCCTAGGTGG
>ERZ773005.288-NODE-288-length-42979-cov-5.237559_pt1 | contig 42979 bp, 41 predicted proteins | sample MGYA00580666_ERZ773005 | MGnify/ENA primary metagenome ERZ773005 (study PRJEB29015, sample SAMEA2737999) | human oral metagenome | biome: human oral; feature: human-associated habitat; material: dental | place: China | collected 2061 ...
AGTTTAACGTGCCGCCGCCCTTTTTCGCGCTTAGTTCGTTTCGTCTTTTTCTACATAATCTTTCCAGCTGCTATCTTCGCCTGTTGAGCCGTCCACCGCTTCTTTCGTATATTCGCTGATCGCGTCATAGTTGGCGCGAACGCCTTCCGGCGTATTGCGGTATGTGACCGCTTGCTTTTTATCAACGCCGATAGCTTCGGCTTCTTCCGCCGCGTCAATATTTGCACCGAGATAGATGAAATCCCAGCCGCGCTTTTCCTGCCGATCGGAAATAAGTTTTTTTACTTTTGGCGTTGTAAATTCTTCGCTGGCGTTTTCCAGGCCGTCGGTGATAATGACGAAGATCACCTTTGTGCCGCGGCGATTGATGTCCTCGACCTTGTCCATTTTCAGGATGGTGCTGCCGACGGCGTCGAGCAGCGCCGTCGTACCGCCGGTCTCATATTGCTCCTCCGTCATGGGGCGGATACGGCGAATGTCACGGCGGTCATAGAGGAGATCGGTGCTGTCGTTGAAGAGAACGGTGGTGACATTGACGGTGGCGTCAAGCTTTTTTTCTTTTTCGATCATCGAATTAAAGCCGCCGATGGTGTCCGATTCAAGACCGCTCATCGAGCCGCTTTTGTCGATGACGAGGACGAGTTCAACGTGGTCGATTTTCTCCCGCCGAGTATCTTTAGCAGCCTCCGCGGGAAGAGCGGCAGTCAAAAAAGCACAAAGAAAACCGGCGAATAGAGCGAGAAGAAAATTTTTTCGCATAGCTGAGGCTCCTTTCGGATTGCGGCTGAAATTCTTTTTTGCCGGCTCGTACTGCGTGGCAGAGAGGCGCCGACTTGCTGAAGATGAGAATGCTGCTGCGATAAAAGCAAAGGAGGCTGCCGTCCGAAGCGGAGTTCCCCTTCGTCTGGCAGCCTCCCTTTGCCTTATTCCGCGGCGGAAGCTACTTCGTTAAGCCCCTTCATCAACGCGTCAACATCGATACCATGCGCCATCGCGCCCTGTTCGATATTTTCAAAATGCGACGCGGCGCAGCCGAGGCAGCCCATACCGGCGCTCATGAACACTTCTACGGTATCCGGATATTTCTGGACAACCTCCATAATGCTCATATCTTTAGTAATCGTCATCTGAAACCCTCCTATCTGAATCGATGATCTGCCCATAAGAGTCTTGCATCCCTATTATACCCCAAGCTCTTAATGAAGGCAACACTTCCCTTGCGGCTACAGTCGTCAACCGAAAAGCGCGGCGCCTTTACTCTTCTTCCTTGTCCGGCGTTTCGGCGTTCGTTTCCGTATTTTGGGAAATGGTCAGACCGGCGGCTTTTTCATAGGCGGCTTCGACTACGCTGCCGGGTGGAATAGGCTGAAAGTTTGCGTTCGCTGATGGGACGTCTTTCTCATCGAGAAGATTATTTTTTTCGCCGAAGATTTTCGTGTGGACGATGGCGTAAGTACCGGTCTCCTGATGGAAAGCGAGCGTTTCTTCCAAGTGAAACGCCGGCAGATCGGAAGCGGCGGCGGCATAGCGTTCTTTAAGCTTTTCACGGAGCTGGGGATTGAGCGCTGAAATACGCAGGTTAATGGAAATGAGATCGCTGCCCGGCACGGCGTGCGTAATGGATGATTCTTCGTAATCGTAAGTGCCGATGTCGTTTTGCAAAAGCGGCGTCCAGCGCGCTTCTTCCTGCTCTTCCGGGGAGAGGCGTTCTTCAGGGATCATGCGGATGTGCCATTCGCCGGGGGCGTCGATCCCCGTTGTATCCTCGGGCGCGGCAGCTGCGGCCGGGGCCGCCGTAAAGGCGGCCAGCGTCAAGGTGAGGACGCCCAGTTGCTTCATGTTCATAGAGAAGTTCCTCCTATCTTTGAATATATCGTATCGCTGTTCATTATAGCAAATATCCTCAAAAGAATAAAGGAGACTCCCACTATAATCGGCAGGAAGAGATGTCCGTTTACCGCCATATCATTTTGCCAATAAGGGATCGAACTTTTTTGAGATTATAGAGTTTTCCTTGTCGGTTGCTTTCTTCTATACTGTCTGTTTGCGGCGATTATTTTTTATCACTTGCAATCACCGGAGGAGGCTTTTATAATGAGGAATAGATTAAAGGCATAGATCCGGCGGACCCTTTCCTTTTGTTTTGGCAAGCGGTGCCGATGGCCGCTTAGCCATGGAGATAGCCTGACCGCCGGGACGCGTTAGCGAATACTTGGCAAAGATCGGTTTCTCCGCTGCTGTATTTGCGCGAGCGGCAGGGTCCAGGGCGGGGAGGATCGTATTCGCCGCGGTCGAGGGAGAACATTGCATGACTATGATCGTAATGAATATCGGCGGGACGCCGGTATATCTCTTTGGATGCATCGTCGCTGCGGGACTTCTGGCGGGGCTTTTGCTGGCGCGATGGAGCGCCTGGCTTTATGAAGAGCCGTTCGCGGTGGCGGTCGATATTTTATTGGCTGCTATTTTACTGGGGCTGGTGGGAGCGCGCGCCGGGTACGTGCTGTTTAACTGGCCGGATTTCGCGTCGCAGCCGGCGGAAATATGGCGGCTGTGGGAAGGCGGCTATTCGATTTACGGTGCGGGCATCGGCTTTTTGATCGCCGTATTTTTTACCTGTCGGGCGCGGAGAGCGTCAGCGTGGCGATGGCTCGACATTTTTACACCGTCGCTCACCTTGCTGCTGGTTTTTTACGCCTTCAGCACGTTCCTTTTGCAAGCGGTGGTCGGTACGCCGTTACCGCTTAATCTCCCCAATGATCATACGCTGGCGGAATATGTAGAGTTTGGCTATCGGCCGTCGGGTTTTGAGGAATATCGGTATTTTCGACCCGTCGCCCTCTATCAGACGGGGCTTTATCTGGCAATTTTCCTGGGGACAATGCTCATGACGCTGCCCGAGGCGCGAGGGCGTCTTTGGCAGCCGGGCGGATTGTTTTTGATAACGGCGGTTTCTACGGCCATGGCGCGTTTTGCCAGCGGCTTTTTCTATTTATCGACGTTGCCCGGCTTGCATCGAGGGCAAATATTAGCGCTTCTTTTTGCAGGGGCGGCGCTGTTGGCGTTCTGGAGCCGACAGCGCCGCCTGCGGTGAAAAGTGAAGCGGGGGAGGACGTAAGATGGAGATAGATCAGAAAAAAACAGGAGAGCGCGTCGGCTGGGGGAAACGGCTTTTGCTGCTCTTCTTTTTGATTCTTCTGCCGCTTCTTTTAGCTTCGCCGCACCGTCTGACCGCGCGACCGGGATTAGACAGCGTAAACGGCCCGAAGGTTATTGTGCTGAACTATCATAAAATTGATAATATGCACATTTCCCTTTCGGTCAAGCCGGAGGATTTCGAGCGACAGATGAAATATTTGACAGAGCATAATTTTCACTCCATTACGCCGCAGGAGCTTTACGCCGCGCTTGTTGACGGGGCGGAGCTGCCGGAAAATCCGGTGCTGATCACGTTTGACGACGGCTATATGGACAATTATACGAACGCCTATCCGATTCTGAAAAAATATGGCTTGAAAGCGACGATCTTCGTCATTACCGGCTTTCTTGACCGCGCTCAACCCGGCTATTTCACATGGGGGCAGGCGGCGGAGATGGAGGCCAGCGGTCTCATCAATATCGAGTCTCACACCGTCACGCACACGTCGCTGACGGACCTGACGGAAGAGCAGGTGAAGATGGAGCTGGAACGATCGAAAAACGATATCGAGCGGCGCCTGGGCAAGCAGGTAGATTTTCTTGCTTATCCTACAGGGACTTATAACCTGCATATTGCCGCGCTGGTGAAAGAGGCCGGTTATAAAGGAGCGTTTACAGTAAAGTACGGCAACGTCGACCGGGCGAGTAATGTGTTCGCGATAGAGCGGGTGCCGGTCTTTCACACGGAGAACACTTACCGCTCCTTTTTGGAGAGGCTTCAGTATATACCGATTTTTGAACGGTTAGGATGGATTAAAAGCTAAAAATAAATAGAAAGTCCTAGAAGCGCTCCGGGAAAATTCCCGCGAGGGCTTCTTTTTTATTTGGCAAAAATGAAAGGAAATATCAAATTAGACAAAATATAGTGGATGAAGAAAAAAAGATATGAATATCTTGTGGGAGGAGATGAGACATCGGAAGGGTCGAAAAGTGCTGGAAAAATGGCGGGCGAATGAGAGATATAGCCCAAGAAAAGCCGAAAAACGACATTTAGAATGGGTGTTCCCTAAAAAGAGGCGGGAGAAAGCAGGATTTTCGTGGGGAGAGAAGAATAATTTCAACATAAAAGTGGGGATTTGTGGTAGAATGTGGAGGAAATGACCAGAAAGGTGGTGAGCACGAAATGCTGATGGGCGAACATTCACATACGGTTGATGCAAAAGGCCGGGTGATTTTACCGGCAGAGTTCCGGGAGGAGCTGGGCGAGCGTTTCGTCATCACCCGTGGATTGGAAACCTGCCTCTGGGTATTCGGAGAACTGGAGTGGAATACACTGTCTCGTAAGCTGGCGGCGCTTCCCGTTTCCAAAAAGGAAGTGCGGGATGTCACCCGGTTCTTTATGGCGGGGGCGCGGCAGCTGGAATGCGACCGGCAGGGGCGCTTTTTGATACCGGCAAATCTTCGCGATTACGCGCGTCTCAGCAAGGACGCCGTGTTAAACGGCATGATCAACCGCATCGAGGTCTGGAGCAAGACGGAGTGGGAATCGTACAGCGCCGGTATACAGCCCAGCGTGACGAATCTGGCGGAAGCCCTCGCCGACTTGGGGATTTGACGTGGCGGCGGATTTCTACCATGTCAGCGTCCTGCCGGAGGAAACGGTAAATGGTCTTTTAACGGATGCCAACGGCGTTTACGTTGATTGTACGCTGGGGGGAGCTGGGCACGCCGCCAGGATTGTTTCCCGGCTTTCGCCGGAGGGTCGACTCGTCGGGATCGATCAGGATGCGTCGGCTGTCGCTGCAGCGAAGGAAAGGCTGCGGGGTGCTTCCCCACGAATCGATATTGTTCATGATAATTTTCGCCATCTTGACCATATTTTGCGTGATTTGGGAATAACGGCGATCAATGGCGCGCTGTTCGATCTGGGGGTGTCCTCGTACCAGATCGATACCGCGGAGCGGGGCTTTTCCTATATGAAGGACGCACCGCTCGATATGCGGATGGACAGCCGGGCGACGCTTTCCGCTTACGAGGTGGTAAACGGATGGGATGAGGCGGAGCTGCTCCGGATATTCCAGGAGTACGGCGAGGAACGCTGGAGCAGGCGGATCGCGCGCTTTATTGCCGCCGCTCGCCGGGAAAAACCGGTGGCGACGACAGGAGAGCTGGCGGATATTATCCGGCGAGCAGTTCCTGCGGCGGTCCGCAAAGCGGGCGGGAATCCGTCAAAGCGCGTGTTTCAGGCGATTCGTATCGCGGTGAACGATGAGCTGGCTATTCTGGAGGAGGCGTTTCATACGGCGGTACGTTATCTAAAGCCGGGAGGAAGGATCGCGATCATTACCTTTCATTCGCTGGAAGACCGAATTGCGAAAAATACTTTGCGGGAAATGGCGCGGGGTTGTATCTGCCCGCCGGAATTGCCGGTGTGCGTGTGTCATCACCGGCCGGAGCTTCGCCTGCTGGGAAAGGCGATCCGGCCTAAGACGGCGGAAATCGCGGCGAACCCGCGCGCCAAGAGCGCGAAACTTAGAATTGCCGAGAAATTGTCGGCGGCAGGGAATGCCGCCGGGTTAGAAGGAGGTACCTGAAAATGCTGGCTAGAGAGTGGCAGGAAGAAGAATTCTATATTGAGCAGGAAGCGGCGGAAATCGCGGCGCGCGTTCCGGAACGGAAACAAAATCCGGCGGAGCGTCCGCATATCAATTCGCATCTGCGCAGTCGGGCGGCGATTTTGGTACTCGTTTTGACTGTCGCCTCATCAGTGATCATGATGCGCAGCGGGCTGAGCGCGACCCGGGGCTATGAACTGGTGCAGATGCAGCGGGCGGCGGCGCAGCTGGAGCGGGAAAATCAGCAGCTGGAGCTTGATATCGCCCATTTGAAAGCGCCGCAGCGGATCCGGGACATAGCGACGAAAGATCTCGGCATGGTCGTGCCGAAGGACGTCTACTTTGCCGCGGGCAAGCAGTAAAAGGAAAGGGGCTGCCGCGGCAGCCCCTTTTTTGACCTTCAAAATATAAGGCCGGCCAAGGGCGGGGCGAAAGAGGAGCAGGACGATGCGCAAGAGATTAAAACTTTTAGCGGCGCTGATCGAGGGCGCGCAGATTATCGGTGATCCCGATACAATCGTTACGGATATTGTGCAGGATTCGCGGCAGGCGTCGCGCGGCGCGATGTTCGTAGCGATGAGAGGGGCGCGCGTTGACGGCCATTCTTTTATCCCCGAAGTGATCAAAAAAGGCGCGGCGGTCATTATGACCGAACAGGCTATAGATCCTCCCGTCGGGACGGCGGTGCTGAAGGTGCCGGCGCTTGACGCGGCGCTGCAGATTGTTGTTCCTGCGTTTTGGGATTATCCCGGCCGTCAGCTTCGGATGATCGGCATCACGGGGACGAACGGCAAGACGACGACCAGTTATCTCATTCGCGCTATTTTGCGAGAAGCAGGCCGCAAAACGGGTCTCATCGGCACCATTCAAATTTTAATTGGCGACAAGAAACTCCCGGTCCACAATACGACGCCGAACGTTGTCGATCTGCAGCGCATCCTGGCCGCGATGGTAGACGAAGGAATGGAATATGCGGTGATGGAAGTTTCTTCCCACGCCCTCAACCAAGACCGGGTGGCAGGCTGCGAATTTGATACGGCGGTGTTCACGAATCTGACGCAGGATCATCTTGATTATCACAAAACGATGGAAAACTATCGTCTGGCCAAGGCGAAGCTGTTCGCGGGACTGGCGGCGGGGACGAAGCCGGGGAAGACGGCGGTGGTAAATATCGATGACGAGGCCGGCGCCTTTATGTTGGAGCATACGACGGCGGAACGTATCACTTACGCGATCAAGGATGAAAAAGCCGATCTGCGCGCCGTTGAGGTTCGTCTGCACGCGAGCGGGGCAGATTTTGCGGTACAGGGAGGATTTGGCCGGATAAAGCTGCAGCTGGCGATCACCGGGTTGTTCAATGTTTATAATGTGCTGGGAGCAGTGGGCGCGGCTCTGGCGGAAGAAATCCCGGTCGGCGTTATCGAGAAGGCGTTGACCGCGTTTCGCGGGGTGCCGGGGCGGTTTGAGCTGATCGATTGCGGGCAGCCTTTCGCTGTCGTGGTCGACTACGCGCATACGCCGGACGGATTAGAAAACATTCTGCGCACGGCGCGGGAGATTACGCCGCACCACATTATCACCGTGTTCGGCTGCGGCGGTGACCGCGACAAGACGAAGCGTCCCATTATGGGACGTATCGCGGCGGAGCTGTCCGACGCGGTTATCGCCACGTCCGATAACCCCCGCGGCGAAGATCCGACGAGTATTTTGACTGAAGTCATGACGGGGGTGCGGGAAAAGATTGGAAATAAGGCGGTCGATGAGATTCCGGATCGGCGGCAGGCAATCTTCGTCGCTATCGCGATGGCGCAGCCGGGCGATACGGTGATCATCGCCGGAAAAGGACACGAGGATTACCAAATATTAAAGGATAAGACGATCCATTTTGACGATCGTGAAGTCGCCCGTGAGGCGCTGGGAGGCATAGTTTAATGGCTTCTTTTACGCTGGATGAGGCGCTTCGGGCAACCGGCGCGGCGGTGGAGAATCCAGCGCCGGTGATTTTTGCCGATATCGTGACGGATACGCGGCGTATTACGCCGGGCGCGCTTTTCGTGGGGCTTCAAGGCGAGCGCTTCAATGGCGATGATTTTGCTGTGGAGGCGGTAAATAAGGGCGCGGCAGGCGTGCTGGTAAGCGCCGGCTGCGCGGCAAAGAAGCTGGCGGGGTTGACCTGCCCGGTGCTTTATGCTGCCGATCCTCTACGCGCCTATCAGGCGCTGGCCCACGCCTGGCGGATGAAATTCAGCCTGCCGGTTGTCGCCATTACCGGATCAAATGGCAAGACGACGACGAAGGATCTGACGGCGTCGGTTTTAGGGGCGGCGTGGCCGGTGCTTAAAACGGAAGCGAATTTCAATAACGAAGTGGGATTGCCGCTGACGCTTCTGCAGCTGACCGAAAAGCACCGGGCGGCGGTGGTCGAGATTGGGATGCGCGGCCTTGGGCAGATCGCGGCGTTAGCGCCGATCGCCGCTCCGTCGATCGGGGTGGTGACAAATGTCGGGGAAACGCATATAGAGCTTTTGGGATCAATGGCGAACATCGCCAGAGCGAAAAGCGAGCTGGTCGAGGCCATTGAGACGGGCGGTACCGTTATTCTTAACGCCGATGATCCCTATGTGGCGGCGATGGCGGGAAAGAGACGACACGGGGTTCAGCTTGTAACCTTTGGCGAAGTGGAAGGAGCGACGGTTCGCGGCGGGAATATTGCTTTTGAAGGGCTTGCCGCGAGCTTTACCGTTTCCTTTGACGGAGGGACGCCCGAAAAGTTTTGCTTACCGTTGGCAGGACGGCATAACATCTCTAACGCGCTGGCGGCGCTGGCCGTCGGTTGGACGCTGGGACTGACGCCCGCCGTTATGCGGGAAGGACTGGCGCGCCCGGCGCTGACAGAGCAGCGTTTTGAATGTTATAAAAAAGGCGCGTATACGATCGTTAACGACGCTTATAACGCCAGCCCGGTGTCAATGACGGCGGCGCTTCAAACGCTGGCGGAGATCGCTCCGGGACGACGGATCGCGGTGTTGGGCGATATGCTGGAGCTGGGAGAGATCGCGCCCGCTGCTCATCGCCGGGTAGGCGAAGAAGCCGCGGCGACCGGCGTTGTGGCGCTTGTTACCTGCGGAAAGCTGGGCGAACGAATTGCGGAAGGGGCGAAAAGCGCCGGATTAAAAAGCGTTTTTCCCTGCGCATCTCACGAAGCGGCAGGGGAAAAACTCCGCCAGATTTTAAAACCGGGCGATACAATTCTCTTCAAGGGATCTCACGGCATGCGAATGGATAAAATTATTGCCTTAATCTGAGAGGCGGGTATATAATACAGTTTTGTGGTGTCCGTATCATGATTTTGAACGCAGGGGGCAAAGAAAAGCATGGGGTCGATATGGCTGGCGGCGGCAGTTGCGGCGGCGGTTGTACTGCTTTTGGGACCCGTCGTTATCACGGAGCTGAATAAGCTGCACTGCGGACAGAATATCCGTGGGGAAGGGCCGCAGAGCCATCAGAAAAAAAGCGGTACGCCGACGATGGGCGGGCTGATGATTCTGGCGGGGATTACGCTGGGGACGCTCGCCGGCGCGGGCCCAACTCCGGCGGCTTTGCTGGCGCTGTTTGTCGTGTTGGGACATGGCGCGATCGGTTTTTTAGACGATTATATAAAGGTAGTAAAAAAACGCAATCTTGGCCTTCGCGCCCGGGAAAAACTCGCGGGTCAGCTCATTATGGCCGCGGCGGTGACGTTTATCGGAAATCGCTGGATGGGGATCTCGACAGAGCTCTGGCTGCCGTTTACAACGGCGACGGTCGATCTTGGCGTATTCTATTATATACTGGTTTTTTTTGTCTTAGTCGGCACAACGAACGCGGTCAATCTGACTGACGGGCTGGACGGTCTGGCGACAGGAACCGTAGCCGTCGCGGCGGTGACTTATGTGATTGTGTGCGTTTCTTTGGGAAAAGCGGCGTTGGCCGCTTTTTGCGCGGCCACGGCAGCGGCCGCTGTCGCCTTTTTGCGGTTCAACGCACACCCGGCTCGGGTGTTCATGGGCGATACCGGTTCGCTGGCCCTGGGCGGCGCTTTGGCAGCGGCGGCAATCCTGACGAAAACAGAACTCCTTTTGATTGTGATCGGCGGTGTTTTCGTCGTGGAGGCGTTGTCCGTTATCATTCAGGTCATTTCCTTTCAGACGACAGGACGACGGGTTTTTCGCATGAGCCCGCTCCATCATCATTTTGAGCTGAAAGGCTGGGCGGAGACGAAGGTCGTCCGTGTTTTCTGGCTGGCTGGCGCGGTCAGCAGCGGCTTGGCGTTGCTGATATTAAAGGCGGGATAAGAGAGTGCAGAAGGTAGACTGGAAAAAGGAACGAGTTCTGGTCGTGGGCGCGGGGATCAGCGGCCTTGCCGCGGCTCGGCTGACGCGCAACTTTGGCGCGGATGTCGTGCTGAGCGACACGAAGGAAAAAGCGAATATTAACTTTGACCTTAGCGCTTTGGAGCGACAAGGCGTTCGATTTTCCTTTGGAACGCAGGAGGAAGACCAGCTGGACGGCGTGACGCGGGTTATTGTCTCCCCGGCGGTTCCGGTTCGCGTTCCTTTAATTCAAGCCGCATACCGGCGCAAAATACGGGTGGAGAGCGAGATCGAGTTCGCATATCATCTGGCTCGATCGCCTATTTTTGCCGTGACGGGGACGAACGGCAAGACGACGACGACGATGCTTTTGGGAAGCCTCTTAAAAACCGTCTATCCGGTCGTGGGAATCGGCGGCAATATCGGCGTGGCGCTTTCCGAGGAGGCGGTGCGCGTCGGCGCAGGAGGCGCTATCGCGGCGGAAATATCGAGCTATCAATTGGAAGCAACGGAGGATTTTCGCCCTAAAATCGCCGCTATTCTTAACGTGACGCCCGATCATGTGACGCGCCATGGATCGCTGGCCGTTTATCAGAAAATGAAGGAAAAGCTCTTTTCCTGCCAGACGCAGGACGATTTCCTCGTCCTGAATTATGATAATCTGCCAACGCGCGGCATGGCTGAACGGGCGCCGTCCACAGTGTGTTTTTTCAGCCGGCGGGAAAAACTCGAAGCCGGAGCGTTTTTGGAGGATGGGTGGCTCGCTATGCGCTGGCAGGGGGTAACGCATCGGCTGCTTTCCGTGCGCGAGCTAAAGCTCCGCGGCGGACACAACGTCGAGAACGCGCTGGCGGCGAGCGCCATGGCCTTTTTAGCGGGAGCCGCCCCGGCGAAAATCGCGCCGGTTTTGCGTGATTTTTCCGGCGTCGAGCATCGCATCGAGCCGGTCGCAAAAGTCAACGGCGTGATGTATTACAATGATTCCAAAGCGACGAATACGGATTCCGCCGTTAAAGCGTTGGACAGCTTTCCGAGCGAGCCTGTCGTGCTGATCGCCGGGGGAGAGGATAAAATGACCGATCTTACGGCGTTTATGAAGCTGGTAAAAGACCGGTGCGCGGCGCTCATCCTGCTGGGGGCTGCGGCGGCACGGTTCCGGGCGGCGGCTCTGGACGCCGGGATCGCGGCGGAAAAGATCTATGAGGCGGGGTATTCTTTGAAAAAAGCGGTCACGATCGCTTATTCTCTGGCTCGTCCGCCGCAAGTCGTCCTGCTCTCTCCGGCCTGCGCCAGCTTCGATATGTTCCGCGGCTACGAGGAGCGCGGGCGCGCTTTTAAGTCGCTGGTGCACGCGCTGCCCGGGACTTTGCCGAGGGGAGAAGAATACGCCGCCTCAGCGGGAATCGAAGGGTAGGAAGCAGCATGCGCATCATCGTTTCCGGCGGCGGGACAGGCGGGCATATTTATCCCGCCGTCACGCTGATCCGCGCCATACAGGAGAAAGCTCCGAGGGCGGAGTTCCTTTATGTGGGGACTCGTCACGGCTTGGAGGCGGATATCATTCCCCGCGAGGGCATTTCCTTTCGGACCGTAAATATACGCGGCTTTGAGCGCCGATTTTCTTTTGCCAACATAGGACGGGCGGCGGCGGCGCTGGCGGGCGTGGTTAAGGCGATAAAGCTCGTTCGCGCTTTTCGCCCCGATGCGGCTATCGGCACGGGCGGCTATGTCTGCGGTCCCACGCTTTTGGCGGCGAGTCTGCTGGGGGTGCCGACGCTGATTCAGGAGCAAAACGTCGTCCCCGGCCTTACAAATCGAATTCTGGCAAGATTTGTAACGCGTGTCGCCGCCGGGCCGCCCGAAGCGGCGGCATACTTTCCGGCAAGAAAAACAGTGGTTACCGGCAACCCGATTCGCCGTGAGATTATGCTGGCGAAACGGGAGGACGCCTTGGCGACTTTCGGGCTTAATCCGGGGAAAAAGACAGTGCTGGTGTCTGGCGGGAGCCAAGGGGCGCGCAGCATCAATCGGGCGATGATCGGCGTCCTGGCGCATTATGCGAGTCACCCCGAGGTACAGTTTCTGCACGCGACGGGGAGCGGTGAATATGAGGACATACTGGCGAAGCTGCAGGCGGAAGGCGTCGATTTGGCGGCGGCAAAAAACCTCGTCATTCGGCCGTACCTCTATAATATGCCGGAGGCGCTGGCGGGCGCTGATCTGGCGGTGTTTCGCGCCGGAGCCATTGGCATTGCCGAGCTGACGGCGCGCGGGATACCGGCGGTGCTGGTGCCATATCCTCACGCCGCGGCCAATCATCAGGAGCATAACGCCCGGGCGCTGGCGGAGGCCGGAGCGGCGCGGATGATCCTTGACCGCGACCTGACCGCTGGACGTTTGCTGGGAGTACTGAAAGAGCTTTTAAGCGAGGAACGCGAATTAAAGCGCATGGCGGAGCGCAGCCGGGCGCTGGGGAGACCGCAGGCGGCGGAGGAGATCGCCGCCTTAGCGCTCGCCATGACGGAAGGGAGGAAGCAGTAATGCTTCAGGGAATCCAGAAAATTCACTTCATTGGGGCGGGCGGCGTTGGGATGAGCGCCTTGGCCCAGATCCTCTTGGAAAAAGGCTACACGGTTTCCGGTTCGGACATTAAGGAGTCGCCGCTGATTGCTCAGCTCCGCACACATGGCGCGCGCATCTTCATCGGGCACCGGGCGGAAAATGTGACCGGCGTCGACGCGATCGTCGTATCTTCCGCGATATCTGAGAATAATCCCGAGGTCGTCGCCGCTAAAGCGCTGGGTATTCCCCGCCGCCATCGCTCGGATATTAACGCGGCGCTGGTGAACGCGGGGAAGGGGATCGCCGTGGCCGGGGCGCACGGCAAGACGACGACGACTTCGATGATCGGGCTGATGCTGGAGGAAGCCGGGCTTGATCCGACGATCATCATCGGCGGCGAGGTCGATTACCTCGGCGGCAACGCCCGGCTGGGCAAAGGCTCGTATCTTGTTTCGGAAGCGGACGAAAGCGACGGATCGTTTCTTAAACTGCGGCCGCACATCGCTGTGGTAACAAATATTGAGGACGATCATCTTGATCATTACGGCTCGTTGGAAAATATCTGCCGGGCGTTCCGAGAGTTTATTGAAAATGTCGATAAGGAAACGGGACATGCGGTTCTTTGCTTTGATAATGAAAATATTCGAAAGATCGCGGCGAAAATCGATTGCCCGTTCATTTCCTACGCCATCGATCATCCCGCTGACTATCGGGCGATCAATATCGAGCCGTCGGGAACCGGTATCGCCTTCGATGTGGAACATAAAGGGCGCGTTCTCGGGCATGCTGCGCTCCAGATTCCCGGACGCCACAATGTGCTTGACGCGCTGGCGTCCATTGTGACCGGAATTCTCTGCGGACTTAACGTAACGAAGGCGGCGGAGGGGTTAAGGGAGTTTCACGGTGCGAAGCGGCGCTTTGAGACAAAAGCACGGGTGAAGGATGTTTGGATTGTCGACGATTACGCGCATCATCCGACAGAGATCAAGGCGACGCTCGCCGCGGCGCGGCAGACGCGCCCCCGGCGGTTGGTCTGCATTTTTCAGCCGCACCGGTACAGCCGGACGAAGCTTTTAGCAGAAGAATTTGGCGCCGCGTTTCAAGAAGCCGACGTGCTCATACTCACCGGAATTTATGCGGCAGGGGAAACGCCCCTTCCGGGGGTGAACGGCCTCATGATATTAGGCGCGGTGGAAGAAGCGTCGGGGCAAAATGCCGCTTATATTGAGGCGCGGGAAAATGTCGCTCCATATCTGAAAACCGTGGTGCAGCCAGGCGATCTGGTGATTACCATGGGGGCGGGCGACATCTGGCGGACAGGGGAAGAATTAGCTCGGCTCCTGAAAGAAGAATGAGGAGATTTAATATGGATCAGCGAAAAATCATCGTTGTTATGGGCGGGCCGTCGACGGAGGCGGAGATTTCCCGCCAGACGGGGAAAGCGGTCGTTGAAGCGTTATGCTCCAAAGGATACAGGGCGGAAGGGCTGGAATTTACGCCTCGCACATTTGTCCACGATATTGAGAAGGCTGAACCGGCCATCGTATTTAACGCTATGCACGGCAAGTTTGGCGAGGATGGACGGCTGTCGGCGGTGCTGGATATGCTGGGGATACCCTATACCGGCTCCGGGGTCCTGGCGGCGGCGTTGACAATGGACAAGGCCGCTGCCCAGCGCGTTTTGCGGGGGGCAGGGATTCCAGCGCCAAAAGCGAAGATTTATCAAGCGTTTGAACGGCAGCGAGATCTGGCGGCGGAAATCGAAGCGGCGTTTTCCCTGCCGGTCGTCGTCAAGGCGGCGGCGCAGGGATCGAGTCTTGGCGTGGTCGTCGTTTCCCGCGCGGAGGATTTGTCGGGTGCCCTGGGGGAGGCGTTCAGTTACGGGGAAACCGTCGTCGTCGAGGAGTTTATCGCCGGGACGGAGATCACCGTGGCGGTCTGGGGCGACGGCGTAAACAACGAAACGATGCCCATTATTGAGATAACGACATCTTCGGGACGTTACGATTACGAGAGCAAATATACCGTGGGCGCATCCCGGCATATTATTCCGGCGCGCCTTTCCCCAGAAACGGCGGAAAAAGCACGGGAAATCGCGCTGTCGACCTTCGCGGTTTGCGGCTGCCGGGGTATAGCCAGGGTAGATATGATGATCGCAGCGGATGGACAGCCGTATGTTATCGATATCAATACCGTGCCGGGAATGACGGCGACGTCTTTGGTCCCGGACGCGGCGCGAGCCATGGGAGTCGATTTCCCTACGCTGTGCGAACGTCTTTTGGAACTGGCGGGGTTTTCCATCGGCTGACCGGCGGACAAAGGGCGAGAGGAGGCGGCGACGGTGGATGAAGAAGAGATGCTCATAGTGGAAAAGGAGCGGGGCACTGCAACGGAGAGCCATAAATGGCGCTGGCTCTTGCAGGCGATGTTCTTCTTAGCAATGGTTGCGGCAGCGGCCGCCGCCGTGTTTTATCTGCCTTTTTTCAAGGTGCAGTCGATCGTGGTAACGGGCAACAGCTATGTGCCGGCGGCCGATGTCTGTCGTATTGCCGGAATATATCGCGGGCAGCATCTTTTGCAGGTAGAAACGGATACCGCCGCCAAAACGCTGACGAAGGATCTGCGCATTGAGCAGGCAAGCGTACGGCGTGTGTTCCCCAATGGGATTATGATTGAAATCGAGGAGCGCCGTCCAGTCGCCAGCATTGTCTGCGAATACGGTTTTCTTGATCTTGACCGGCAGGGGATGGTGCTGAATGCGCATAAACAGCGCGACGGGCAGCTTATCCCGCTTTTGGCGGGGGTGACGGTGCAGGATCGCTATATCGGCGATCGCGTGGAGGATCCTAACGTACAAGCGGCGTTGACATATCTTTCGGGGCTTGACGATGTGGAGCTGGGACAGATCGTAGAGCTTCGACTGGCGGATCCCGAAAAGGTGGTCGGCTGTACGGCAAACGCTGTGGAGCTGCGCATTGGGCGCCTGGATCGGTTGGACGAGAAAATAAAAACGACAAAGGCGTTTTTGCAGGACCTGCGGACGAATATGCAGGCGATCGAGTTCATCAATATGGAGTATACACAGCCCTTTGTTCGCTTTCGCTGACGTGGGCTGGAAAGGAGAACGGCAATGTCATTGAAGCACGGGCATATCTCCGTGGTGTTTGTCTGCATGGTGTTGGGCTTTATGCTGGCGACGCAGTTTCGCATCGCCATGGATCAGCGAGCTTCACTGCCGTACCAGCGGCAGGAAGAGCTGGCGGCTCGACTTTTAGAGACGGAAAAGGCGCGGGATGCTTTGCAGAAACGGTTAGCCGAGCTCGAGAATACCGCGGCACAGGAGGCGCCGACGGCGATAGAACAGAAGGCAATGCAGGAGCTTCGTCTGCGGTCAGGGCAGATCCCGCTCGAAGGACCGGGAGTCATCGTGACGATCGATGACAGTAAGACGGCGTCAAAAGCGGGCGACAACCAGAATTTATATATCATCCATGACGACGATCTGTTGAGGGTTATTAATGAACTTCGGGCCGCCGGGGCGGAGGCGATTTCCATCAATGGGCAGCGGTTGGTGGCTACTTCGGAGATACGCTGCGCCGGGCCGACGCTCTCGGTGAATAACGTGCGTTCCGCTCCGCCTTATGAGATTCACGCCATTGGAGATATCGCGACGCTGGAAAATGCGCTGCGGATGCGCGGTGGTGTCGCCGATACTTTGCAGGTCTGGGGAATTCAGATCGATATTAAAACGGCGGAAAATGTGACGGTACCGGCTTATAAAGGCGTCGGCCCGTTGCAGTACGCGCGCCCCCAAGAGGAGGCAACATCATGATTCTGGCGATCGTCGGTCTTCTTGGCGGAATATTGCTGGGTTCTATCTGCCCTATCTCGATTCCGGTGGCCTATGCGAAATTGTTCTCGGTCGCGCTCCTGGCGTCGTTTGACTCTGTGTTTGGCGGCTATCGGGCAGTTCTGGAAGAGAAGTTTGACAATACCATCTTTATTTCCGGCTTTTTTATTAACGCCCTTTTGGCTGCGTTTCTGGTGTATATCGGGGATCATCTGGGTATTGATCTCTATTATGTCGCCCTTTTGGCGTTTGGCCTGCGGATATTTCAGAATCTCGCTATCATCCGGCGTCATTTTTTCAAGAAATATTGACCACGGCCGACGGTTTCTCATGGAGTTTTCATTAGAGATACCGGGGATTTTCATATTTTTGTGGATAAAATAAACGAGAGATGGTAAAATATGAGGGAAATGATAGAGCATAAACAGGCGGCGAGGCATGGCTTCGGCTGACGCCAGATACGCGCAGGGTGGAGGGTTAATCGTGATTGAATTGGACGATACGGCAATGGAAGATTTTGCCCGCATAAAAGTAGTCGGCGTAGGCGGCGGCGGCAGCAACGCGATCAATCGGATGATTTCGTCCGGCCTTAAAGGGGTCGAGTTCATTGTCGTCAATACGGACGCGCAGGCGCTGCGTCATTCTATGGCGCCTAAACGGATCCAGATTGGTCAGAAGCTGACGCGTGGTCTTGGGGCAGGCGCCCGGCCGGAGGTTGGCGGTAAAGCGGCGGAGGAGAGCCGCGACGATCTTGTCGACGCGCTCGCCGGGGCGGATATGGTGTTTATTACCGCGGGCATGGGCGGCGGCACCGGAACTGGCGCCGCGCCGGTCGTGGCGGCCTGCGCCAAGGAGTCGGGGGCGCTGACCGTAGCGGTGGTGACGAAGCCGTTCAAATTTGAAGGAAAAAGACGCATGACGAATGCCGACGGCGGTATTATGACCTTGCGCCCGCATGTCGATACAATTATTACGATCCCCAACGATCGGCTGTTAGGGTTGGTTGACAAGAAGACGCCGATGATGGAGGCTTTCCGTATTGCAGATAACGTTCTCTACCAGGGGGTACAGGGGATCGCCGAGCTTATCTCGTCCTCCGGTATTATCAATCTCGATTTTGCCGACGTAAAGACCATCATGACCGACGGCGGATCGGCGCTTATGGGAATTGGCGAGGCGTCTGGCGAGAACGCCGCGGTAATGGCGGCGAAGGCGGCGGTCGCGTCGCCGCTACTGGAAAATTCTATCCAAGGGGCGCGGGGCGTATTGCTTAATTTCACCGGCTCAGAAAATATCCTGAGTATTTATGATGTCAATGAAGCGGCCATGATGGTGCAGGAAATGGTGCATCCCGACGGCGAGGTCATTTTCGGCGCGGTCTTTGACGAGGCGCTGGGCGATGCCGTTCGGGTGACGGTGGTCGCGACGCGGTTTGCGGATGAGGATGAGGCTCCCGGTGTTTTGACGCAGCCTCAGACAGATGCGGCGCAGAAACCGTTGCCGCCGCCGACATTTCCTTCGGGCACACAGCCGCCGGGAACCGCATCGACTCGACCGCAACCGACGCCCCAGCCGTCGATGTCGCCGATTGATATCCCCACGTGGCTGCGGCATAGTGAATAACAGGTCCGGCAAAAACCGGGAAAAGGACGGGCCATACGGCCCGTTTCCTGTTTGATAGGAGAATCTTGGCATGAAACGATATACACCGCTTCTCTTACTCGCCTTTGCCTTTGTTTTTTTGGCTGCCGCCGGCTCGGTATGGCTGACGGGACACGCGGATCGGACGGGCGTGAAAATGAAACCGGCGGTGACGGTTTATACGACGCTTCCCGCAGAGCAGGCAGGGTTGCTTGCGGCTTCGTATGAAGAACTGACCCGCTCTCGGGTCGATTTTATTCCGCTCACTCCGGATGAATTGACGGAGCGTTTGCGTGTTGAAGGGAAGAAGTCTGGCGCGGATATGGTCCTGGCGGATAGCCGTATCCTACGGCAGGGCGCGCAGGAAGGCGCGTTTGTTCCTTATTTTTCGGAGCAGACAGACTCGGTTCCCGAGACGTTTAAAGACGAAGATGGAGCTTGGATAGGCGTTTGGTATGATCCCGTTGTCTTTTGTGCGAACAGCGATTACCTGCGGACACTGTCGCGTATTCCGCAGACGTGGGAGGAACTGGCGAATTATCCCGATGTTCGCTTGGGAATGACCGATCTTTTGGCGGCGGACGCGGCGGCTAATTTCTATTTTTCGCTTCTTACCGTATACGGTGAAAAAACAGCCTTTCAAATATTGTCCGCGATGCATCCGAAAGTGGTGCAGTATGTGAAATATCTGTCGACTCCGGTGCGCATGGCGGGCATGGGCGAAGTCGATATAGCGCTGGCTGTGCAGAGCGAAACGCTTCGTTACCTGAATAATGGCTATCCGCTGCGAATTATTTATCCGGCGGATGGAACGGCCTATATGCTGACGGGGGCGGCGCTCCTGCGCGATGATTATCCTCCAGCGGCGGCTTTTGCCGAGTGGCTGCTGGGTGACGATGCGCAGTTTGTGCTTCAAGGCTCGGGCGTATTTTTCGTTCCGGCGAATGCCGGGACGCTGGCGTATAAAATGCTGGCGGGGAAAAACATTACGCTCTTTGAGCCGCCGCCGTCCTATACGGCAGCGGAGCGCCATGAACTTTTGGATCGTTGGCTCCGGGAGATTCGGTTCCGGTGAGCGGGGCGCGCAGCTCCGTTTTCCGCCGGCGACAGGGGGGAACGTTGTGAAAGCAGGATTTATCAGTCTGGGCTGTGCGAAAAATCTGGTCGATACGGAAGTCATGCTGGGACTTTTGCAAAAAAATGGGATCGAGCTCACTCCGGAGCCGGGCGAGGCGGATATTCTGGTCGTGAACACCTGCGCCTTCATTGAATCGGCGAAAGAGGAGTCGATCACGACCATTTTGAATATGGCGGAGTATAAAAAATCCGGCCGATGTCGATCGCTGATTATCGCCGGATGTCTGGGACAGCGCTACGGACAGAAATTACTCGACGAGCTCCCTGAAGCGGACGCGATCATCGGCACGGGAGCCTGGCCGCGAATCATGGAGGCTGTCTCCGAAACGCAAAAAGGCAATCGCGTTATTTTGGCTGGACCTTCGGAGATTATTTACGACGCCCGAACGCCGCGTATTATGACGACGCCGTCTTACACGGCGTATGTGAAAATCGCGGAAGGGTGCGATCATCGCTGTGCCTTTTGCGCGATTCCAATGATTCGGGGACATTATCGCAGCCGCCCTATCGAGGATATTCGGACGGAAGTGGAGCGCCTGGCGGCGGGCGGTGTGAAGGAAATCAATCTCATCGCGCAGGATACGACGAACTATGGGCGTGATCTTTATGGAACCCCAGCGTTAGCGAGACTTCTCAGGGAATTGTGCCAGGTGGAGGGCGTGCGCTTCCTGCGCTTCCTTTACGCTTATCCGCGCTTTTTTACCGATGAACTTATCGATACGATTGCGGCGGAGCCAAAGATCTGCAAGTATATCGATCTGCCGCTCCAGCACGCCCATGACGCTGTGCTGCGCGGTATGCGGCGTGCGGATAACCGGGCCGGCATCGAGATCCTGTTGGACAAGATTCGCGCCCGTATCCCACAGGCGGTGATTCGTTCGACGTTCATCGTCGGCTTTCCCGGGGAAACAGATGCTCAGTATCAGACGCTGCGGCAGTTCATCGAAAAACAGCGCTTTGAGCAGGTCGGCATCTTCACCTATTCGCGGGAGGAGGGAACCCCCGCTGCCGAGATGGGCGGCCAGCTGCCGGAGGCCGTCATTGAGGAGCGGTACCATGATCTGATGAGCGTCCAAAGTAAAATCTCCGAAGAAATCAATCGGTCGCTGGAAGGCCGGGTGATGGATGTCCTGGTAGAAGGGCGCGGCGAGGAACGTGAAAATATTGCCTATGGGCGTTCGTGGCGCGAAGCGCCGGAAGTCGACGGGCAGATCTACATCGAAGGCGATACGGAAAGCCAGCCGGGCGATATTGTCCGGGTGCGGATATTGCAAGGATTCGCCTATGATATTGTAGGCGAACGAGTGCCAGAGCACATGGTGGAAAGCGGGTGACGACGGTGGAGGAAAATACGTCCGCCAACCTGTGGGAAGAACGGACAGGCAGGCTCCTTGCGGAGCGAAAGCTTACGATTGCGGCGGCTGAGTCTTGCACCGGAGGGCTGTTGACGAGCCGCTTGACTGATGTGGCGGGAAGCTCCGCCTATGTCAAAGGCGCGGTCGTTTCCTATACGAACGAGGTCAAAGCCGATCTTCTCGGCGTCGCTAAGGATACGCTTTCCTCCTTGGGCGCCGTTTCGGCGCCGGTAGCGCGGCAGATGGCAGAGGGCGTCCGGGGTCTTATCGGGACGGATCTTGGCGTTGGTGTCACCGGTTTGGCGGGGCCGGGCGGGGGTACTGCCGAAAAGCCGGTAGGGCTTGTGTTCATCGCTGTAGCGGGCGCGGCCGGGAGCTGTGTGCGGCGGTTCGTTTTTTCCGGAAAGAGGACAGAAATTAAGAGGCAGGCGGCGGACGAGGCGCTCGAGATGGTTTGCCAATATTTGACGGGCAATTTGGGCTGTTCGCCGCAATAAAGGGCGGGTCAATGGCGCTTCACTGTCTTTTCAGGAAGGTTTGTTACCATACGCCATGTTGCGATAGAAACTGCAGGGAGGGCTTTTCATGGATTGGAAACGAAAGTTGACAATGACGACCGTTGCTGCCGCGACGGCTTTTTCACTGTTTTCTTCAGCAGTGCTGGCCGCGCCGGAGGATACAGACGGCGAGGGAAACGCGGTCGAAGAGGAACAGGCAGCGGCACCGGAGCCGTCTGCAGCGGAAGAGACCGCTGTTTCTCAGGAATCGGGGGAACAGGAGGCGCCGCAGGAGTCGTCCGCAGTACAAAAAGCGACTGCACAGACGCTTTCGCCGGAGGAGGCGCTGGAGCTTTATCAGACGAAGGGCGTCAAATATACCAGTCAACGTTATGGGTACAGCATTATCTGCCCGAAGAAACCGAACGTTATTCCCGCCAGCCTGCTTGTTGAAGGGGCGAAGGGAGACGTACTGATTTTTGAAAACGACGGCTACGATATTAAAAACGCTTGGGTTGTACTGGCGGATGCCTTTGACGACGCGGAGCTCCCCGCGGATGTGGGGCAGAAATCAGAGGATGAGCAGAAGGCGTACATTGATCATCTCATGAATACGGCAGGCTATGAATTTGTACGGCTGACACAGGTGGCCGGAGGGACAGGGGTCTACGCTGTCACCGCCAAGGAGATTGACGTTGATACGGATGGCGATGGAAAGCCGGATGATACGATGGTTGCGGAGAATCAGGGGATCAAGACCTTTTTCCGCGGGCAGTACGGCGGCCATTTTTCCGTTCAGCTCATCGATAACCCGGAACTGTCGCCGGCAGGCGTCGGCCTCTATCAGCTGGGGCTTCTGACGTTTCAGGAATGGCCGACGGCGGTCGAGGATGGGAAGGTTGTTCAGAAAGATCAGGACGCGAAGGCAACGAATAATAAAATGGACAAAAAAGACAAGAAAAATAAAAAGTAATCGCGATTTTCACATCTTGTTTGGAGAAAACAAAAGGACCGGGCATTTTCCCGCAGCGTCAACTGCGGGAGATTGTCCGGTTCTTTTTTCCGTATATATGTAGCTAGGAGAGGTTTTCGCTCAGAAATTTATCCGATAGCCGAGGGTGAAATTGGTGGACAGGGCGACATATCGGGATAAAACATGCGAGGGAATGTCCGCCCGGTTGAAGAGGTTGTCCACGTTCAGATAGATCTCGTGATCGGTGCGCGGGCGGTAGGAAAGATTGAGTCCGGTGATAAAGAGCGGCCGCACGCCTATTTGATAGCCTTCCAACACGCGATCATAGAGGTAGCTCCCGCTGAGCGCGCAGCTCCATTTATCTTTCTGGTACTGTATACCGCCCGTCAGCTGAAGGCGTCCGTAGCTTCGCTGCCAGCCCTTCGCCGGATAACGGGCGTCATAAAATTGCGGGTTGCTGTAGGATACGCCCCAGTTCGTACTCCAGCCGTTCTTGCCGGCGATATCGCAGGTGAGCTCTATGCCCAGATTTCGGGTATCTTCGTTCATAGCGATATCTTCCTCGACGCCGGCGACTTTGATTGTCTGTAGGCGAATGAAATCCTTCACATCGCTTTTGAACAGTGCCAATTTCCATTGGTGACCGCCGGAAATATGCTTGATCCCCGTCTCGTAATGCCAGCCGATCTCGGGTCGTATGCCCGGGTTAGCGCTGGTGGTTCCCTTGCCGTACATGTCGGCCATGGTGGGCAGGGTGAAGGATTTGCTCACGCTGGCGTACAGGCTGGTGGCGTCAGTCATTTTATACAAATACTGTATCTGGGGCGTGAATTCACTGTACTCCGTCCCATCTGGCGTGCCGCTTGTCCACGTTTCTCTAGCACTTAAAATGGTTGAGTGACGGTCATCAAAGGGATGGGTCCAAGAGGCGAAGAAGGAGGAGACATTGCGGGCGTAATCGACATACGTCGGATCTGAGTAGCTGGTAAAACGTCCTGTCGTTCGGTGAAAGTTCGGTTTGTTTTTGCCAGAGTTTTCGTAGGCTTCGCGATACACATTCAATCCTAACAGCCACGTATCGTTTCCGGCGCGCAGCTCCTTCTGGACATCAAAGCCGAAAACTTTGTCCGTGGCTTCATACGCATAGATTCTGTCCAATTTCCCCAGCAATACGGAAGAATTTAAAGCGGCATAATTATAATAGGTGTAATCGGTGGAACCGTGAGCCTTATGATAAAAGAGGTTCGCCTGCCAACCGGCCTTTGCGTAATGGAGCCGGAATTTGTATTCGTCGTCGCTGACATCCCGATGGTCGTAGATGGCGGGCGTGGGCTTGTAGGCGTAATGATAGCTCCGCTTGTAGTCGTGTCGGGCGTAATCTGCCTGAAATCTTAACGCATCGTCGAATTTGTAAGTGAGGGAAAAAATCTCCTTATGGCCTCCCTCAAAATTGAAGTATTTCGAGTTGTACCGCTTGCTGGTCACGCTCGGCAGACTGACGTGCGACCGCGCGCCCATTTTTTCGTATGCGGCGCCAAAGCCGAATTTGCCTTCCTGCAAGGACAGAGAATGTTTCTGCTGGCCAAAATTGCCGAACGCCGCCGTCACCATGTTGGATTTTCGCTCGCGGGTAATAATGTTGATGACGCCGCCGGTCGTATCGCTGCCGTACAGGACGGCGCCGCCGCCGCGGATCACTTCGATTCGCTCGACATCGTTCAGGGAGATATTGTCTAAATCGTAATAGCCGGTGCGGACATTCAGCGGGACGCCGTCCACCATGACCAGGGTGCCGCGGCGCTTGCCGCGGATCAAAAATTCACCGCCGCCGGAACCCACGGTTTCCGCTTTGTAGATGATGCCCGTCGCATAACGCATGGCGCCTTCGACGGTGGTGGCCCCGGTCGCTTCCAGTTGTTTATGGGTATAAACGCTGGTCGTGGCGGGGACGTCCAGATCTTTTTTTTCGTAGCGCGACGCCGTGACGACGATAGGGTCGAGATCGTAAAGCAGATCGACCTCGTCGTCAGCAGGCGGCCCGGAAGCCGCAGCCGCAGCTGTTATCCATAAGTTTCCGGCGAATATACCGGCTAAGAGTGTGTGAAGCTTTTTCCGTTTTACCATTTGCAATGACCATCCTCTCCCAGGGGATATATAAATACTCTTGATGATATTTATACGGTTAATATATTATATAGGGGCGCTCCTTGTCAATATGAATCGTTCAGTATTTTATTTAGATACTTGTAATTGAAAATTTAAATGAAAACTGGAAGGAAATAATTTCCTAGACAGCACGTTCCCTTTCTCTGCTTGAAAGCGTATGATATACTAAACAAGGTCCGGCAATTCGGATCAAATGGGAGGCGGACGATGAAGGAAAAGAGTTTCCTCATTATCGCGGCGTCCATCGGCTCTGGGCATATGAGAGCGGCGGAAGCGGTGGCAGAGGCGTTGAAAATCGAATATCCTGGGGCGCGTATAGAGATCGTAGATTTTTCCGCGTGGCAGGTTTCCCCCGCAACGGCGTTTATGAAAGCGAGCTATCTTTTCCTGCTGCGGTTTATCCCTAATCTGTACGATCTGATGTACCGCTTTACGGGAGGCAAGACGGGCGGGCTTTCGATGCAAAATTTGATTTCGGCGGTGACCGCGCGGGATATTCGGGCTCTGGTGCGCCGCTTTCAGCCGGACGCGGTAATTTGTACGCATCCTTTTCCGGCGGGAGCGGTTTCGTGGCGCAAGGCGCGCCATTCGGGAGAATTTGTCTTCACGACGGTGATCACGGATTATTCGGTACATCAAATGTGGATATATCCGAACGCCGACGGTTATTTTGTCGCCCGGGAAGCGATGAAAACGGAGCTTATCGCGGCGGGACTTGCGCCGGAAGGCGTTTTTGCAACGGGAATTCCGATAACGGAATGCTTTCGCTGCCCCAAAGAGCGGCGCGCGGCGTTGGCGGAAATGGGGCTTTCGGAGGATGTCCCCACAGTGCTCTTGATGGGCGGCGGTCTTGGGTTGGGCGGAGTCGAAGCCGCTTTGGCGGAGCTGGAAAAAACAGCAGAACCAATTCAGATCATGGTGGTCGCGGGACGTAACGAAGCGCTCAAAAGAAAGGCAGAGGAGCTGGCTTTGCAGTCCTCGCACCAGATTCTCGTCTGGGGGTATTCCTCACAAATTCGTACCTTGATGGCGGCGGCGTCTTTTATTATCAGTAAGCCGGGAGCGCTGACGATCAGCGAAGCGCTGGCGGCGGAACTACCGATGCTGCTTCACGATCCAATTCCCGGTCCCGAGGCGCAAAATGGCGCGTACATAGCTGCGCAGGGGGCGGCGCTTTGGGTAAGTGACCCGGCGGCGCTGGGAGAGGCGATCCGGCGGCTTCTGGCGGAGCCAGAGCGCCTTGGGGCGATGCGAGAGCGGGCGCACGCCTTAAAGCGTCCCGAAGCGGCGCGCGAGATCGCGCGGATTTTATCCGGGATGTTGGCGGATCGAAGCGGTAACAAACAGACGATTGTGGGACTTATGGGAGAAAATCGATTTTAGCACGTCTGAAGAAGACGAAAAGTTGTAAAAACCAGTGAAAGAGAAGAAAGGTTTTTTCGTCTGAACGCGAATATAAATGTTATCGGAAAATCGATTTTGATAATTTGTTCGCGCCGGATAAGAGTTCCGGCGGGGAATATTTCCAGGTGGAGGATATGGCGTTAAAGAAGTTGCATCAGGAGAAAAATGGAACATATAGCTGCCCGGTGTGCGGACGAACGCTGCGCCGGGTGGAAGGACGCGCGATGCAGGTCGTTGACGGGCAGGTGGATATGGAAAGTCATAAGCCACGTTACGAGTGTGATTCTTGCGCGGTCTTTTATCGTGAAGTGCTAACTTCGGGCTATTATGACGCTTTTCCACTGACTGGAGAGCGGCGCTCGCCTGTGAGAGCGAAGACGTCGCGTCCATCCCGGAAAAAAAAGACGGCGTTTTCGTCTGTACCGGTGCTACTATTACCCGGGAGAAACGGAACGCGCTTCTGCCCGCAGTGTCATCATCCGCTTCGCGCCGTCAAAGGGGACGCGATACAGGTACGCGATGGAAAGGTCGATATGGAGAACACGAAAACGAAATACGAGTGCGATTCCTGCGGCGTTTTCTATCGCGAAGTGCTGACTTCCGGCTATTATCTCCCTTATCCGCAGCAGGAAGAGGATAGAATCGGCGCTTTGCCCGCCTCTGAGGCAGAGATAGCGGAAACGGAGCAGAAAGAAAAGGAAGTTCTGCCGACCCGGGATTTGCAGCCGGTGCAGTTGAAGCGAGACAGCAAGGGGAAGTGTGCCTGTCCGCGCTGTGGGGCGAATATGGAGTACATCGAGGGCGGCGCGGTGCGCCTTGTCGACGGCCGACCGTATATGGACGATGTGTGGGATCATTTCGTATGTAAGAAATGCGATTCGGTCTTTCGGCGGATCGTCGGGACGGATTACTTTCAGTGGTCGGATAAATAATTGAGAAAATATAGGAAATCCGTTCGCTGGGGCTTGCCAAGCGAAAGATTTCCTAGTATTATGAAAGCAGGGTGCGTTGTACCCGCACCGCGTGACTTTAGAGGAGGGGGAAGGACGTATATGGGACGTAATCGGGGAAGGCGCCGGGTAAACTGGTTCCTGATTCTGCTGCTCCTTATCGGCGGCTGGTTTTCCTATACGTTCGTTACGCAGCAGATTCGCTTAAACGCGGTGGCGAGCGATTATGAGGCGACACGGATCCGCTTGGAGGAGGCGCGCGCCCGTAATGCGGAGCTAAAGAAGGAGCGCGATAGCCTTAGCGACGCCGCTTATATCGAGAAGGTGGCGCGGGAAAGTCTGGGGATGACACGGCAGGGCGAGGTGCCTTATATTTCGGCACGCTGAAAGAGGTTTTTTCTTGACACGGAAAGCGCGCCAAGAGTATAATAAACGCATATTTTAAGGAATATTTAAACTTTTAAGGAGGAAAGGTTATTTTGTCCATTGAAGTTGGCGACGTGGTGGAGGGGAAAGTTACCGGCATCACGAAATTTGGCGCTTTCATTGAGCTGCCTGACGGTAAGGTCGGCCTCGTCCACATTTCGGAGGTCGCGGATGTCTACGTGAACGATGTCAAAGATTTCCTCAAGGAAGGTCAGACGGTCAAGGTGAAGGTGCTGGCGGTGGACGATCGGGGCAAGATTGGCCTTTCCATTAAGCGATTGCAACCAAAACCGGAAACGCCTGTCAGCCGGGGAGGCGTTCCAACAGGGAATTTTCCTCGTCCGCCGCGGCGACCGGGAAATGATTTCCATCGCTCTTCGGGACGCTTCAATAGCAGCGGGCCTCTTTCCTTTGAAGATAAGTTGTCAAAATTCCTGAAGGACAGCGATGAGCGGCTTACGGATCTTAGGAAAAAGACGGATTCGAAACGCGGGGGGCGCGGCGCCAGGCGTTCAAGCTGACAGTATCGATGAGAAAGCACTCTCTCGGGGGTGCTTTTTTCTGCTTATGGGAGCCGGTTATGAAAGAGCTTTTACACCGTGTCGCCGCGTATGTGCGCCGATATGATCTTTGGCGACCTGGGGGGCGCGTTCTTGTCGCGTGCTCGGGCGGGGCCGATTCACTGGCGCTTTTGTCGCTGGTATTAGAGCTTTGCGACGAGCAGCGCCTTACGGTCATGGCGGCGCATTTTGAGCATGGGATACGGGGCGCGGCGTCTGCGGCGGATGCCGCGTTCGTCGAACAGTTTTGCACGGCGCGGGGGATTCCCTGCCGGATCGCGGCGGAAGATATTCCGGCATATGCCGCGTGGCGTCGGATTTCACTGGAAATGGCGGCGCGGGAGCGGCGATACCGTTTTTTGCGGCAAATTGCAGCCGAAATGGGCGAGGGTGCGGTCATCGCCACCGGGCATCAGGCGGATGATCAGGCGGAAACCGTTTTGCTCCGCCTGCTGCGGGGGACGGGGATCGAAGGATTGGCCGCCATGCGTCCGAAAACAAAGGATATTGTTCGCCCTCTGCTGGCGGTATCGCGGGCGGAGATCGAGGCCTACTGTCAAGAGAAAGGGCTTTCGCCACGGCGAGATGTGACGAATGGGAAGCCGGATGCGGTGCGTAACCGTATTCGCTTAGAGCTTATCCCGCTTCTTCGGCAGTCGTATAACCCGGAGATTACGAGAACGCTGTGTCGATTGGCGAAGATTGCCCAAAATGAGGGGGATTTTTTGCAAAGCGCGGTGCGGGCGGCGTGGAAAGAAATGGCCAGCCCTGTTCCGGGCGGCTGGGCGCTGGAAAAGAGCGCCTATGATCGTCAGCCGGTTGCCGTTCAGGCGGGGATTCTGCGGCGATTGGCTGAGCGGCTGGACATGAGGATGAGCTTTCAGTTCGTTCACTACGAATCGCTGAAAGAGCTTTTACGGAGCGGCGTTACCGGCGATAGACGCGTCCTGCCGAAGGGCGTTCAGGCAGAAATGAGCTACGGTATTTTGCTGGTGCGGCGCGATCATTTTCGGTTTGAAAGCTGGCAGCCGGTGCGGCTGTCCGTGCCGGGGTGTACCCGGGTACCGGAGTTGGGGCTTACGGTGCACATCGATTTTGTCACGGCACCTCCGGCGGAACCGGGAGCGGAGACAATTGCCGTTGACGCCGCCGTATTACCTGTGCCGTGGGAAATCAGACCGCGGCAACGTGGCGATGCGATTACGGTGGAACAAGGGACGAAGACGCTGAAAAAGCTCCTGATTGACCGCAAGGTTCCCCGGGAGACGCGTGGGAATATTCCCGTTTTCACCGCGGGGGGACGCGTTTTTTGGGTTGGCGGGGTGCGACAGGCGGCGTGGGGGCGGGTGTCGGAAGAGACGAAAAGGATTGCTCGCCTGGCGCTTATTTGGGAGGATCGGAGCCGGAAAACGGAAAATACGGAAAAATCACCGGGAGGGGCATGGACATGATGATGGACGATTTGGAAAAAGTGCTGTTTACACCGGAGCAGTTAGCTGACAAAGTGCGGGAGTTGGGCGAAAAGATTTCCCGCGATTACGCTGGCAAAGAGATCCTGGTCATCGGTATATTAAAGGGCGCCTCCATGTTCACGATGGATCTGGTGCGTCATATTAAGGAGCCGCTGGCGCTCGATTTTATCGCGGTGTCGAGTTATGGAGCGGGGACGTCGTCCAGCGGCGAGGTTAAGATTTTGAAAGATACCGCTATCGACATCAAGGGAAAGCACGTCATTTTGTGCGAGGATATTATTGATTCCGGGGCGACGATGGCGGAGCTTCTGCCGCTCTTGGAAAAACGCCGGCCCGCCAGCCTGGCGCTGTGTGCGCTCCTTTCTAAGCCATCACGACGAACGGCAGCGGTGACGATTAATTACTGCGGCTGGGAGGTCCCTGACGAGTTCATTGTCGGCTATGGGCTGGACTATGCAGAAAAATATCGTAATCTTCCCTGTATCGGTGTTTTGAAGCGGGAAATATATGCCTGATTGTGCAAATCCTCTTTTGATGGTATAATCCCCTATGAGGTCGCAGGTTTGCTGATTAAGGAGGAAGGCTTTTTTGAATAAATTTATTCGCAATGTTGGATTTTATCTGCTGATCATCTTCATTGCCGTTACGATCATCGATTATTTCTCCGTGAAGGGGACACCCCGCCAGGAGATGGGCTACACCGCTTTTTTGCAGGAAGTCGATAAGGGCGAGGTCATGCAGGTTACCATCACGAATAATACGATTGACGGCGTTTTGAAAGATGGGACGGAGTTTACGGCGGTCACGCCGAATGTCCCCAATATTGATACGACGCTTCTGCCGCGCTTACAGGAGAAGAATGTTGAGATTAAGGCGAAAAATCCCCCGGAACCGCCGTGGTGGATGCAGATGTTTTCGTCTCTTTTGCCCATTTTGATTCTGGTCGGCGTCTGGTTCTTCATCATGCAGCAGACGCAGGGCGGCGGGGGACGTGTTATGTCGTTTGGCAGGAGCCGTGCCCGGCTGAGCGGCGCAGATAAGGTGAAGGTCAATTTCAGCGATGTGGCGGGGGCGGATGAAGCAAAGCAGGAGCTGGAGGAAGTCGTCGAGTTTCTGAAGCAGCCGAAGAAATTCAACGATTTGGGGGCGCGTATCCCTAAAGGCGTCCTGCTCTTTGGCCCGCCGGGCACCGGCAAGACGCTTTTAGCGCGTGCCGTGGCGGGGGAGGCGGGAGTGCCGTTTTTCTCCATCAGCGGCTCCGATTTCGTGGAAATGTTCGTAGGCGTCGGCGCGTCGCGAGTGCGCGACCTTTTTGATCAGGCGAAAAAGAACGCCCCCTGCATTGTATTTATTGACGAGATCGATGCTGTCGGTCGTCAGCGCGGCGCGGGGGTCGGCGGCGGTCATGACGAGCGGGAGCAGACACTCAACCAGCTTCTGGTCGAGATGGATGGGTTTGCCGCCAATGAAGGCATCATCATTATCGCGGCTACGAATCGGCCGGATATCCTTGATCCGGCATTGCTCCGCCCGGGGCGCTTTGACCGGCAGATTGTGGTGGATAAGCCGGACGTCCGGGGGAGACTGGCGATTCTTAAAGTCCATACGAAGGGCAAACCGGTGGATAAAGACGTCGATCTCGATATTCTGGCGCGCCGGACGCCGGGCTTCACCGGTGCTGATCTCAGCAATCTCGTCAATGAGGCGGCGCTTCTCTCGGCACGGAAAAATAAGAAAACCATTACGATGGCGGCGCTGGAGGAGTCGATTGAGCGCGTTATGGCGGGGCCGGAGCGCAAATCGCGCCTTATCAGCGATAAAGAAAAACGCCTTACAGCTTATCATGAAGGCGGTCATACGCTCGTCGGCATGCTTTTGCCAAACGCCGATCCCGTGCATAAGGTCACGATAATACCGCGCGGTCGGGCCGGCGGGTATACGCTGATGCTGCCAAAGGAGGATCGCTCCTATGAAACGCGGAGCGAGCTGATGGATCAGCTAAAGACACTTCTGGCAGGACGGGTAGCGGAGGAAGTCGTCTTAAAAGAGATCAGCACCGGAGCACAGAGCGATATTCAGCGGGCTTCCCGGGTCGTTCGCAGTATGATCACGCAGTACGGCATGAGCGATGTCCTGGGGCCGATTTCCTTCGGCGAAGGGGAAGGTCATCAGATCTTTCTGGGGCGGGACTTCAATCAGCAGCGTAATTATTCGGAAGAGGTCGCCAGCGAGATTGATAAGGAAGTCCGTAAGTATATTGAAGAAGCCTATGAAGCGTGCCGTAAGATCATTACCGATAATATCGACAAACTTCATCTTATCGCGCAGGCGCTTATTGAGCGAGAGACGCTTGACGCTGAGCAGTTGGAAGAGCTGATGACGAAGGGCGTTATTACGGAGCGTGAAGAGAAGCCGGAGGATGACGATCAAAATAACGAGCCGCCGCTTACGCCCATTCCTTTGGAGCCGGTGGTTGACGCGCCGTCCGAGTCCGCGCCGGATCCTGTGTCGGAGCCGGAAAGCACACCGGTGGGAACGCCGGAACCGAAATTCAATATTACGCACCATACACATCCCTGAATATAATGAAAGAACGGGCTGTCCTTATGGACAGCCCGTTCTTGGCGTATATAAGATGATATAGGTTTCAAAGAAGGCGATCATATTTGGTGACGGTAAAGACGGAAGGCGTTGATGAGGAGGATGAAAAGACCGGGGAGCGAAGCCACAGCACTCAAGGTCGGAGAGAACAACGGGCCGCCGAAGGCATATAGGATTCCCGTTGCTGCTGGAAGTGTCAGCAAGGGGCCGGCAAACGTCCAGATGTAATTCTGCCGGATAAAGGTCATCGCCCGGCGGCTGAGATCCAGCCCGCGGGGCAGAAGCGACATCTCCGACTGATAAAGGAGAAATCCCGCCGTGAATTTTTCGGCGGCGCCGTTTGCCAGTGCGACCGTCAGATCGGCCTGCTGTGACGTGCTGTTTTCGTTGGCGCAGTCAAACAGGGCGACGGTAAGACCGTGCGCTTGCAGAAGCTGTATTTCCTTAGCTTTTGCCGGGGCAGAGAGATCGGCGTGGACTTCGCCGATGGAAAGTTCCCGGGCGAAGGTTTTAGCGGTGCGCAGGCTGTCGCCGGTCAAAAGGACGGTGCGAACGCCTAGCGCGTTAAGCTCTTTCAGCATAGAGGGAATATCCGGACGCACCTCGTCTTCAAAGGCGATCAATCCTTTGGCACTGTTTCCACTGCTGATGAAAAGAACGGTTTTGCCACGCTCTTCCAGCTGATCGGATTTAGTGAGCAGAGTGGCGCTGATGTAAATATTCTCTTCTTCCAGCCAGCGGCGCTTTCCCACTCGGATGGCGGAGCCGTTGATCAGAGTTTCCATGCCAGCGCCGGGAATTTCATTGGACGCGGCCAATCGCTGAAGGCGGGCGCGGATCTTAATGGCGTGGTCGGCGATAGTCTCCGCCAGCGGATGATAGGACTTGGCTTCGGCGGACGCGGCCAGGCCGATGAGGGTATCGTCGGTCAGTCCTTCCCCCGCGATGTCAGTGATTTGCGGCTTCCCCCGTGTGATAAGACCGGTTTTTCCGAGGACGACAGCGCTTACCTCGGAGGCCGTTTCCATGGCTTTCCGATCACGAATAATAAGACCGCTTTGCCGTGCCTGGCGCATAGCGCAGGAGAGAACGAGGGGTTCCGTTAGGCCTAAGGTCAGAGGGCAGGCGGCGATAAGAACGGTGAAAAAAACTGTGATGCCGACGGCGGAAGAGTCGAGCATTGTCCAAATAAGCCCGGTGGCAAACGCCAAAATCAAGGCAAGAAGGGCGATGTGACCGGTGACCGTCGCGCTGGAACGTGGCGAAACAGAGGTTTTTCCCTCCATTTCGGGCAGGGCGCCAATTTTCGCGAGCTCGTTCAGGCGGTTAAAGCGGCTTTGGGCGAGAAGCATCGTCCCCCCGGCGGCAAAGGTGGCAGCGACCGCGAGGGGCAAAAAATAGGTGGCCGGTCCTTGTACGACCAGCTCAGGGTCGGTCAGGAGAAGCGCTGCGACACTGTAAAGGAAAGCCGCCGACGTACTGAAGGCGATAAGGCTGTCGGTATCCGGCGCTCCTCGAAAGAAGCGAGAGAAACCGCGCCGATAGAGGGAGAAATTGACGAGCATGACGAGCAAGGCGAAGAGCGCGTTGGCAGCAATTACGGGGCGCGCTGCCAGAGCGGGGGGAAGATATGAGAGTAGCGCGGCATAAGAAGGGCTGAGCGGAAAAAACGACAGCAAAAAAACGCCGCCTGAGAGTAAGGTGAGAAGGAGCGAGAGAAGAAATATCCCTAAGGAAAGACGCGCTTTATGGCAGGCCGCGGAGAAGCAGGCGGGCGCGCCGCGCTGTATCGGTGTCACGTTCGTCGGTGTCGTATCGCTGTTCGTGTCTGACGGCTCAGGAAATGTATCGCTCTCCGGCGACGACTGGGGGAAAAACGGATCGTCGGCCGTTGGTCGTTTTTTATCAGGCATGTCACATACCTCCTCAGTAGCGAAAGGGCGCGCTGGCGCTAAGCACAAAATACCGAACGTCAGCTGTTATTCTCTCATTATGAACTCTTGACAGGCGGCTTGTCAATCCATCTGTCACAGGGCGTCTTAGAAAATCTTCGCGGCTTCGTCGAATCGGCGCTTTATTAAATTTGACGAGAAATTTTGTCAGTTTATAAAAAAATCGTGTATAATAAAAAAGCATTTTGGTCGCGTTGCTCCTGTTTTCAGCCGCTGCCTGGGCGGCGAGCATGGTTTGCGGCGGGATATATTATTTTTTATGAGGAGAAGCAGCGAGCGCGCTGGATGACAGGGCTTTTAAGGCCGCCGCGCCGATGAAGAAATCTGTGGGAGAGGGAGCGTGTCGGTGGAATTTGATTGCTGGACAGGGCTGCAAATTGAAAATAAATATTTTACGATCGTAGAAAAAATTAATTATAAGGAAAAAAATTCCAATGATCGCTGGACGGAATACGGGCTTGTCGCTGATCCGGGGAAGGAGCGCTGGTGGCTGAGCGTCATAGACGGCGGGATTCATTGTACGCTGTCTCGTTCCGTATCCTGGGTGACGCCGCCGAAGGACTACCATCTGCACGAAAGGGGCGTGGAAGTCATCAAGGGCGTCTGGGGTGACAGCGAGGCCTCCGTGGGGGAGGAAGCGAGTTACTCCGAGTACGAGAGCGCAGATGGGAACGATACCTTTTTCCTTGAAGTATGGGCTGGCGAACAGCGCGGCGCGGCAGGCCGACATATCGATAAAGCGGCGATCCGGCCACACGATACGACGGCTTCTCTCGCCCGAGCGCAGGAGCTAAAACGGCTGCACCGGAAAAAGCGCCTGTGGCGGTACGGGATAGGCGCCCTGTGGATAGCGGTGTGCCTGTTTATCGTTACCTGGCTCGAAGGGGATTTTTCCTGGCATGGGGTCCGACGCTTCGTAAATCTGCCGTATACAATGGAAGAACGGCTCTCCGACGCGCCCTACTATACGCGGGTGAAGGCGGCGGACGAGGGAAGCGTTCGCGGCTACGAAACGTCTTTGGATTTTGGCGCGGTTACTCTGGATCTCATCGAGGCCGTCGACGGCTGGACGAAAGATATACGGCAGGACATCCAGGGAGAGGAACGGCGTGTTATTATCTCCACGGCAGAGGAAATTTGCGCGGTTACCCAAACGCCCGAAAGAAAGACACAGATCCGGATCGGTTCGGCAAAAACGTCGGCTTCGGCAATCGTAGAGGGCGGTGCTGAGCCGGCGCCGGAGGAGGAACGTTTGGCCGGATCGGCTGTTTCTACTACGGAACAAGACCTTACAGGCACCGATACCTTAAAACGTTACTCCTCGCTGGTGCGCAGCGCGAATACCAGGGGCCGTACGGCCGTAGTTTTAGAGAAAAACAGGAGGTAAATTTATGTTCGATCTAAATGCTCTTATGATTACTGCATTTTACGCCTTCTTTGGCATTTTCTTAATGCTCGCCGCGAATCGGATTATTGATTTCTTTATTCCCGGCGATTTCGGAGCGGAGATCAAGCGGGGGAACCGTGCCGTCGCTTGGCTCTGCGCCGGTTCATTTATCGGTGTGGGAGAAATTTTGCGTGCCGTCATCCTTTCGCCAGATGTCGCGGGGGCAGAAATAGGCTTTGGCCCCGGCGTCGTGTCCAGTTTTATCTACGCCGCGGCTGGCATTGTGTTCTTTGTGCTGGGCTTTTTCCTCGTTAACGGTTATTATCGTAAGTTTTCTCTGCCGGAGGAGATCATGAAGGGCAACACGGCGGCTGGGATTTTAGTCTTTGGCATTTTTGTCGGGCTTGCCCTCGTTATCAGCGGGGCAGTTCATTGAGGTGAAGGAGGCGGGGCATGGATAATCCGGGGAGAAAGGCCGCTTATCTGGCGGCCGCGTTTGCTTCCGTGGCTGCCGTCGGCGTTTATGCGTATTGGGAAGATATTTCCTTTGAGGTCTGTTCGGCCATTGCGCCGTCGCTGAATAAGGGGGAGCAGCGCCTGTCGGATGATCAGGGACGACGGTATACTTTGCTCAATAAAGGGGACGGACAGGAAACGGCGCTCTACGACGACCATACGGCCGTCACGTTTCACCGCGACGGGGATGGGAACCTCGTCTGGGAATTTGGCACGGCGAGCCTTTTGTCGGCGATCGCTTCCGGCTATTTTGCTTTCCACGGCTTTGCTCCGCCCGGCGGATATTTGGATCCGGCGACGATGACATACCGGATCGACGGCAAGCTGCGCCCCTTCGAAAGGGAAAAGGAGGAGGAGCGGCAGTATGCCGCCCGGTACTGGGGAGGGCGTTTTGTTTCAACGTTTAACAGTGGTTATGACTCGGAAAAGAGCAGTAAAATCGTGGGAAAACAATCAGGCTTCGGGCATGCCGGGTTTCGTACGGGAGCTTCATGAGAAAAGCTGAAATTGTATTCTTCGTAAAACTTTTGGCGAATTACAAGGAGGCCGCAGGGTGAACGGAAAGAACCCCTCCTATATTGACCGGCTGGACGAAAAAATATTTTCCTTTATCCGGTACGGAGACTATGCGGATCGTTATCCGGCGATCACGGCGCAGGCATTCTCTCCGATGTTTTACGAAGAGCTGCGCTTTGCCGCGAAAGAGCTGTTTCGGATCTTTGCCAAGACGGCGCTGGTCTTTCAAGAAGCGCCGGATGATTTCGCCCGGGCGATGGATATGCCGGACACCTTATTGCCGTATCTCCGTATCGCAAATCGATTTCGGCTCCCAACGTGGCTGTCACGCTTTGATTTCGTTCTCGATGAAGGCGGGCGTATCCGTATGGTGGAGCTGAATGCGGATACGCCCTGCTTTATCATTGAGAGTTTTTACGCTAATGGCGTTGCTGCCGAATGGTTCGGGCAGGGCGATCCGAACGCGGGGAGCGAGGAGAAGCTTCGCGCCTTTCTGACGAAGCTTCACGAGGAACTGTGCGCGCCGCTCGTTGATCTCGGACGGTGCGAGCTTTGCCGCCGTCCGTTCCTTTTCAGTTGCTTTGACGACAGCCCGGAGGATTTTGCCACGACGCGATATCTGATGAAGCTCATGAGCGAAGGTTGTCCGGAAGGCGATATTCGCTTTCAGTCGTTTTACGATTTGGCCATCGATGAAGGTGGGATTCCTCTTCCAGACGGCGCGCACGCCGCCGCTCTCTACCGCCTGCACCCGATGGAGATCCTTATTGACGAGACTACGGAAACGGGCGAGCCGCTGGGCGAGATGTTTCTCGACCTGTACCGGCGGGGGAGGTTTGCCCTCTTTAACCCGCCGGAGGCTATTATCCTGCAAAACAAGTCGTTTATGGCGCTTGTCTATGCCTTGTACCGGACAAACCGCTTTTTTTCGGCGAGGGAAAGGGAAATCATCGGACGTTACCTCGTCCCTTCATACTTTGAGGATGACTTTTCTTCCCTGGACGACGGGGATTACATTTACAAGGAGATCTGGGGGCGCGAAGGGAGAAACGTCGGCGTCCTTCAAAAACAAGGGGAAAAGAGCGAACTGATCATTGAGAAGCTGGCGGATAATTACGAGACAATCATCTGCCGGGAGAGCAAAAAGGCCATGTATCAAAACTTCATTCATCAGAAACGCTTTGTGCATACGGTGGACTCGGGGGAAAAGGAAGGTTTTTTGACGCTTTCCTGCTTCATGCTGATGGGCGAACCGTCGGCGTTGGGCTGCCGCTTTTCTCCCGAAGCCCTCGCCGGGACAGAAGCGTATTTTTTGCCGCTCCTTGTCAGCCGCTAGTGAAAGAGACCGTATTTACTTATAGGCGAAAAATTGATAAAATCCAAGAGAAGCTTATAACGCGACATGAAAGGAATGTGACAGACGCGTGGCGACGGTAAAGGCGAACGCGAAGATCAACCTGACGCTGGATATTCTGAATAAGCGCGCTGACGGCTATCACGAGGTGGCGATGGTCATGCAGGCGGTGGGTCTTTTTGATACGATCCATCTGACGCAGGCGGCTGCAGGAATTGCTCTACGGCTCGATACCAGGGAACTTCCTACGGATGAAGGAAATCTCGCATTTCGGGCGGCACGTGTTTTTCTTGACGCCTATCATATTTCCGACGGCGTGCGCATTGAGATCGAGAAGAGAATCCCGATCGCGGCGGGGCTGGCGGGGGGATCTACGGATGCCGCCGGGGTTTTGCGAGGGCTGAACGCTCTTTTTGCCGTAGGGGCGACGGCGGATGATCTGGCCGCGCTGGGCGCGCGGCTTGGCTCTGATGTCCCGTTCTGTGTCTACGGCGGGACGATGGCGGCCGCGGGGCGGGGGGAGATCCTCACTTTGCTGCCAACCGTTACGAAGGCATGGGCGGTCCTGGCGAAACCGCCGGTGGCGGTGTCGACGGCGTGGGCGTATGGCGCCTTTGACCGGGGAAAGCCGCCGCGCGCTCCGCAAACCGCGGCGATGATCGACGCGGTGAAAAGCGGCGATCTCGAGCGGATCGCCGCCGTCTTGAGTAATGATCTGGAAAGAGTAACGCAAAAAGAGTATCCCGTCATTGGGGAATATAAGCGTATCCTGCGAGAAAATGGAGCGCTAAGCAGCCTCATGACCGGCAGCGGCCCCACCGTATACGCATTGGCGAAAACAGAGAGGGAAGCGGAACGGGCCGCCGAAGTTATCCGCAGCACTCATTCGGAAGCGGAGGTCTTTATTGTTCCTCTGGAGGGGACGAATTAAATTAAGCGAGGGAAATGTATGAAAAAGAAATTAGCGCCGATTCGACTAGACAGCTATCAGCCGCTGCGGGATGTCGTGTGTGAAACCTTGCGGGAAGCGATTCGAAGTGGGGTCTTGAAGCCGGGGGAACGGCTGATGGAGATTCAGCTGGCGGAGGAGCTGGGCGTCAGCCGGACGCCGGTGCGCGAGGCGATACGCCGCTTGGAGTTGGAAGGCTGCGTTATCATGATGCCGCGGCGGGGAACGTATGTGGCGAATATTTCCATTCGCGACATCAACGAGGTCTTTGAAATACGCACATCGTTGGAATCGCTGTCGAGCGGTCTGGCGGCGGAACGGATCACCGACGAGGAGTTAGAGCGCCTGCAGCGCCTGCTGGTTGAGATCGGTACGCATATCGAAAGCGGCGACATGGACAAGATCGTTAAAACGGATACCGAGTTTCATGATCTCCTTTATCAGGCCAGCCGCAATCAGCGACTGGTGGGGATTATATCGAATCTTCGCGAGCAACTCACGCGCTTTCGCACAACGTCGATGTCGTACCCCGGTCGGCTTAAAGCGACGTTAGAGGAACACCGGATTATCGTGGAGGCGATCGCGCAGGGCGATGTGAAGGCGGCGCGTAAAGCGGCGGAGAATCACATGGAAAAATCCGAGCAGACGCTTTTGGCGAGTATGGAAGCCACGCAGAAAAAAACGGGTGAAGCGAAGGAATAAGTTTTGATTTTGGGAGGAAAAGGAATGTCAGATTTGGTTACCGTCATTTTGGCAGCAGGGAAGGGAACCAGGATGAAGTCCGTTCTGCCGAAGGTGCTCCATCAAGCCGCCGGAAAGCCGATGGTACAGCATGTTATCGACGCGGCGCGCCTTGCGGGGGCGAGTCGCAATATCGTGGTCGTCGGATTCGGCGCGGAGCTTGTACGCTCGGCGCTTCGGGGCAAGGTGGAGATCGTCGTGCAGGCGGAACAGCTTGGCACCGGCCACGCGGTGCGCATGGCGGAGCCGCTCTTAAAGGCGGAGCACGGTACAGTCATGGTGCTGTGCGGCGATACGCCGCTTTTGACAGGAACTTTATTGTCGCGGCTTTATGAAGCGCATAAGAAGGCGGGGGCTAAAGCGACGGTATTAACCGCTATCATGCCGGATGCGACGGGTTACGGACGGGTTATCCGGTCGGCGATGGGCGCTGTGGAAAAGATCGTCGAAGATAAGGACGCGACAGACGAGGAGAAAAAAGTGCAGGAGGTCAATTCCGGCATTTACTGCTTTGCGGCGGACGCGCTTTTTTCCGCTTTAGCCGAGGTGAATTGCGACAACGCGCAGGGCGAGTATTATCTGCCGGATGTTCTCTCTATTCTGCGGGAGAAGGGGGAAAAGATCTGGGCGGTGGCGGCGGAAGACTATGAGGAAACGCTGGGCGTCAATTCGCGCGTCCAACTGTCGGCAGCGGAGAAGATCTTGCGGCGGCGCAAGAATCTGGCGCTGATGGAGAGCGGCGTTACCCTGATGGATCCGGACACTACTTTTATCGACGCCGATGTTGCCGTCGGGCGCGATACCGTCATTTACCCCTTCACTTGGATCGAGGGTGCTTCGTCCGTTGGCACGGCCTGCGTTTTAGGTCCGTCGAGCCGGTTCAGCGATACGAAAATCGGTAATGAAGTGACGGCGCAGTTCGTATACGCACATGAGTGCGAAATCGGCGACGGCGTGATTATCGGCCCTTACGTTCATCTGCGCCCGCAGACAAGGCTGGCGGCGCAGGTAAAGGTGGGGAATTTCGTTGAAGTTAAAAACTCGGTCATCGGCGAAGGTTCAAAACTGCCGCATCTTCAGTATATCGGCGACTGCGACATGGGCTCGGGGGTCAACATGGGCTGCGGGACGATCACCGTCAATTACGACGGGAAGGAAAAGCACCGCACAACGGTTGGAAACGGTGCTTTCGTTGGCTGCAATACGAATCTGGTCGCGCCGGTCACGGTGGGCGACGGCGCTTATGTGGCGGCGGGCTCCACGATCACCAAAAACATCCCGCCTGGCGATTTGGCGGTGGCCCGCGCCCCACAGAAAAATATTCCCCATTGGGCGGAGAAAAGAACGTAAAGAAATTGCCAAATGGGCTGGCAGAATTGGACGGTTCGTTTTATAATGAGAAAGGAATGAGGAGTTTTTCTTGTGCCGTGAAAAGGGCGAGGCCGCGCCGGACCGTGCCCTTTCTTATGAGGAAAAGCGATGGAGGGGTTTGATGATGGCAGATATGAAGGATCTTTGTGTCTTATCGGGGAGCGCCAATCCAAGACTGGCGGGCGATATCGCAAACCATATCGGGGTGCGTTTGTGTGACGCGCTGGTCAGCCACTTTAATAACGGTGAGACGCAGATCATGATCGGGGAAAGCGTCCGGGGGCGCGACATCTTTATTATTCAGCCGACTTCACAGCCGGTGAATGACAATCTGATGGAACTCCTCATTATGGTGGACGCCTGTCGCCGGGCTTCAGCCAACAGCATTACGGCGGTTGTGCCGTATTACGCTTACGCCCGGCAGGATCGTAAGACACGGGGGCGCGAGCCGATCTCGGCTAAACTGGTGGCTAATCTGATGGAAAAAGCCGGGGTCGATCGCGTGGTCACCGTTGATCTTCACGCCGGGCAAATTCAGGGCTTTTTTGATATACCTGTGGATCATCTGGCGGCGGCGCCTATATTGGCGGAGTATTTCGACGAGAACAGACTCGCTGATCCTATCGTCGTGTCGCCCGATCTGGGCGGCGTGACCCGCGCCCGGTCGTTAGCCGACCGCTTGCAGACGGCCATCGCCATCATTGAAAAACGTCGCCCCGAGCCGGGGAAAGCAGAGGTTATGAACATCATCGGCGATATAAAAGACAAAGACTGCATTATGATCGACGACATCGTCGACACGGCGGGATCCCTCTGCGAAGGCGCTAAAGCCTTGCGGCGGATAGGGGCGCGCTCTGTCTACGCATGTTGCTCCCATGCCATTTTGAGCGATCCGGCGGTGCAGCGGATTAACGATTCGGCCATTGAGAAACTGATTGTCACCGACACGATTCCTCTGACGCCCGAGAAGCACTCCGAGAAAATTATCGTCCGCTCGCTGGCGGATACGATCGGCGACGTCATTATCCGTATCCAGTCGCATCGTTCGGTCAGCCAGCTCTTTAAATGAGGCTGTCATATTCTGCCGTCGGCGGTATGGCCGACGGCGTTTTACTTTCGTGAAGAAAGGTCGACTATGAAGAAGAGAAAAATTTTTGCGGCACTTTTGGCTGCGTTATGCTTTTCTCCGGCATTTTGGGAAACGGCGCAGGCGCGTCCGCATGGCGCGGCGGCGCATATCCCGCGGCAGGCGGAGAAGGATAAGCCGCCGTTTCCGCCGTATGTCGATTTCGGCGGCGGCTACTCGGTCTACGATCCGGTACGGGACAAGACACCGGACGAAGGACTGGGCGTCGTCGAAACGAATTTCTTTTTTTATGGCCCGCTCTTGGTGCGCCCGTGGACGGACGGAATCGTCATTCATCATGTGGGGATACCGGACGGCGATGTTTCTTCGTCGCGTATTCATCAGGCGCATCTCGGCAACGGCTGGCAGGGGATCGGTTATCATTACGTTATCCGGCAGGACGGAACTATTGAGCGGGGCCGGCCGCTGGCGACCATCGGCGCCCATGCTTATCGGGCGAATTTTCACACCGTGGGGATCAATCTGTCGGGGAATTTCGATATTGAAACGCCGACTGGCGAGCAGATTGACGCTCTCGTCAATCTGCTGACGTTCCTTTGCCGTCATTATCACCTGACGCCGGATGAGCGAACCATTACCGGGCATCGCGATGTAAACTACGATACCGCCTGCCCGGGCTACCACCTCTATGTTCTTTTGCCGGAGATACGACAGGCGGTGGCGGAGGAATTGAGAAATGGAGGCGGCGACGATTTTTCTGCTTACGACCAAGTGAAGATCCTTGGGGAGCCGGAGCTTAGCGAAGGACAGCTTGTGCGCTATATTAAAGCGACGAATCCCACGCCGCAGCTCAATTGTTCGGTGGAAGAGCTGGTGAGCTATTACTACGAAGAAGGGGAGATAGAGGGCGTTCGGCCAGATCTGGCGCTTTGCCAGGCGATTAAAGAAACAGGTTGTTTCGCCTTCGGCGGCGACGTTCAGCCGGCGCAGAACAATTACTGTGGACTGGGTGCGACGGGGGGAGGCGTTCGCGGACAATTTTTCGCGACGCCGCAGCGCGGTGTTCGGGCGCACATTCAGCACCTGATGGCGTACGCGACGACGCGTTTGCCGCAGCAGCCGATCCTGGATGAGAGGTATGAAGTTTTGCGGGACAAATACCCCCAATATTATGGAAAAGTCGAAACATGGCTTGGGCTGAATGGTAAATGGGCGTTGCCGGGCCGTCACTATGGCGAAGATATTTTCCGTATTTACGAAGAAGTGAAAAAATATTGAGCCGCAGCGGATCATCCGGAAAAAGTTACTGCCTCCGTCTGATGGTTATGATATAATATGAACACTTAGCGAGCGCGACCGAAGGGAGCGGGAGGTTAGTGAGAATTATACCTAAGCACTTGATGAAGG
>ERZ773005.293-NODE-293-length-42466-cov-30.373936_pt1 | contig 42466 bp, 46 predicted proteins | sample MGYA00580666_ERZ773005 | MGnify/ENA primary metagenome ERZ773005 (study PRJEB29015, sample SAMEA2737999) | human oral metagenome | biome: human oral; feature: human-associated habitat; material: dental | place: China | collected 2061 ...
AGAGGTTTTATTTTCTACCTTTTAACTGTTACCTATGATATAATAAATTAGATATGAGATTTAATCCAGTAATCCTTTATATTACAAGGCTTATTTTTATTTCGTCACAAATTCGTCAAAAATTCATCCAAAAATTTTTGATATATCTTGTGCAGCATTCTTACGCATTTCATCTGAATAATGGACATATACATTCATTACGGTATTAATATTGTCTCCGAGCAAACTTGCTACTGTTTTTATATCTACACCATTCGCAAGAAGTGTTGTTGCATAGGTGTGGCGAAATGCGTGGATACTTTTATTGGGGACTACCGATTTAATCACACAGTTTATATTACCAGTACTGCTAGTATTTACATTAAATAGTCGCTCGGTATTAGAAGTTGATTTATACTCTGATAATATATTGGATAGAATAGGTGGAATAGGAAGAGTCCGAATGCTATTTCTTGTTTTTGGTTCTTTTATTCCATATACATTATTTGACGTCCTAGACAATTGTTTATTAATCCGAATGGTATTACAAGCTAAGTCTATGTCGAACCATGTTAGGGCTAAAATTTCACCATATCTAGCCCCTGTATATCGAGCAATACATAATAAGGTATATAGATTTTTATTATCGATATATGTTTTTAACAATAGATCCATTTCATCCATGGTAAAAGTTGTTAGTGATTTATATGTTTTAGTTGTAAACCGTTTAATTTCTGATACTGGGTTGAATTGTATTATTTGATATGGTTTAATAGCAAAATTAAAAACAGACTTTAAAAAGGTGATATACATATTCTTTGTACGGCTGGCGAATTTAATATCAGAAAGCGTTTTAAATATCACCTGATGTGATATATCTCTAACACGTTTTTGATGCAATACAGATAGATTTTTAATGATATAATGATATACTAATTTTGTATTTTCTGATATGCTTGTTTTCTCACGCATATACAATTCACACAATTCAATAAATGTAATATTTTTAAGACTGTCATCAAGAGAATTGGTGACAGTCTTTTTTAATTCATCAATAATCTTTTGTCCATAAAGTTTTGCTTCTCTTTGAGTAGCAAAACCCTGTTTGGATTTTTGCCTCCATTTTATACCGTCTTTATAGCTGACAATTATTTGGTAATTGCCATCTTTTTTGCGAACCGTCATATTGCATTGCATAGTTACACGTCCTTGCTATTAACCACGTGATAAAAGAATTCCTCATCTATATCTTCATCTAATTCTCTATCATGAGCGATCCGTTCTATTAAATTGATATGTTCCTTAGAATGAAAGTCATCGTGTTTAATATGTCCTAATTCGTGTAGTACACTAACTCGTTGAGCATCTAATGGCTTATTTAAATTAACCAGTATTGAATGACTGCCATCTTCATTAAGACGTACTACTGCTGTTTGTGTTTTCTTTAATTGCGTATAGATCAAGTTAATAGACATAACCATACCCCTCCCCAATAGAATTAGTCATCGTGACAAAATATATAAGTTTATATCACTAATTAAACTATTAATTTTATAAACAACATCAGATAGTTGTCGTTTTATAGATACTATTTCAGCTGTATTATCATCAATATCATTACTTAGAGAATGTAAATCATCACTGAATGATGCTATTTTACTTTCTATTTCGTCTATACGTTTAGATAACTTATCTGAATCATTATTAAAAGAAATATTAGAAACTGCATTGGAAATATTATCAACTCTTTGCGTGAGTGTAACAATATAAATACTTTGTGCAATAATAGCAATAATCAATACTATAAATAAGGCTATCTGTTTCTTATTCATTTTATTTCCCCTCGCGTTTCTTTAACCCCTCAATTAAATTAACTACAAAATCAATATCATCTTTTGACATATCCTCAGCTGCATCAAACAACAATCGCATATCAGGATTGTCTTTCAATTTATTTGCATATTCTGCTACTTCCGGATCTATGTAATATGAATCATTTATATCCGACTTATCTTCAATTAAATCTGATTTTTCTACACCAAAATAATTAGCCAACTGTTCAATTTTGTTCATTCTAGGCATCTTAGTTCCATTAACCCATGTTGAAACAGTTGATTTGTTTAACTTTAAATCAGCTACTAAATCCGCTTGTGTCTTTTTGTTTGCTGCTAATAAATTGCTAAGGTTTTGAGCAAACACTCTCTTGTAATTAGAATCCATAATAAGCTCCTATTCTCCTCTCCTGCGTATCTATATATTAATACTTAAAGTAGTAAAACACAATACTATTTTATAAAAAAGTTTACTTTTAGTATTGACATTCTACTTTAAGTAAACTATACTAATAATCAAAGGAAGGAGGGATACATTGAAGCGATTGAAAATTTCTTTAAAAGCTGCGAGAGTTAACGCAAATCTATCACAAGAAGAAGTAGCAAGGAAAATGAAGAAATCTAAGGTTACAATCAATAACTGGGAAAATGGAAAAACAGAAATTGATTATGGGAATTTAAATGAATTGTGTCGATTATATTCTGTCACCATGGATGATATTCTTTTGCCTTATTAGTCTACTTTAAGTAGAAAAGGAGAAAAATCATGAAACAGTTTATCAACAGAAAATTTAATGATGCCCTAAACAACAGCTTTTCAACTGTAATGAATGACGAACTTGATTACAAACGGGAGATATGGGGGATAGAAAATATTACTAACTATGGTTGGGAATGTTTTCAGGATGAAGCCATAAATAAGGCTTGTGAAAACGAATCCGATGTGCTTCGTAGACACTACGGAAAGCCGGGTTCTCATCAAAATGTATATGGTCGTTGCTTTAATCCAATTTCTTAATAGGCGGTGGTTTAAATGTTAGTACAAAATCAAAAAGACCTATTAGTAGCCAACAAGATCTATGGAAACACATCAACTGTATTCGGCTGGGCAGGTCGAAATGCTGAGTATGCACAATATTGGAGAAAAATTATTAGGGAATACTTTGCTAAACGACATGTAAGTAAGTTATGCAGGAAGTCTATCCATGGCAAAATCAAAGAATGTCGTATAGCAGATAGACTGGCAAGAATGGAGGCACATTATGCGAGAAATTAAAAATGCTTTAAAAATTTACTTATTAAGAGTAATGGAGACAGATTCTGTGCCACAGGCACTTCCAGAATTAATTAAACAATATGAAGAACTGGATAAAAAATATCCAGATTCCAAACAATCAATAGAATCCGCAAGTTTTGAACAAACTTTTGAAGAATGCTTACGAGGTCCTATCAAAGTAATTACTGCACTTTTAAAGAATAAGGCATCTAAGGATGGAAATTATCGCGAGATAACTATTCGTGATAATGAAGCATTTATTAGTGAGTGTAACGCATGCAATCCTTTAACAAGCGCCCATACCAAAGTTATTTATGAAGATGAAAAATAATGGAACCTATTGTTTACACAATAAAAGATGTTGCAGAACTGCTTCAATGCAGTGAAAGCAGCGTCAATAATCTTAGGGAACGTGGCATCCTACGTAAAGTAAAAGGGCTTCCGGGCGTCCGTTTTAACAAAAAAGAAGTCGAGGCGCTAGTAGGGATTGTAGACGAATACAGTCCACTACAATACAGGAAGTTAGAAAAGGAGCGTGATAGCTTACTTAAAGAAAACGAAAAACTTAAAAATACTATAAGAAAAATAACCAGTGATTTACTGGTTATGGTAGGAGGGGAGTTGAAATTATGATAATTACTGCTTTAAAATGGGCGGCGTTCATATGGATTATTGGATCCATGGGAAGCCTAGAAATCGATAAAATTGGGTTTGTTCAATTCTTATTGCAAATCATTACAGGCGGACTTGTTTGGGTGTGTGCCGATGTATATGAAAAAGAAAACGCCCGCTAATAGCAATTGGAAAGACTAGCGGGCGTAGGCAAATTATACCTAAGGTAATTATACCATGGAGGAGAAAAATGCAAAAAAAAATCGAAATCATATTAACACCTAAAGAAAATAGCAACGGTTATAACATGGAATTTATTGTTAATAAAGATGAATTTAATGGTCGAGAAATAGAAGTTGCTGCTCTTTTGGTTTCAGCTGCTTATAACTTCGGTTATAAAAATCTTGATATCACACAATTTATAGCATTTTTAGCAGCTACAAAAGATATGTGTGAAAAGCAAAAAGAACTGGCTCTTATAAATGATTTGCTTAATACATTTGAAAAGGAGAAAACAAATGAATGAAAAACAACAAATCTTAAATCTAACAAATATTTGTGATGGAAAGTTAGAAGCTGAATTTGAGGAAATGTACAAAGATGCATTACGAAAAATTTCAAAGGGTCAGAAAGCTAAAATCACCATCAATATTGAAATGTTACGAGTTCCAGATACCGATACCATCGTAGAACTTGGTTACAATATTAAATCAACATTACCAGCTATCTCACGTCGTGCTATTGGTTCCTATGCGGATGACTTCACCGTAAAAGTCGATGTCAACGAAAAGCCGGAATTGGAAGTTCTAACATTTAATAATTCAACTACTGAGAAGAGAGGTTAACACAATGGAAGAAAAATTTAACTTAAATGTACAAGCAGCAGAAAATGGTGAAGTTATTATTCGTCATGGTGAAGCCAATGACGTATTTCAATATCACGGATTCAGATATGAAATTAGTAGTGCTGAATCATTCGTTAAAGGCGTAAAAGCTAAGGGAGACCCTAAAACATCTGTTATTACATATTCAGACAAAAAGGTTGTAGCAGTAACAGACTGCACTGTAACAGATCGTACGCAAGACAAAATCGTATACGCATTTCAAAAAAGCGAACAGTTTAAAGAATGGGATTCCATCTTTAATCTAAATTTAACGCAAAAAGAAATGCTTGATTTGCTTCGAATCCATGAACATGAAATCGAAGATTACGAAAAGCTTTTAATTGCTGTTAGAAACTTCAAATATGTAACACAAACAGAAGGTGATTTTACTCGAACTGATGATGATAACTATGTTATGAGCATCAAGGTAAAAGAAGCTGAAGGTACTTTAAAAATGCCTCGCTTTATCTTTGTAAACATGGTCATTCTTAATGAAAGTCAATTTACTCAAAAAATTGAAGTGCAATTAGACATCATTAAACCTAAAGATGAAGGGGATAAATTATCATTCAAATTATCTTGCCCAATTATGAATCGTTACATTAAAGATGCCATCAAATCTGAAACAGATTCCATTAAATCTGAATTAACCAATTACTTATTATTGTCTGGTACTCAAGAATAAGGAGCAAATACATGAAGGAATCTATAAAAATAAACTCATTCGAACTGGAAAACGTGAAACGCGTTAAAGCCGTTTCTTATGAACCATCACCTAATGGATTAACCATTATTGGTGGTAAGAACGGACAAGGGAAAACATCTATCCTTGATGCTATTGCTTGGACACTAGGTGGTGCGAAATTTGAACCATCTAGTGCAGTACGTGATGGAAGTTATAATCCACCTAAATTAGAAGTGAAGTTATCTAATGGGTTAGTGGTTACACGTAGTGGTAATAGCAGCACATTAAAAGTCGTAGATCCAGAAGGTAAAAAATCTGGTCAACGTATTTTAGATGGTTTCATCGGCCAATTAGCCTTAGACCTTCCTAAGTTCATGGAAATGAGTGACAAGGAAAAAGCAAATGAACTTTTGAAATTATTGGGCGTAGAAGACGAATTAAATAAACTCGAAGGTAAACACCAAGAGGTATATGCAAAACGTCATTCTATCGGTCAAATTGCCACTCAGAAAGACAAATACGCAAAAGAATTAGTAGGATATGACGAAGTTCCATTAGAACCCATTAGCGCATCGGAACTTATTCAACAACAACAAGCCATCTTATTAAAAAATGCGGAAAATCAAAAAAAGCGGAACAATGTTTCTGCTATTCAAGCTCAAATGGTCACCATCAACAACTTGGTTGATGAAACGCAAAAGAAGCTTGAAGAACTGCAAGCTAAGCAAGCGCAATTAGCTGAAGATTATGATATTGCAACAACGGCAGCTAAAGACCTTGAGGATGAATCTACGGCTGAACTCGAGGAGCAAATCAAAAATGTAGATGCCATTAATCAAAAGGTACGTGCTAATCAAGAACGTGCTAGAGCATTACAAGAAGCTGCTGATTACAAAGCAGATTATGACGACTTGACTGATGAACTTGAAACTATCAGACAAGATAAAAATAAATTGCTTGAATCTGTACAAATGCCATTGCCAGGGCTCTCAATTCAAGATGGTGTTCTTATTTTTAATGAACGTCAATGGGATTGTATGTCCGGGGCGGAACAATTAAAAGTAGCCACTGCTATTGTTAGAGCCTTAAATCCTAAGTGTGGATTTGTACTTATGGATAAACTCGAACAAATGGATGTAGACACTATGAAAGAATTTGGGGCTTGGCTTGAATCGGAAGGTCTACAAGTCATTGCAACTCGTGTTACTAATAACCAAGATGAATGTTCCATCATTATTGAAGATGGACACATCAAAGGTGAAGAGTACAGTAATGTGGCAGCACCAGTTAATGAAACTAAACCTGAAAATGAATGGGGTGATTTTTAATGAATATTACGACAGGTAAACGAAAACGAGCGCAAAAGGTCGTCATATATGGTACCGAGGGGATTGGTAAAACAACCTTTGCCAGTCACTTCCCCTCACCTGTATTTATTGATACAGAAAGCAGCACAGACCATTTAGATGTGGCTCGTACAGATAAGCCTACATCGTGGCAAATGCTTATTTCCTTTGTTAAGGAATTTGCAACAATGCCGGGGTTCTATCGGACTTTAGTCATTGACACTATCGACTGGGCGGAACAGTTATGTGTTGAATTTATTTGTGCGAAACATAATAAATCTGGTATTGAAGACTTTGGTTATGGTAACGGTTATGTATTTGTCCGTGAAGAAATGGGGCGTTTCTTAAATCTACTTGATGAAGTTATCAATGCAGGTATGAATGTAGTGCTTACTGCTCATGCTCAAATTCGTAAATTTGAACAGCCAGATGAATTAGGCGCATATGATCGTTTTGAATTGAAGCTTGGCAAAAAGACAGGAAGTCAAACCTCTCCACTTATTAAAGAGTGGGCAGACATGGTACTCTTTGCCAATTATAAAAATGAAATCATCACAACTCAGACAAACAAAAAGAAAGCAACCAATGGTAAACGGTTGATGTATGCAACTCATAATCCTGCGTGGGATGCTAAAAACCGCCATGGATTACCAGATATGATGCCATTTGAATATAGTCAAATCGCTCATGTTATTCCTGATGATATTCTACCAACTGCTGCAGCACAAGAATTAGCGCAAGCCGCTAATAATGAATATGCTCCAGAAGTAATGAATGCTACCAAGGAACAAGTTGGGGAAGTTACTACAACACAACCTGTAAGACCACCACAGGAAGCTGTTGATGCCAACAAAAACGAAACACCATTAGTTGAAACGGCTATTCCTAAACCATTAAAAGACTTAATGGTTAAAGATGGTATCACATTAGAACAAGTTCAATCAGTAGTTATTGCTCGTGGTAAGTATCCAGCTGGTACGCCATTTGAAAATTATGATCCAGAATTCGTTAATGGGTGGATTATCCCATTCTGGCCAAATATTGTTGAAGCAATTAAGAAAGGAAATTAATTATTATGACAACACAAAGCAATTTTGAAACATTCGGTAAAGCAGAAGAAGTATATTCATTTGACCAACCTATTTTAGCGGAAGAACGTGAATATACGTTACTTGAAGCTGGTTCTTATCCATTTGTAATCACAGATGTAGCAAAGAAATTTTATGAACCTAAAGAAGGTAGCAAGCTACCATCTTGTCCACAAGCTCAAATTACTCTCGAAGTAGATGGTGGTGATCAAGGTAAAACAAAATTGATTCACAACTTATTCTATACGAAATCTACAATCTGGAAAGTTACAGAACTATTTATGGCCGTAGGACTAGCTAAAAAAGGTGAAAATTATAATCCGGACCCTGACCAATTAATGGGTAAATCCGCTATGTGTGAGCTAACACAACAAAACTATGTCAAAAATGACGGTAATAACGGTACTCGTAACGAAATTAAAAAATGCTTTGCAAACCCTAATGCTCAAGCAAATGGATACGGTGCATTCTAATGGAACTTAGACCGTATCAACAACAAGCTGTAGACTCGATATGGCGTGAATGGGAAACGGTTAATAAGACATTATTAGTTCTTCCGACTGGTACGGGTAAGACAATCTGTTTTGCCAAAGTTGCTGAGGAAGCGGTTCGCAGGGGTAAGCGTGTTCTTATCCTTGCGCATCGTGAAGAACTATTGCAGCAAGCCTCTGACAAAATTATGAGTGCGTCAGGGCTTACAACTGCAATGGAAAAGGCTGAACATACATGCCTTGGACAATGGGACCGCATCATAGTAGGTTCAGTTCAAACCTTATGCAAAGACAAACGATTGTCAATGTTCAGTAAAACGTACTTTGATGTCATTATCATTGACGAAGCACATCATGCTGTATCTAGTAGCTATCAAGCTATATTAAATTACTTTGACCAAGCAAAAGTTTTAGGTGTAACGGCTACACCAGATCGCTCAGATATGAAAAATTTAGGACGTGTATTTGAAAGTTTAGCATTTGAATACACGTTATCTAAAGCTATTCAAGAGGGTTTTTTATCTAAGATTAAAGTACAAACATTACCACTCACATTGGATATCTCATCGGTTAAGATTTCAACTGGCGATTTTGCCGTAGGTGATATTGGTAGGGTATTAGAGCCTTACTTAGAGGAAATAGCCAATAAATTAATGGAATATAGAGATAGAAAAATCGTCGTATTCTTACCATTAATTGCTACCAGTCAACGATTCTGTGAAATTCTTAATGAGCGAGGATTTAAAGCCGCAGAAGTAAATGGCAAAAGTCAAGACCGTACAGAAATTACACAAGCATTTGCTGAAGGTAAATATAATGTACTTTGTAATTCAATGTTGCTCACGGAAGGATGGGATTGTCCAAGCGTTGATTGTGTAATTGTATTACGTCCTACTCGGTCTCGTGCCTTGTATTGTCAAATGATAGGACGTGGCACACGGCTTTCACCGGGTAAAGATCATCTATTAATTTTAGATTTTCTATGGCATGTGGAGCGTCACGAATTATGTAGACCTGCTCATTTAATCGCTAAGTCAGATGATGTGGCCAAACGTATGACGGAAATTCTTGAAGAAAAAGGAATGGACCTTGAAGAATGTGAAAGGGATGCAGAATCTGATGTATTAGCTCAACGTGAAGAGGCACTTGCAAAAGAACTTGCTGCTATGCGTAAGAAGAAAGCGCAACTTGTTGATCCATTACAATTCGAGTTTTCTATTCAAGCTGAAGACCTTACCCATTATGTTCCAGCCTTTGGTTGGCAAATGAGTTCGATTACGGATAGTCAAAAGAAAACTCTTGAGCAATTTGGGATTAATGGTGACAACATTGAAGATGCTGGCAAAGCATCTATGCTCATTGATAGATTACAAAAACGTCGTGAAGAAGGCTTGTCTACCCCTAAACAAATTAGATTCCTTGAAAATAAAGGATTTAAGAATGTAGGAACATGGAGCAATAACCAAGCCTCTAAGATGATTAGTCGTATTAGTGCTAGTGGTTGGCGCATTCCTAAAGGTGTAGTGCCTGCTACATATAAACCACCTGTAGAAGAATTCGTTCCTCAATGGTAAGGAGTAAACATGGAAAGCAAAATTGATTTACGAGAATTACTCGAATATATAGACCCTGCCCAATGCTCCTATGAGGAATGGTTAAACGTAGGACTTGCTCTCCATCAAGAGGGCTATCCTATGTTTATATGGGAAGAATGGTCTGCAGATGATGGAGAACGATTCCATGAAGGTGAATGTGCTGCTAAATGGGAGTCATTTGGCCGGTATACTGGAAAACTTGTTACAGGTGCAACGATCACTCAAATGGCAAAAGAAAACGGATGGACATCAAAACGTAAGCTTGAAAATAATGAAGCATTAAGTTTTGATTCCATGGTATTGGCCACAACTCCAGAACAATATCAAGTTGTTGATAAGAACTGGATTGAAGAATCTGATGTTCATATTCCTAAATCATATCCTTTAGAGCAACGTAAACAAGATATTGTTACATATCTGACTACGTTATTTGAGCCAGAGGAATACGTTGGGTATGTAGTTAATACATTCTCCTTACCAGATGGGAAACAGTCTCCTACAATGGGAAATTATAGCCGTACGGTACAACAAATCATAGATGGTATTAACGGTACAACACAATTAGAAAATGTATTTGGCAGCTTTAACAAAGAAATGGGCGCATGGATTCGGTTTAATCCAATTGATGGTAAAGGTGTTAAAAATGATAATGTAACTGCATTTCGGTATATGCTCTTGGAATCTGACAATATGTCACTCGGAAAACAAAAAGCCATACTTGAACAATTAGAGTTACCAATTGCAGCCATGGTATTTAGTGGCGGTAAATCAATTCATGCAATCGTTAAAGTAGATGCTTACTCCTATGAGGAATATAGAAAGCGTGTTGACTTTATATATTCCATTGCTCACAAAAATGGATTTAAGCCGGATAAAAAGAATCGTAATCCTAGCCGATTGTCTCGAATGCCGGGCGTTATGCGTGATGGCAAGCCCCAATTCCTTATGGCAACGAATATTGGCAAAGAAAACTATAAGGAATGGGAAGAATGGATCGCATCCGTTAATGATGATTTACCGGAACCAGAAGAACTTGACGCATTATGGGATAACATGCCAGACCTAGCACCGCCATTAATTGAAGGGATTCTTCGTGAAGGACATAAGATGCTCATTGCTGGACCATCTAAAGCGGGTAAATCATTTGCGTTAATTCAATTGTGCATTTCCATTGCTGAAGGTAGACCGTGGTTTGGATTTGACTGCACGCAAGGCAAAGTTCTATACGTCAATTTGGAACTTGATAGGGCATCCTGCTTGCATCGATTTAAGGATGTATACGAGGCCCTTGAACAGCAACCAACAAACATTGGAAACATATCCATATGGAATTTACGTGGTAAGTCATTACCAATGGACCAGTTGGCTCCTAAACTTATTCGCAGAGCCCAAAAGCGTAATTACAAGGCTATCATTATTGACCCTATCTATAAGGTCATAACTGGTGACGAAAACAGTGCTGATCAAATGGCGAATTTCTGTAATCAGTTTGACAAAGTATGTACTGAACTTAAATGCGCAGTTATTTATTGTCATCACCATTCAAAGGGTAGCCAAACTGGTAAGCGGTCTATGGACCGTGCATCCGGTTCCGGTGTATTCGCTCGTGATCCAGATGCATTACTTGACTTACTAGAACTTGAACTCGAGAACATGAACGAGGATAAACTCCAAGATGCTCCTATTGATACTAGCCAATGTACTGCATGGCGAATGGAAGGAACACTCCGAGAATATCCGAAGTTTAAACCGGTGGATTTATGGTTTGAATACCCTATTCACAAAGTGGATACAAATGGGTTTCTTGCAATGGCTCAATTTGATAGCCCACAACAAAAAGGCGCTAATGTTATAAACAAACGCAAAAAAGCTGCTAAGGAAAAGAAGAAAGAGCAAATTGTTGATGCATTTAATATTGCTGATGCAGAAAATGGTTTTACTGGACAAGTAGAAATAAAACGAGTTGCCGAACTTATGGAAGTAAGTGAAAAAACATTACGTCGTTATTTAAAAGAAAGCCCTGTTTATAATATCAATCTTGGTAAGCTTATAGACCCTAATTTAGAATGTAAACCAATTGATGAAAATTGAAGTTTATAGAGGGACAAAATTAGGGACAGACGCTCTTATATATATAAGTGTATGTCCTTGTATGTTTGTGTCCCAATGTAAGGTGGATTCAAGCTAAGGGGGTAAGGAAAAGGATTTCTAAAATCATCCTTTTCTTACCTCTTCCCCTTAGGTTGAACCCTACATTACAAAAGGGCTTTGAAAATTGTATTGGTTATTATCAATTAATTCTCAATAAAGGAGGATTGGTTATTGATTATTGAATTTTTCATTCCTCTTAAAAAGGTCCCTACTGTTACACATCAAACTAAGCAGGTGAATACACAACATGGTAAGCCTATCTTTTATGAATCTGATAAGTTGAAACACGCTAAGCAAATATTCTTAAATGGTTTAGCTGATCATGTTCCTAGTGAACCATTAGAGGGACCTATTCGATTGGTGACCAAGTGGTGTTTCGGTAAAGCAAATTGTAAAACACCACATTGGAAAACCACTCGGCCAGATACAGATAATCTCATTAAATTATTTAAGGACTGTATGACCAAGTTGAATTACTGGAATGATGATGCTCAAGTCTGTAGTGAAATTACAGAAAAGTATTGGAATCCAGTAACAGGGATTTGGGTACATATTGAAACGTTGAAAGGTTGATGCTATGAAGAAAAAATTAGTTTATGTTGCTCATCCTTATGGTGGCAAGGAAAGCAATCGTAAAAAGATTGATGTGATCATGGGAGATTTGGTTTTAAATGATGCCAGTCATGACTATATTTCCCCGATTCATAATTTTGGGCATGTATATCTAACCGGCACTGAATATCAGAAAGGTTTAGATATATGTTTAAGTCTACTTGGACATTGTGATGTCTTAGTATTATGTCCTGATTGGGAGACAAGCAGAGGCTGTAAAGGTGAATTTGAGTATGCTAAGAAACATAGTATTTCCACTTTTACATTGAGTGAATGGAAAGCGTTAAATCGGATTTGATAAAGGAATACCAATGAATATTTGGGGTTTATTTGATGATGGAAATGGCTGTTATCGTCAAGCGGTAAATGAATATAACGTGAATATGGGGGGGCAACACACAATCACATCAATAGGCATTGGTGATGCATCTATTAATCAAGACCTTGCTATAAATACGCTACATAACCCCAACGCACTATGGGGACAGCTAGACAAACTAGATAGACCTGATGTTATTCTAGCTAGTCCACCTTGCGAAAGCTGGAGTAATGCCAGTGCAATGATAAATGGAAATGCTTGTTGGAAACGTGAGCCTAATAGCATCACTTCATTATTTGGTGAAATCAAAGAGAATAGTAAATTTACAATTCGTAATAATTCTGAATATGATCGTGTTCAATATAATTACGACAAGCAATTCTTAACACGAATCAATGGTGAAATGTGTATTTATAATACGATAAAAATCATTGAACGTTATCAACCTAAAGTGTTCGTAATTGAAAACCCAGCATATGGACGGATATGGGAGTACATAGCAAATGTAATAGGATTTGATATTCCTTATGAAAACCTAACTTACTACAACAACTATGATTACCCTGTTAAGAAACCAACAAAGTTTGGCAGCAATATTGATTTGAAGTTAATGAAAAACAATATAAAAGCTAAATTGCAATGGCATCAATTAAGTAATGTTGGAGGCAGATATAATTCACGTTCCAATATTCCATTGAAATTAATTCACGATATATTAAAACGATGTGAAGACTATGTGTATTAAAGATAACTGAAAAGGATAAACCAATATGAATAAGTTTGGACAGAATTTTAACAATTATTTATTTGATGAATGTGAAACTATTATAAAAAAAATAATCGCAAAGGATTTTGAAGAAAAACGACATGAAACAATTGCAAAATTATTTAAAATGTCTTTAGGCAACAAGGATGTTATTCCTGAAATTTGTATCCATAAAAAAAACATAAGATTTTCCTATAAAACAAAAGTGGCAATATTTGAGTATCAGGAACCAATATGCTTGACTGTTGAACGTGGATTATCTGATTCAAGTTCATTGGCTAGATTTGTTAGCGATGTAACAAAAGAAATTGGCCGTTTATATGAAAAAGCAATATGTGACATAAGAAAGAGGCAGATAAATGTATAGGATTATACGTGAAAGCGAAAAAATAAGACTACAACGAGGAATTGATCTATGTGGTGCCATTATTGGATTAATAGCTATGAGCATTTTGCTATTGATCTATTTATTGGTGATGTTGGTATTTTTGATTAAATAATGTATGGGCGGTAAATAATGTGTAAAAAAGATGGCTTTTTTAATGTGTTGATGATATGTATGATTGTTTGGAGTTTTACATTGTTAATCGGAATGACAATTATCATGTTTAAGGACATATTATTTAATGTTGGTTGATGATTAGGACATGGGCGATGAAATATCCGCCCTATCATAAGAGGTGAGTATGAGACTTTATAGTACGTTATTTGAAGAAGGAATAGATAATGCTATTAAACTTTTATCCGGTGCGTTAACCATTGTTAATATTGATAATGTTTATATGCCTAAAGTTACATATGATTTTAATAGTTTTTTAATCGAATATGAAATCGGTAGTGTGCACATTGGACACAGGGTAGATTTAATAGGAATTCAACATTCAAAAATACCTTTAGAAGAATTTGTGTATAACATAAAACGCCATGTTGTAGCTGAGTATTTCCGTATATATGAAAATAAAAATAAATTAATGTGGGATGCCGTACAAGATGAAATAAAACAAAATACAATCTCTGATACATTGAAATCTTGTATTAAGTTAGCAGGTGATACCCATGAATGAAATGGTTGTTATAAACATTCTACTGGCGATTTACCTTGTGGTTATTTTTAAAATGTCCTATTACTCTTATCGTGAAGCTGCTGCATTAAAACATTTTATGGTTTCTGACGTATATAAAATGCAATTGCAGAAAATTATTAGATCACAAATACGGGATATGGTAATATGTATCATCCTGTTTGTTTTAAATATTGTCTGTGTGGTGGTCCTATGGTAGAACTTAGTAAAAAAGAATATCGTGAACTGGCATATGAGTACCTGCATGAGGCAAGTAAAGCAGCATTACGGATTAAATCGTTAAAGCGTAATATCCAACGCATTAAAAATGATATCACGTCATTACGTGCCGTAAATTATGGTAAAGAACGAGTAGATGGGGGTGAACCATCTGGTATTGAAGATGATATTAACCGGCTACTTGATATGGAAATGAGGTACAAACGTCAAATCCATGAACTACTTACCAAACGTGATGATGCTTGTCATATGATTGATTCACTAACCAATACAGTTGGATCTATTATCCTCATGCAACAATATATCAATGGTATGTCTGCTAAAGGGGCTTATGCATTTGTGGGATATGGCGAATCGCAAGGAAAAGAATATAAGAATTTGGCTCTTCTTGAATTAGGTTATAAACTCCGCCTAAAATCGGCTTAAATCGGCTAATTCCGACCTTTTAAGCCCCCTATATCTATGATATATTGTAAGTGGAAGAACATGAGTTCATCTCCTAAGCATTTAGAGTACCAAACGCAAAAAGGCGCATCTTAATTGATGTGCCTTTTTTGTTACAAAAAATTATGACACAAATACACTGCATCAAGCACAAATGCTTGAATAATAAAAATGGAATATGTACGGCCAATGAAATATTTTATGATGGCTTATGTCAATCCTATATTACGCATTCAAGTGCTAGTAGAAATTCATGCGGATTATGTGTAAGAAAAAATGGGAAGATGATTCGCAAGGGCGGTAATACATTAAAGTGAGGTGATGATCCATTGCGAGTAAATAGAAAAAACTGGCTAACTGACCCAGATAATTTATTGCGTGCAGAAGGTTGGGCTCGTGATGGCCTTACTGATGAACAAATAGCAAAAAATATAGGGATTTCGATTAGAACTTTGTATGACTGGAAAAAGAGTTCGCCGCAGTTTCTGCAGTCCCTTAAAAGAGGGAAGGAAGTTATTGACCTTGAAGTTGAAAATGCATTGCATAAACGTGCTATGGGTTACGAATATGAAGAGAAAACATACGAGAATGGAAAGCTTGTTAAAGTTGTAAAGAAACAACAGCCCCCAGATGTTACAGCTCAAATATTCTGGTTGAAGAACCGCAATCCTGAAAAATGGAGGGATACTAAAAATATCGATGTCAAAGGTGAGCTTACGGTGTCTGCTATGGATAAGTTGAAAGCTGCACGGGAGAGAGCTAATGGAAAAACATGACGAGTTGTTTGAGGCATTAGGCGCTCTTACACATGATCCGTTAGCGTTTGTATATTTTGCCTATCCGTGGGGAGAGCCGGGGACGCCATTGGAGGATATGGAAGGTCCAGATGAATGGCAAATTCAAATATTAAAAGATATCGGTGAACAATTAAAGAAGGGCAAAGACCTACAAACCGCTATTCAAGAGGCGGTAGCATCTGGCCATGGTATCGGTAAATCAGCACTGATATCATGGCTTATTCATTTTGCGATATCTACTCATGAGAATACTCGTGGTGTAGTTACGGCTAATACAGAAGGCCAATTGCGGACAAAAACATGGCCAGAACTTAGCAAATGGCACAATATGTTCATTGCTAAAGACTTGTTTACCTACACAGCCACAGCTATATTCAGTAGCGATAAAGATTATGAAAAGACATGGCGTATTGATGCCATTCCTTGGAGTAAGAATTCCCCTGAATCATTCGCTGGTCTACATAACCAAGGTAATCGGATATTGGTTCTATTTGATGAAGCCTCTGCTATTGATGATGTCATTTGGGAAGTAACTGAAGGGGCTCTTACAGATGCTAACACTGAAATCATTTGGTGTGCCTTTGGAAACCCTACTCGTAATAGTGGGCGGTTCCGTGAATGTTTTCGGAAGTATAGAAAGTTCTGGAATACATATCAGATTGATAGCCGGACAGTTAAGATATCTAACAAAGCTAAGATAGAACAATGGTTAGAGGCTTACGGTGAGGATTCTGACTTCTTTAAAGTTCGTGTTCGAGGCGTGTTCCCTTCCGCATCAGATTTGCAGTTTATCTCTACTGAAATTGCTGACAAAGCACAAAAAAAATCTTATAAGCCGGGAGCATTTGACCACTTACCGGTAATCATTGGTGTGGATCCTGCGTGGACTGGTTCAGACTCCTTAGAAATAGTAATGCGGCAAGGCTACTATATGAAGTCGCTTGCATCTATTCCTAAGAATGACGATGACTGGCGCATGGCTCAACTGATTGCTCAGTTTGAGGACGAATACAAAGCAGATGCCGTATTCATCGATATGGGATATGGTACAGGGATATATTCTATCGGTAAGCAATTAGGGCGGAAATGGCGATTGATTGAGTTTGGCGGTAAGAGTAATGACCCTGTATATCTTAATATGAGGGCTTACATGTGGGGACAAATGAAAGAATGGCTCCGTGAGGGTGGTTCTATTCCACCGAATGACCAAGCCCTATATGATGACATTGTAGGTCCAGAGGCTATTATCGATAAAAACGGACACATTCAGCTCGAAAGTAAAAAAGATATGAAAGACCGAGGGTTGCCATCACCAAATAAAGGCGATGCATTAGCCTTGACCTTTGCTGCGCGGGTCGTTAAAAAAAGCGAAACAGGCAATAGGATTGTAGCTAATACGAGTTACAATCCTTTTTAATTGTAGAAAGTGAGGGATAAAGATGTGTATGAAAGGTGCATCTGCTAACTATACACCACCTGCTCCGGCTCCGGTTGTTCAAGCGAATATGAGCAATCAGACTGGTGAGGAAATGGCAGAAACTAAACGCAAATTCAAACGTGGTTTTGAATCTACTATTTTAGGGCCAACTGGAAGTGGTCAAAAATCAATTTTAGGAGGCTAGCATGGCGGAAATGGAATCTTTACTAGCTAGACAACCTACGGAAGGTGTTAAGCCTGTTAAGCGTGATTATACGAAATTACGAAAGAAATTTTCGCAATTATTTAATGCGCAGCAACGATACGTGAACAAATGGAAACAACTGCGAGACTATCAGTTGCCGTTCATTGGTCAGTTCGATGGTGAAGAAGACCAGTCGGAACCTTACAACGGTAAAATATTAAATCCTGTAGCTTGGGAAAGTTGCCAAATATTCGCCAGTGGTGTTATGAGCGGACTTACTCCACCAAGCCGTAAATGGTTTAAGCTAACCATGGAGAATATCGATGTAGCAGCGAATAGCCAAGTCGCTGAACTATTGGATGAACGCGAGGAAATCCTGTATGCGGTTCTTGCTAAATCCAATTTCTACAGCGTAGTTCATCAAATTTACATGGAATTGCCTATTGGGCAAGCTCCAATGGGGATATTTGCTGATAGTGAATCTGGTGTTCGTTTCACATCGTATCCAATAGGTACCTATGCTATTAGTACAAATAGCAAGGAAACCGTAAATATCTTTGGCCGTAAATACAAAATGACAGTTGATCAGATTGTCGAACAGTTTGGGTATGATAACTGCCCAGATAACGTTAAGAATATTTACGACAATGGAAACAGTTTGCAACAGTCATTCACAGTCAACTGGTTGGTCGAACCCAACAAAGACCGTAAGGATAAGTTAGGACGTCGCAATATGCCATATTCTTCTATCTATTGGGTTGAAGGCAGTAACAGCGATGAAGTGTTGTATCATGGTGGCTTTGAAGAATGGCCAATTCCAATCGCTCGACATACGTCAATGGATTTGAATGGTTACGGTAAGGGTGCCGCATGGTTTGCTCAACCAGATTCACAAATGCTGCAGAAGTTAGAATTTGACTATCTGACCGCCGTTGAATTGGGTGTTAAACCTCCTATGCAAGCACCATCTGATGTCATTAGTACGGTTAACTTGTATCCGGGTGGCATTACAGAGATTGAGGGTCAACATAAAGTTGAACCGATGTTTGCTGTGCAGTCTAATTTACAGGATATCCAGAATAAGATTGCAGTTACAGAGGATTCAATCAAGAGAGCCTATAGTGCTGATTTATTCTTGATGTTAGACCAAATCGACAAGGGCCAGATGACGGCTCGTGAAGTTATGGAACGTACTCAAGAAAAACTCCAACAATTAGGCCCGGTGGTCGAACGGTTGCTATCTGAATTCTTAAATCCAATCATTGAACGTGTGTATTCCGTCCTAGATCGTGCCGGTGTATTTCCACCTGTTGAGGATGAAGAACTCTTAGACCAGTTAAACGGTCAAGAGGTTAAGATTGAATATATTTCTCCATTAGCCCAAGCGCAAAAGATGAGTTCATTAGTGAACATCGAACAGTATTTTGCATTCATTATGAGTTTGGCACAGGCTAATCCTAACATTGTTAACAAGTTTAACTTTGAAGAGGCCGCCAATACATACGGAGTTAACTTAGGCGTACCAGCTAAGATTATTCGCTCCGATGATGAATATCAAGAAATCTTAGCACAACAGGCACAGGCACAAGCTGAACAGGAACAGCAACAACAATTGATTCAGGCTGCACAATTAGCACCTCAATTGGCTGGAGCAGCAAAACAAGCAACAGACGCCGCCAATGATGGCAATCCTGCACTACAGCAGTGGCTAGGAATGGACGGTGTTTAGATGAAAACAATTAAAGATTATATGCAAGAGCGAGATATGCAAGCTCTCAACCACGTACTAAGTACTGAACTTGGTAGGTGGTTTTTTTGTAGGCTAATGGATCGCTCAATGATATTAAAGCAATCGTTTACTGGCAACAGTGAAACATATTTCAACGAAGGAAAACGCAAGGTAGGGCTGTTATTCCATGGTGACCTAAACAAATTAGGCGTCGATGGGGTTAAGAAGTACCACCAAGCACAGCTCGAATATATCGGGCAGCAAGAATATTTTAATAATTTAGTCGAAAAGGAGAAACAAAATGGCTGGAGAAAATATGGGAGCTAACAATAGCATGACTGGCAATGAACCGGGCACGAATCCGGACCAAAATAATCCTACGCCACCTACTGAACCACCTGCTAAACCAGATGGCGAAGGTAGTAATCCATCTGTACTAGGCGGTGATAATACGCCACCTGCTGAACCAACGGTTTATGACTTCAAGGAAGTGTTTCCTGAAGGTACTGAACTTGATGAAACTGTATCCGCTGACTTTAGCAAGCTACTTAATCAAGTCGGTGCTACACAAGAACAGGCTGTTGAACTAGCCAAGTTTGGCAGTCAGTATGCACAGAACATCTTAACTGCTTATCAAGAGCAGCAAGAGCAAGCAATTGTTGAAAAACAACAAGCGGATTATGACCAAGCTAAACAGGAATTAGGTGGCAAATTCGATGAAACTGTAGCTCTTGCAGGTAAAGGCATTGAAGCACTAACTAAAGCGGTACCTGAATTACGTCAATTACTTGTTGATAGTCATATTGACAACAATATCAACATGATTAAGGTATTTGCTGCAGTTGGCGAAATGGTTCAGGAAGACCCGGGCGTGGGCAATTCTAAAGGCAGCCATGAAATTACAACCGAACAACAACTGGCTGAATCTATTTATAGTGACATGAAGAAATAAGGAGAAAAATAAATGGCAATTGGAACATTAAATCCTACTTTGCTCGATGTAGCACAACGTGTAAAAGGTGATGGTCATCTCGATAAAATTGTTGAAATGATGAACCAAACCAATGAAGTTTTAACTGATATGACAATGCTTGAAGGGAATCTTCAAACTGGTAATATGACTACCATTCGTACTGGTTTACCAAAGGCAACTTGGCGTTTATTTAATAGCGGTGTAAATCAAGATAAATCCAAAACAGCACAAATTACAGACGCCTGCGGTATGCTTGAATCTTATGCAGTTGTTGACCGTAAATTGGTGGATATTTCTAACAATGCTGCTGAATTCCGTTTACAAGAAGATCGTGCATTCTTGGAATCTATGAACCAAGAAATGGCATCTACATTATTCTATGGTTCTAAATCTGAACCTGAAAAATTTATCGGATTGTCTCCACGTTACAATGATAAGACTGCTCGTTCCGCTGAAAACCTTATTGATGCAGGTGGTACTGGTAATCAATTGACTTCCATTTGGCTTTGCGTATGGGGCCCTAATACTATGTATGGGTTCTATCCTAAAGGTGGTAAAGCTGGTTTCACAATGGAAAATGATGGTGTAGTTGATGCACTTGATGGTGAAGGCAAAAAGTATAAAGCATATCAAACTCATTATTCTTGGGATTTGGGATTAACAGTACGTGATTGGCGTTATGCTGTTCGTATTGCGAACATTGATGTATCTAAGCTTACAAAAGATGCATCTGCAGGTGCTGACCTTATCGACTTAATGATTGATGCAGAAGAAAAAATCCCTAACCTTGGTATGGGTCGTCCAGTTTGGTACATGAACAAAACAGTTCGTGGTTTCTTACGCAAACAACTTAATAAAGGTCACCAATATCAAACTGCAGCAGGTAAAGAACCGGGAAAAATCGTTGTTGATTTCAATGACGTTCCAGTACGTCGTACTGATGCATTAATTATTGGCGAACAACAAGTTAAATAATAGGGGGTAACCAAGTTATGATGATTGATAAAGAAAATGTATTCTTTTGGAAAAAGGCTATTACAGCCAATACAAACTCCGAAGTGGTAATGAATGGTGAAGGGGGCGACGCAGTTGTCGCTCCTTGGCTTGTTATTCGTATTGATGCAGATGTAACCGGTACAGGTTTATTCAATGTCTATACTTCCGATAAGGAAAATATGGCTGATGCTAAATTGTTGACTGGTGTTACATTACCTGCTAATGCAAAAGCTGGTGAAGAACGTGTAATGCGTATTCCAGCTGGTGCGAAAAAGTTTATTCGCATCAATGCGAATAATATGACTGCGGGTACTATTACCGCATTCCTTACATTTGATACGAATATTGCTCGATAAGGTGGTGTAATTATGTTAGTAACAACTAAACAAAAAATGTATCTAACTATGCACGGCCTTGTTGAGAAAGGCGAAACAATTGATATTCCAGAAGATGTGATCAATGATTTCGGAAAAGATTGTTTTGAATTTGTAGGAAACGTAAAGCCTAAAGATAAGGAACCGGGCAATGAAACAGAACCGGGTGACAAAAACCCACCAGATGAAAATACTGAAGGTGACAATACCGGCAATGAAAATCCACCAGATGAAAACACTGGCAACGAAAAGCCTAAGAAAACAAGCAAAAAGAAAACCGATACTACGGAAGAATAAGTGACAATATGAGGGGTGCTTATGCATCCCTCTATTACCATATAGGGGGAAATATGACACCTACTGATATCTGCAATCAAGCACTTGCATTAATTAATGCAGGGTTGCTTTACTCATTTGAAGAAGAAACCGAGCAAGGCCGTCAATGCCGTATGCAATATGACACAACTAGACAGTTGGTATTGCGACAATTTGAATGGAATTTTGCTCGCAAAAATGAAAGATTGGTATTGTCCGCTCATAAAATTAATGGGTGGAATTACGTATATGCGTATCCGGAACAATGTATTCGGATATTAGGGGTTATTCCACAAGGCGATCGCTTTCATGCGGAATCGCAACCGGAATACAACATATTTAATATTGGAAATAACAAAAAATGCATAGTGAGCGATGTGCCACTAGCATTCATTGATTATATATATGACGTGACAGACTTAGATGTTTGGGATTCGATATCCTTGTATATGTTGCAATGTAAATTGGCTAGCGCATTAGCTATGCCACTTACTGGTGACAGAGGATTGTTTGACCAAGCATATAAATTGTATCAAGCTGCAGTTCAAGAAGCTAAAGGCATGAACGCTAAAGAACGTAAACAAGATGCAGTATATATATCTAGCTATGTGAAAGCGAGGGATTGGTAATGAGTAATCCTATCTATATTTCACAATTAGCATTTACAACTGGTGAGGTATCGTCGGATGTATCGAGTCGCTTTGACTTAGAGCAATATAAAAGTGCCTTATTAGAAGCAGAGAATGTAGTTATTCGTCCATATGGGGCAGTTGCAAAACGACAAGGCAGCCAATATGTAGGGCAAGTTAAATATAGCGATAAGCCAACACGACTATTTGAATTTACGACAAACACTAATAATTCATTCATGCTCGAGTTTGGCGACAAATATATTCGTGTGTGGAACTACGGAATTTATACCGGTATCGAAGTTACGACTCCTTTCACTAGCGATATATTGTTTGATTTGAATTGTAGCCAATCTGGTGATGTAATGTTCATCTGCAGTGGTAAATATCCAATTCAAACATTATCTAGGTATAGTGACACAGATTGGCGACTTGAAGCCTATAAACTAACAGAACAGCCATATGACAGTATTAATACTGATGTAAAGGCTACGGTAACGGTAACCGGTGATACAGTACAATCTAGTACGAACATGTTTAACGCCGATATGGTGGGCATGGTAATGCAACTTGGGTATTTTGTTTCTGCTGTTCATACTAAAAGTACTGGTACAGTTGTTGAAAAAAAAGAAAAACGCACACATTTTAGTGGAGTTCATAAATGGAATGAATACAATAATATCAATTACAATGTAGAATCCTACTCCACAGACCAAGATTTGTCGTGGAAGTTTACAACACACGGAACATGGACTGGCACTGTTAAGATACAAATTACTACAAATGATGGTGCGACATGGAAAGATTATCGTACATATTCCAGTAAAAATGATTACAACGTAACGGACGCCGGAAAAATTGAACCAAATGCAAAGCTACGCATTCAATCAGATATTAAAAGCGGTGAATGTAATGTTGATTTGTCAATTCTTCCATATACTACTTGGGGAATAATTGAACTCAAAGAATTTGTAGATGCTAAAACAATGAAGGTCAATATCTTAAATGGTATTGTTGAAAATGAAGCTACTTCAAAATGGAAGATGGGGAGTTGGGGCAGAAGTAATGGTTATCCCAAATTATGTACATTTTATCAAGACCGTTTTGTAGTGGCCGCTACTAATAAGAATCCCAACTATATTTGGATGAGTCGCACTGGTGACTATCCAAACTTTAGCGTTGAAAAGGTGGAAGGCACTATCACAGATGATAGCTCGATTACTTTGCCGGTGATTAACCGCAAGATGTATGAGATTCGTCATCTAGTGCCGGCTAATGATCTAATCATTCTTACAAGCGGTAATGAATGGATTGTAAGTGGTGATAAGACTATTACTCCTACCAACTGTAATCTAAAAACACAAACCCAACGAGGGGCCTTATCGTGTGAACCACAATTCATAGGTAACCGTTGCGTATTTGTACAGGAACGTGGCGGCACTGTTCGTGATATGGGGTATAGCTATGAATCCGATAATTATACAGGGCAAGACCTTACGTTATTTGTTAAGACACGTGTTAGAGGATATTTAACTATCACCAGTGCGTATGCGCAAGATCCAGATAGTATTATCTACTACATCAGAAATGATGGAGAAATTAATTGCTTAACCTATATACCAGAGCAAAAGGTGTACGGATGGTCACATTTTGTTACCAATGGTAAATATCTATACTGTGAATCCGTGTCTGAGGGTGAACAGGATAGCTTGTATACTCTTGTTGAACGCACATTGCAAGGGAAAAAAGTTAAATGTATCGAGCGTATGGTGCCACTGTATTCTGATGATGTGAATGTATTCCTTGATTGCTATGTCGAATTTAAGTCGAGTAATGCAATTGATAGTATTAACATTCCTCATTTGAGTGGTCAAACTGTGCAAGTTGTAATTGATGGTAAGCAACAACCGGATGTAATTGTGCCAGATGATGGCTTATTGCCATTAAACGTCAGTGGTAGCAATATCAAAATCGGGTTACCATTTACCTCTAAAATTCGTGTTCCATCAGTGGAAATGCAAATGCAAGACGGTACTTTACAAGGCCGAGTTGCTACGGTATCAAGAGTGGTATTGCGAGTTTATAAATCGTTTGGCGGTAAAGTTGGCCGTACATTTGACAGAATGGATGATATTACATTACCACCGAATGAACTATTTACTGGCGACAAGCCTGTAATTTTACCTAAAATGGGTACGAACTATTCAACAGATACATCGATATGTATAAAGCATAGTGATCCGTTCCCATTTAATTTATTATCAATTACTCGCATAGTTGAAATTGGCGGAGGACTAAGAGATGTACCGGGACTTTAAAATTGACGAAATTGAGCCTACAAGGCGCGATAAATTAATTCACGACCTAGAAGTTAACCTAAGGGCAATAGACGCCATAGAAGTCCAAGAGGTGAATCGTTTATACCCTTTTAAGGATTTCTGTTCCGAAATATGCAAATCTGATTATGATAGCCATGTCGTCGTAGAAGACGATGTGGCTATTTGCGTATATGGGATTTCAAAAGAACCAGTTAACGGAATGTATGGGATTTATTTTCTAGGTAATAAAGTATTAGAAAACGATATGCGATGGCAGATGCGTTTTATCAAATTGAGTAATCAAGTCATTGGTGAATGGTTAGAGACTAGGGAATGGCTATTTAATTACGTTCACACAACTAACATTAAAACAAAGCGATGGCTCGAATCGATTGGGGCCGTTATTCATCCAACTGTAAAAGTTGGTGATTTAGAATTATTTACTCTCAAGAAGGAGGACTTCATATGTGCTTACCCGCAGCGGCAATCTTAACCGCAGTCAGCACTGGCATAGGGATGATTGCGCAAAATCAACAAACAAAAGCGCAAGTTTCGATGTACAACGCCCAAGCACAAGCGGCAGAGGCTAATAAGCGAATATCTGACCGCAAGCAAGAACAAATTGCCATGCAACAATTACAAGAGCGTGACAAGATGGATAACCGTATGCGTCTTATATCCGGCACAAATGCGGCCGAGGCAGGAGCAAGCGGATTGCAAATGGCAGGGTCCCCATTACAGTTAATGGCGTCAAGTTATGATGAATATAACAAAGACATCTATAACTGGGAGCAAAATAAAAATAATGCCATTTACAATGAATACCTTAATGGTATGAACTATCAGAATGAGGCTAATGCCGCACGTGCTTCCGCTAAAAATGCACGACGTCAAGGTAATTTGGCAATGGTAGGTAGTATTCTTGGTGCTGCATCATCTATGTATAGTCTTAAACAGCAGTATGCAGGTTCAAAGATGAAGACTACATATGGTGGTGACCCTGTAGGGTATACAGATAGGGGGCCGGTAGTGACTGTTAAACGTGATTACAAAATGAGGTAGGATATGAAATTTGTTAATTATGATCCCACTCAAAAATTAAATACAATTCAAGGGAGTACACAAGCTTCTAGTAATGAAATGGCATATGGTGGTAATGTAAGTGGTCTGAATGCCATGAATAAAGCGTTGCAAGAGGCAACTAATACATGGGAAGAAATTGATAAGCGAAAAGATTACATCGATGTAACCAATGCTATTAATGAGTTCAATAATAGTACTAACCAGTTGCTGAATGATGATAAAGATGGGCTGATGAATCGAAAAGGGATGAATGCTCAATCTATATTGCCTGACTATAATGCCGGTGTAGATAAGATACAACGGGAAATTATGGGTAAATATAAATTCAGAACAAATGATGCTATTAATGCTTTTACGAAAGCTGTCGAAACGTCTAAAACGACTGATTACAATAACATATCCAAATATTCAAGAGGTCAATATGAAACGGCGTTAAGTACAGCTACACAAAATCAAATTACAAATCTTCGTGATTCTGCTATTCGGTCTGACAACATGGCTGACCAAATGAAAACAATTACATTGATGGGTGATTTGTATAGGTCTACTGGCAAGGAATTGGGGCTGGATGATGAACAGATCAATGAAAAAATCCGTGCTAATACAGATGAGACAGGTAAGTATTTACTAGATAGAGCTGTTGCAGAAAACGATTCCACCAGAACAGAAAATCTAATATCGTCATTAAGTGGTGTAGTTAGCGAAAGTGTTTTGACTCCATATAAAAAGATGTCTAATCAAATGAACATCAACAAATTAGTTAATGATGACAATACATATGCTAAGTTATATAAAATATATGGCCATGATTTAAACTCTGGCATGAATAGTGCTGCCATGTATGTTAGAGCAAAGATGGAAACCCAAAATGAAGAGGCATTAAAAAGCGGTGCTGGTGCTGACACTCATTTATGGGGAATTGCACAGTATATATCTAAAAAATATGGATATAACGCGGAAATGGTGTATCGCCAACTTTATCACGAAACCGGTGGTAGTGCGAATTTCGGAAAGTTACAAACAGAAAATAAAAACTATGCTGGATTAACACAAGTAGAACCAAATGGTGAGGAAAACCGTCAACGAGATGGTGGTACTAATTATTACAAGGTGTATAAAACAGATGAGGAATTTGCAGATGATTATGTGCAAAGTTTTTTAAGGAATTATGACGGTTTAAAAGATGTTAATGATGTAGATACATGGGCGCATATTTTAAAGGCAAATTCCTATTATACTGATTCCGAGGCTAATTATTCAGCAGGTATGAGGAATGCTCCTATGACAAGTGGTGGCAGTCCTAAATATTCAGAAGACCAAATTAAAAAAGCTGAAGATGATGCTAGAGCAGCGTACAAGAATTACTTTACGTTGCAAGAACAAACTCGGAAGATTGCCATTAATGATCGCTTACAAGCTAGTCAAACAATCTTAAATCAAAAGTTAGCTAATGGCGATGTAAGCGGTGCGTTCCAATATGCGCAGGTTCAATTGGCTGGTGCCACCACTCCTGAAGAACAAGAATACTGGAGTGGGAAAATGGCGAGTGAAAGACCTAAGCTCGATAGAATTTACGAAAAAGGTTTAAAGATGACTGCTCAAGAAAAGTGGGGTATTAAGCAGTATGCTAAGTCTCACACTTATGAACAGACACGAGCATATGCAGAACGAGTGTTGCCAAATAAAATCATGGATGATGAACTTGATGCATCGTTACTTGAAATTGACGATAACAATAAGAAAGCCAGCAACATTGATTTAACACCATATGAATACAAATTAGCTGATGTCATGCCAAAAGATAAGACATTGGCAGGTAGCTTTAAGTATGGTGTTAAACAAGAAATGGCAGGTCGTATTGAGGAATTTAAGACCAAACATCATAGACCACCTACAGACGCAGAGAAAGATGAAATCTTCGATGCTGCAGTCGCAACAAGTACATTACGTAGTACAAGTAAACCATACTTTGGCGATGGAGATGATTATTCCTCTACAATAAGCGGTGCAAGTAATCAAGCTATTGGTATCGTCCATGCTGAACCTGTAGGAAATCATTATATCCGAGTAACATATCGTGATGGCTCCACTCAAGATATTTACGAATCAGAATACAATGCATTACAACGGAGATATACAAATGGCTGATATTAATCAACAAGAACGTGATGAATTTCAAGCGTTAATAAGAGGGTACGGACAAGGCCCTCGTTCATTTACTGCTAATGCTGGTGTTCAATCTGACCCTGTAGGTGGATTAACGCCAGTTGGACAAGCTATCGGTAAAGGAATAGATACTGTATCTGATATTGCAAAAAGCACAGCAGATGCATTATCTACAATCGCCAATACACCTATAAGCGTTACCAATGATGATGGTACAACAACGGTATCTCCATTTGGGCAACAGGGAAATACATTCCAAGCAATAGGTCAATTAGGACAATCATTGCCTAATGCTTTACCTGCTAGTTTTGTTAGTAACACAGACCGATTATTCTTATATAACAATGATCAATTACGTGCTAATGAAGCCTTACGAATTGCCAAGACGTTAAATATTGGTGCAGATACAGTCATGTTTGGCGATGATAAAGCCTTTGAACGTGCCGACTATTTGTCTAGGCGTGCAGAACGTGGCCAAGTTTTACAAGATATTTATGATGAGTTTCCAGAACTCTATAAAGTAAAATATGGCTCGCAAGCTGAAGGCATTCAAGCATTAAATAATATCGAATCAATCAAGAATACAAAAGGTATATTCGATTCCATACAACAAAGTATCTGGGCAATGAATGACCAAATGAAATTAGGCGATGTTGGCTTCGCCTTAGCTTATGAATCTGACCCACAAAAGATTAGCGAATTAACGGCTGAAGTTAATCGATTACAAAATAACTTGCAAAGTTATAGGCGCCCAGATGGTGGAAGTCCATTACAAGAGGTATTGGGTTCAACTGCTAGTCAAATCTATATGATGGGCAAGCAAGGTGGCACAGGTGCTGTTGTAGGAGGTATTATTGGCGGTATTGGCGGTGGTGTAGTTAGTGGTGGCTCTGCTGCTATACCTACTGCAATGACAGGCGCTAAATGGTTAGGTTCTGCTGATATGGCATACGAGATGTATAAGATGTCATTTGGCAACAAATATCTTGAATTGATTGGTAAACGTGACCAAAAAGGTAATCGAGTATATTCCAATGAAGAAGCGAAAGAGTATGCCATGTCATTTGCTGCAATTGATGCAGGGATTGAATTTGTGGCCACTCGTGCTATTGGTAAAGCGGCATCTAAAATCGCTCCTAAGTCCGCACTTGCTAATGCAGTTTCAAGAGGGACTAGCAATGCTGCTGAAACATTCAATCGTGGTATTGGCGTTACTGCGGCACAGGTTGCCAAGAGTTCTATTAAAGCTGGCGCTCCAGAACTATTTGAGGAAGGCCTACAAGATGTCAATGAAAAGTTGCAGCATAATTTTTGGCGTAAATCGAATGATCAAGAGGGACCATATTCTGCAGGTGACATGTTCGTAGGTGCTGGTGAGTCCATGTGGCAAGCACTACCTGCGGTAGTTGGTTTCGGTGTAATTGGTGGTGGCATTAGTGGTGCCCGCACAATGAAAGCCTTTAAAGACTTTCAAAAGTTATCACCAGAAGAACAACATATGGTGGTGATGGAAGAACAAAACCGTAACGGTCATGTTATCATGCAGAATTTAAAGAATGATGCTGCAGTTAATAATTTGGCAAAAGAAAACCCTGAACTCTACGGTAAAATCGTACAAGCTCAGGGCGATAATATAGGTGTGTCTACTGCATATGTAAATGTTAATGAAATGGCTGAAACTGCAGAAGGTCAAGCGGCTATCCGTAATATGGTAGATGCAGGACTTACTACTCAAGAGGAAGTATCCAAGGCAATTACCGCCGATGCTCCAATCGAAATACCTATCGGGTCCTATGCTCAATTAAGCGGTGGCTTATCGGAAGAAACAGTTAAAGCGTTGGAAGAATCCTCTTACTTTACACGTGGTGGTCTTTCTATGAAAACACTTGAACGTGCCAAAGAAGAAGTCCATGCTATGAAAGACCTTGTTAAGGATGATACTGAAAAACGTGCAGAGCGTGTTAAGAATGATATTATTCGTTCCTACTTTGATGAAACATCCGATGTAGATAAAGAAATGCTTGATATAGTTCTTGCGGATCCGACACACATTAAACAAACATTTAACAATGTGTACAAGGAATTAACCGAGCAATACCGAGAACAATATACAAGTGATTTTGATGCTATGGATGCAGATTTAGAAACCGCACGTACTAGCGGTGTAACCCCTACATGGTTAGGTGAAAATAAACCACCACGTTCTAATGCAGAACGTAGACGAATGGCGTATCAATCTAGCCTTGCTCGTACGCAAGGTGCATTATCAGATAATCCGGAAGCACTTAATCAAGCCGGTGCCCATTATGCTGACATGGAGCATACACTCAAACAGATTGAATCGCTAGAATCCATGCGAGATAAGCTATTTGAACTTGCAGATAATGACATCGCCTTACGCATGCAATTATCAAAATCCGGATATGAAGTGTATCAGTCTTTAAAATCCATAATGAGCGATGAAACAGTAGACCGTAAACAACGTGATACGGCGGAAGCTAATGCCTTACTCATGGCGCAACATGCTGATATTATGGCTGATATTATGCGACGTGCAGGACGTGGTAACTATACGGCCATGGATTATTTCAATACTGTTCGTGTACAAATGAACGGCGGTGCATATAATAATGGGTATGCACAACCATTACAAATGCAGCAAAAAATAGAAACGGATATAAAGAATTGGGGACAAGTTGTTGATGATCAATTGAACGGAAAACAAATTAATCGAACCGTTCAAATAATGGATTCTCCACTCGTATTACAAATGTTAGGATTTGACGGCGATGTCATGATTGATCCGAGCATAATTCATAAAGTAATTACTGGGAAACACGCTAATCAAATATCAATTGATGACATTAAATTATTACCTAAAAAAATAGCAAATCCAGTTGCTGTATTTAAAAATTATAATGGGCGTTCACAAAAAGTAGTTCCTGATGAAGCAATCCTTGTATTAGATATGTATGCTAAAAACGGCAACCCAAATATAAATGCAAGCGGTGAGAACATCCAAGTTGTCATTACATTTACTAAAACTGCTAATGGAACGAATATAAATAAAATTAAAACCATTACTCCAAGACGTAATATTAATTGGTATAATCAACAAATCGCAAATGGCAACTTGTTATATGCGAATACAAAAAAAATAAACCGTCTAGTAACGGGTAGCAGGCAACAAATGGCCCAACCGATTACTAAACAGTTTATTGTTAACAATAGTATACCAAACGAAGACGATTTAGACAAGCTACGCAAACAATATAATTATCAATACTATCAAGCTGCATGGCATGGTTCACCACATGATTTTGATGAGTTTGATTTAGGCGCTATCGGTAGTGGTGAGGGCAACCAAGCACATGGTTGGGGATTGTATTTTGCCAAAGATAAAAAAGTATCCAAACTATATAAAGAGGTATTGAGTAAAGCACAAGGTTCTAACAAAAGCAGTTTATTTAAAGTAGAAATACCAAATGAAACAGAGTTATTACCAGAGCAATATCCTATTTCTGGATATAGTCGATATGTAAGAGATAGCTTGAAAAACGGATTACATAAAATGTCAGAAGAACAACTAGAACGTTTTACAAGTCTATTAATTAAATATCACAAAGGGGCTATTATTGGTGATGAATGGACAAATAAATACACACGCTTTATGGATGTAGGGTACATAATATCTGAACTACATAACAAAAATAAAACAATAAATGACATCAATAAAATTCAAAAAAGAAATATTGATAGATTTTTGAAGTCAGTAGGTATAGATGAAAATATTGATACTATAGCTGGTAATAAAGATTTATTGGAAGCTGTGTATAAAAAGTTTAGATATGATCTATATTCACAATACGAGAAAGAAAAACAGTTAGAACGAGAACGTGAAGAAAAAGCTATCTCGAATGTTAAGACTGATGTATATGGTGCATTAGAGAAAACCAATATTGCTGGTAAACAGTTGTATTCGTTTTTATCTCATGCACTTGGTAATGATGAACATTTTAATCTTCATAACGTGAAAAATGCTAAAAAAGCTAGTGAATTTTTAAATAGTATCGGTATAAAAGGCATCTATTACGATGGCGAACAAGACGGACGATGCTATGTAGTATTCGATGATAAGGCAATCAAAGTAATTGAAAAATACAATCAATCTATTAATGGTATGACACAAATTAATAGCCCTACTGACCGCCTTATTCAAATCTTCAAAACGGCTGACCGTTCAACATTCCTCCATGAAATGGGACACGTATTCTTTGATGATATTAAGAACTTAGCTGAGATGGAAAACGCCCCAGAGCAACTTGTAACAGATTGGAATAAGTTGAAAGAGTGGTCTGAATGGGACGATGCGCAAGGTGCTGATAATACTAAAGCACATGAAAAGTTTGCTCGTGGATGGGAGGCTTATCTTCGTGAAGGTAAAGCACCTACTAAAGGATTGCAACGTGTATTCCGCATGTTCTCTAAATGGCTAACTCGTATTTATCGTGCGGTGACACGACTAGGCGGATTGCCACCTAAGGAAATCCAAGACATTATGGCACGCATGATCGCTACCCAAGAAGATATTGATGCCTACACAAAAGAACAGGCACTTGAACAATTTGAATCTAGCAAGTTATTTAAACAGCTCGATGAAGCTGAACAAGCAAAGATTCAAGGCCATATTGCCGACGTCGGGGAAATGGCGAAAGAGCGTGTTATGAAGCGGTACATGAAAGAATTGGAAAGTCGTCCAATCAAAGAATGGAACGATGAAAAAGATTCTATTCAAGCTGACATTGAAAAGCGTTTAATGGAACAGTACCCAATATACAAAGACCATCAACGCTATAATGCATTCGGTAAAAATGCATTAACTAATACTCGATACGGCACACTTAAAGAATTAGAAGCTGCTGAACGTGAACAAACCGGATTTACATTTAATGAAGCTGTTAATCAAGCTATGGAATCTGCTGAACAGACATTCATTGAAGATAACCATATTGGTAAATCTAACATAGAAATTGCCGAAGAGTGGTTATTATCTTCAGACGGTCAAATGAAATTGACTGAAGAGGAAGCTAAAATCATTAAGTCACAAACCAATCGTGACCTTGCTAAAAACTGGGAACTACTCGATAAGTTAAATCGACTTGACCCTAATTCAGAAACGCTTGAATCTGAGTTAGAACCAATCGAAAAACAAATTGTTGATGATAACAAAAAGGTAGCTAAAGAATTAGGCGCTGTATCAAAAGAACTTGATTCTGCACAAGATCGTATTGAAAGGCTAAAGGCACAATTACAAGAACGCATTAATAATGTACGTGCTATTCGTGATAGTGGCGTAGGTGTGATAAGTGATTATATGAACCGTGCTAGACAGGAATTAGGCGATTTGACCTTATCTCAAGCCATTCAATATAAGAAATATCAAAACCAAGCCATTCGTGAAGGTAAGCGTGCTGATAGGGCATTGGCAGTCAATAAACTGGAAGAGGCACTACAAGCTAAACAATTACAACTTCTAAATCAAGCTCGAGCTCGTGTTGCGTTTGACAATGCACTTCGCATTAAGAAGTTACGAACAAAACTGCTTGATAATCTCAACAGAATGACACGTCCTAAAAATCCGATTGCTATTGAGCCTAACATGCGATACTTCTATACTCACATGGCGTATCAAATGGGACTTACCAAGTATGACGGACTAGAACCAGTAGACGGCTTTAATATGAATGCGGTAATTAATGCATTGGATCCTGATGCGGATATTCTAGGTGACCAAAGCATTACATTCCTTGACCCATGGATTGTTCAATTGTTCTATGGCAAAACACCTATGTCATTTAAAAATCTTACAATAAGCCAATTGAACACACTCGAAGAATTAATGACAGGTATGTATAAGAATGGCCGCAATGCTTATGAAGGCTCGACTATCCTTAATGATAAAGGTGAATCGATTACATTTGATGATGCAGTAGATGGCATATTAACGGAAGCAATCGATACATTTGGCAAAGTTAATGGGAATGTATTTAATGCACAAAATAATCAAACTGGTTTGGAAGCCGTTGCAGGACTTATTAATAAAGGTAATTTATCTTTGCTCAAGGTTGAAACATTCTTACGACGATTAGGGCCTAATGCGGTGAAATACATTTATGATCCGATTAGCCGTGCAACACAAGCATTTAATGAACGCAAGGAAGTATCCATGCGGCGATTAGCTAAAGATGTATCCTCTGTATATGGTAAACGTGAATTATTCAACATTCGGAATAAGCATATGTATGATGTTGGGGAATTACGGAATCTAACCAAAGAACAGGTCATTGCATTAGCATTAAACTGGGGTACAGAACGCAACCGACAACGTGCAATGGAGACAGCCAAGGTAACTGAAGTTGAAATGGAAAAAGCCTTTCAAGAAATCCTTACTGATAAAGATTGGGAATTCATTATCAGAACATGGGATCATATCAATTCTTTCTATGCTGAACGCAGCAAAGTTCAAGAGGAACTTTATGGAAATCCATTGAAAAAGGAAGAAGGCATCACATTCACTATTGGTGGTAGAACTATCATTGGTCAGTATTATCCGATTGTTTATAATCCGAAAGTTAATGCTAGTATATCTGACAAAGAAGTCGAAGATATTGCAAAAACTATGGTTAGTAGTAATGCAATATTAGGAACTGGCATGAGTGCTACTAAAGGCCGTTTGGATGTGGTTAAAGATAAGTCATTATTGCTTGATTTTGACGTTATTCCTAAGACTATTACCGAATCAATCAATCATATAACTATGCGTAAAGCTGTGACTGATGTAAATAGATTAGTAGCCAATAGAGAGTTCCAAAACTATATTGTTGAGAAATTCGGAATGAATTCCTATCAATTCTTGCGAACTTGGGTTCGTGATAATTGGAAGGATGAAGCGGCTAAGATGGATGATGTTGGTAAGATTTTAATGTTCCTTAAACATAATGCAACAATGGCTATTATGGCTGGACGTGCATCAGTTGCTATCCAAAATGCCTTAAACATTCCTGTTGCTGTATATCGTATTGGTGCGGGCAATGTAATTCGTGCTGTTAATCATGCAGGAGTAGGGTTCTATGGTCATGGTACAGAAACCTACAATAATACTCGTGATTTTGTTATGGAGCAATCCATATTCATGAGGGAACGTATTCAAACTTTAGATAAAGACCTTAAAAAGGGATTAACCATCCAAGGAAAGGGGCTCCGCATTAATGATAAGAATATCGGCGGGTACAAGTTTGAAAAAGGTGCTGAAATCCGTGATGAAATTAATAACATGGGATTCCGACTGCTCACAGAAACAGACTTCGCATTATCCATACCAGTATGGAAATTTGCGTATGATCAAAAGGTTGCCGAACTTCAATCTAAGGAAGGGGTAAGTACTGAATGGATTAATCAACAAGCAATTGAGGCAGGAGACAGAGCAGTACGAGATATATTCGGAAGTGGTGATGTTAAAGATGCAGCATCCATTCAACGTTCACGGAATCAATGGGTTCAATTATTTGTTCCGTTTTATTCGTATGCTAATACTTTGTATAATATCATCGCTGAATCATGGTATATAAGCAAAGATAAAGGGGATTGGATGCCTTTTGCAAGAGTGTTATGGTGGGGGATCATATCACAGGCAATTGGTATGACAATTTACAAAGCCATGACAAATGGTGACGATGATGATCCAGAATCTATCGCCAAGTCTTTTGCCGAAGAATTTGTACAACAAGGAACTATGGGGATTCCATTAGTAAGAGATATAGCCACTATGGGTATGAAATTTATTTTAGGAGAACGTCCATACAATAAAGGTAATACCGTAATGGGATTAAGTATCTTTGAAAAATTATGGGATACAGGACAAGCCATTTCTAGTGACAATAAGGACTTTGTAGATGTAGGCCGTTCGCTCAGTCAGGTTTCTAACCGTATAACAGGTTTTAGTGATACTGTAACGGATGCATTTTGGACGTTATTGCGTGCAGGTTTAACCGATACGGACGCTAAGATTGAAGATATATTCATGTCGATTCTGTTAGACAAGAGATTAAAAACAAAAAAAGAAAAGAAAAGGAAACAATAAAAATAAGGACTACCTATTTTAGGTAGTCCTCTTTATATGCAACAAAGAAAGGCGGGATATTGTGATTCCACAAGTCAACAATCCAGTTGTTCAATATCAATGTGATGGAGTGAATAAGGTCTTTATTTGGCCATATGATTTTAACGACATTAAAGACGTTTCAATTATTCTAGTAGATAGTGATGGTAAACAATTTAAGCAAACAGGAAATATTGCATATGATGCAAAAAATAAAACGTTGACATATCCGAGTACTGGCGATCCATTATCGGCTGATTACAAAGTTATATTGTTTAGACAAACACCAATTTCACAAACAACAGAACTTGCTAATAAATGGCCGTATAACCATATTGAAAATATGAGCGATAAGGTTATTTTGATTCTACAAGAATTAAAAGAACAATTAGATCGTACGTTGCAAATTCGTGTAGGTGCTGATGAAGATCCAAATCAAGTTGCACGTGATATTGTTGATAATTCTGTAGAGGCGGCTAAAAAAGCAATTGCAGCTGCATTAACTGCAGAGAGTAAAGCAAGCGAAGTACAAGACAATGCAACTAAGCTAACAGCCATTAATGATAATATTAATGCATTATCTCAAACAGTTGATGATAAATTAGCGACTGCAAATACAGCTCTTATCCAAAGTGCTGATACATTTGAGAAAACCCAAGTGCTTGCAGATAATACGAAAGCATATGCTGCGCAGGCAGAATCGAATAAGAAACAAATTAATGATTTAGTATCTAAAGCAGACACGATTAAATCAGACATTGATAATAAACAAATTGCTAGTGTAGGCAATGCTAAGAAAGCAGAAGATGCGGCCAAGCGTGCTGAAATAGCAGCATCGAAAGCCGAGGAAATTGCAGTGCCGGGTGGCAAAGGTATTGTAACTAAAACAGAGGCAGCAGCGACATTTGTATCTAAGAATTCTTTGAACGGTATCGTATCGGTTAAAGACTTCGGCGCTGTAGGCGATGGTGTAACTGATGATACGGCAGCATTTAAACGTGCTAATGATAATTTGGCCAATAAGATTTTATTAGTCCCAAATGGACAATACAAACTAACTGAGCATTTAACCTTTAATACTGTAGGTTCTGTAATGGATATGGGGGTATATACCAATATCAAGCCATATTATCCTACAGAAACGCCAATGTTAAAAGGCGCATCCAACATCGCATTCGTGAAAAACATTACATATGATGCGGAAGTAAATCAGTGCCAAGGGTTTACTTACAATTCCAAAAAGAATGTATTTGTACTGGCTTGTATCAATGGTGAGGGTACTAATCAAATTCTTTATGAGCTCAATCCAGACACTTTTGAAAAAGTAGGTACTTATAAATTCACGGATTCTGAGCGTCTAGGGCATTGTAATACCATGACGTACAATCGCTTTACTAATAAGATTTACCTCGCAAATGGGCTAAAAAACGGAAATAATATAACGGTTATTAATGCAGATACTATGGCAATCGAAAACACTGTTACATTGCAAGAAAAAGTATTTAACATTGACTACGATCCAATTACAAGGACTTATGTTTCCATTGTCCCTATCGCTGGCAATCAAAGAGTCCGAACAATCAATCTATACAATGATGAATTCAAAAAACTCAAGACTTATCAAGTCGATTATATCTATCCAGATATGAATAACAACGGAGCATTCATGCTAAATGGTGCAATCATGTCCGCAACACTAGGAAGTCTTGTCGAATGCACACCATTTGGAACGGTTAAACAGATTATTGAAATCAATCGTGAAACTGAAATTGAAGATATTGCGTATTACAATGGCAAGTTCTATTTTTCTGTGCTTACTCAAAAGCCTAACAAACGTCACCAAGTTGATATTTATGTAGGTGACCCAAATTACGATTTTGAAAACTCAATCAATATGCAACGATTGAAAAACCTTGATTATTTAGGGTTGAGTGGCGGCAAGATGAAGGGCCCTATTATCATGCCCAATAATACATCTGTGCAAGTAACAGATACAAACGGCGCAGCACATCATGCGGTTAAGATGTCTACTGGCAATAGTATGGAATTTGGCATGAGTGATAACCGTACCGTATTTCTCGGCACATCGTTAGGCTACTACGACAAGAACAAAAACAAAACTTTTAAAGTATTAACTGAGGACGATGTATCCGGTACCAATACTGGCGGACTAATATTAAAAGAAGATGCCGAAAAAACGTATGTAAAGAAAAGCGGGGATACCATAAATGGTAATTTAGTTGTAGATATTATTAGTGGACCTAAATACAACCCTGACGATTTTGTAAAATCTCCATCAAAATTTACTGGACTAAAAGTTGGTGAGGCTAACGAGGTTATGATTGGTGGGAGAAAATGTTGGGGCACATGTATTTCTATTCCTTGGAGTAATTCTAATGATAATCGTGTATTAGGGTGTCAACTATATTTCGCAAATTCAAACGACATGTATATACGGTTTGATAATGATTCATCTGAATTTCCGTTAGAATGGCGCCGAGTTGCTACATTCAAATTAAATGGACATTTATTATTTGCAAACGGTGCAGAATTGTGGGTGGAATAATGGCAGTTATCAAAACCAAGACGCCTAATGGGCAAATACAAACATACAATTTAACAGATAATTCTAAGGACACGGGTGGTAATTACATCTGTGTCCATTTTAATGGACACGATTATTATGCACGTGTATCAGACAATTCAACTCCGCTAAATGTATTAAAACCAAATGGAGATAGAGGATATGTACAATATGATCCAATAGGGTTCAATACATGGAAATGGGAATCTAGAAATGTAGATAAATTCAATCGATGGTATGTGTATTTACCAAAAGGGAAATATCGTATATTAACCGAGGGGATATCTAAGAAATATCATGATTTAACAATGCAAACCTCTAAGGATATTGAAATCACAATTACAACATATAGAAATTCTAATAACAATGATTTAATTACGTTCAATATCGATAATCAGATAAGTCGTAGAGATTCTTTAGGAAATGGCATGAACCGATTAATTATAGAAAGGACAGGGAATATATGATTGAAATCTTCGCTCCATCGCCATCTATTATGGTGGGATTAAATGAACATGAACTTGTACAAATATCATTAGCTATATTTTGCACATTGATATTAGTATTTGTTGACACGATATTGCGCATCTTGGTCGAGGTGCGCAATTTTAATATCGCAACGAATAGGCCTAGTACAGTTGCTAATACCATATTGGCCATACTATGGCGAGGCTGGTCAACAGTTGAAATTAATGGTAAAAAGCATAGGTTCTTAGTTAGTAATAAATTGCGAGCTGATATGACAAAGAAATTAGTAAAATCCTATCCTTGGTTATTTGTATTGTCGTTTATCTTGCTTACATTACCAGATGTGGAATTTATTTTCTTAGGACGGCTAGATACGTTTTTAAGCACAGGAATGTATCTCATTCCCATTGTAATTGAGTTAGCATCTTGTGTTGAAAATATGATTGAACTGGAATTGGTGGAATCGAGGTGGTTTAAGCGTGCGATTGGATTAATTCAACAATTAATAGCATTCATTAAATCTGTAAAAGAGGCGATTAAATGAAAATCAATTATGAGGACACTATCACCTTGCTTGCATTAGCGGCCGCCTTGATTATGACTATTTATCTTGAACAAAAGGATTTGGCAAGTGTAATAGTCGGTGTATTGGGCGGTTATATTGGTGCAACTGGTGGTGTTAAGCGTTCGCAGTACATGAACGGTGGAAGCAATGACAAAGAAAAGGAGCAAAACAAATGGAACTAGGAAAATTAAGTGTGGCATATGAAAGTAATGGAGACCCGGCTATTGTATCTACAGGTGAGGGGGACCTTGGGGGCATTTCGTATGGTGCTTATCAGTTAGCAAGCAATTGCGGGAGTGTGGATGCGTTCCTTGGTTGGGGCTTACGCCAAGAAGATGGATTCTATAAAGATTATGCAAGAGCCCTTCAAAACGCAGGACCTATTAACTCCGATGAGTTCATTAGTAAATGGCAAGAATTGGGAACCATAGACCCTAATGGATTTATGGCAATGCAGCATGACTACATCAAATATGCTTATTATGATGTGGCATGTAGTGAATTAGCCAATCAATTATTTGATGTTAATATCCATAGCCGAGCATTACGTGATGTTGTATTCTCCGCTGCTGTTCAATATGGACCCGGTGAAGTTGTTAATCTTTTTAAAGAGGCCATGCAATATGTTCCGGGTTGGGAGCCTGATTGGAACTTATCTTATGTGAATGACATTAAATTTGACTGGGATTTAATTAATGGGGTTTATGAACAACGGAAGCTGCATCCATGGAACTATGAAGGAAATCCAGATTGGTTACGTGAAAATCTTGTTGACCGTTTTTGTGCAGAAAAAGGACAAGCGCTAGAAATGTTTTCACAAGAAATGCAAGAAAGGGGGCTATGATGAACCTTTGGACTTTTAAGGTATTATGTTACCTAAAACGACATAAAACATTACTAATAGGGGTAATTTTAATTATTTTAGCTATTGTAGGGGTGTCTATATATAATTCACATCAGGTTGAAAAGCCTGTGTTATTAAAACAGGAGCAAGTAAAAGATCCTGTAAAACTGGCTAATGCTATTCATATTACCAAAGATGAAGCACAACAGGTTGTTTCCAAGATGGAAACGGCTCAACCTGTATCCACTTATTATGTGCAAGCTCCTACGGTTGAACAGGCGGCCAAACAAACACAACAAGCTATCAAACATGAGGACCCGGCATTACCTAAAGCAGCAACGGAAAAATCTGATAGAACTGCAGTGGTTGCTAATACAGATAAGCAAAAGGTAGATGTCTACAAAATCAATTTAGATAAACCGCATAGTATAGTGGCTGGTGTAACTGTAATGACTAATGGTGAGGTATATGAAACAGTAGGCTATGAAGATAAACGCTTTGAGGGGTTAGCGCACTTTAAAGGTTCAGAATTTAAAGGTGCATCCGCATTAGTAAAAGTTGTGAGATGGTAGAGGTGATCTAAAATATCTCCGAGTTGCACGGTTTGCAACAGTCAACTATTAGATGATAGTTAATGGGGGTGATAAAATCAGTACACTATATCTTGATGATGATATGATGCCGTATGCTGATATATTTCTAAAAGCAATAGCCAATATCGAGGCATTGGGTTATTCTTTTAAGCCTAATTTGTTAATACATAAATATATTGGGCGAAGTAAAAAGTTACTAGGCATAACATATTGGTATCATGATGATTCCTGCTTGGTGGAACTAAGCAAGGATAATCATGATAAAGACATCGAATTAAATACAATCTATCATGAGTTAGCACATGCCACTATTGAGTGTCATTTTAAAGGACACGGCAAAGAATTTAAGCAATTACGCAAGAAAATAATTGATGCTTATAACATTGATATTGGCGGTGCATTTTTAAATTGAGGTGATAATATGGCAAAGACATTTGAATTTAATGGTAAGACTTACAATTTTGCAGAAGATATTCAAGTTCCGCAAGAGGGGTTATTCGAGGCGACATTGGTCGATGAAAATAACCATCGATGTGAAATGATTTTTAGGAATGGTGTACTATTCCGATTAACTGAATTAGATTAGAAGTAAAAATCGCAAATTTTACCACTAAACATAATATTGAATAGTAAATTACAACAAAAGGGGTACCCAATCGGTACCCCTTATTTTTTTTTGACGTCAAATAAACGTCAAAATTTATATGTTATTATTGATGATTTTTGCATATAATCATTCTGTGTAAAAACATGGCCACAATGATTATTACTGGAATTTAATTATATATGTTAAAATGCGGTCATATTATGGTATACTAAATTAGATATAAAGAGGGCCCATCGACGTGTGATGGCGTTAGGCTCATCTCAA
>ERZ773005.297-NODE-297-length-42253-cov-5.885303_pt1 | contig 42253 bp, 38 predicted proteins | sample MGYA00580666_ERZ773005 | MGnify/ENA primary metagenome ERZ773005 (study PRJEB29015, sample SAMEA2737999) | human oral metagenome | biome: human oral; feature: human-associated habitat; material: dental | place: China | collected 2061 ...
TGCTCGCTCATCGACGAACTTGAGCAGCCGATCACGCTCGCGCCGGCGCGCACGTTCCCCGTCATCCGCGACCTCCTCATCGACCGCTCCGTCATGTTCGAGAGCCTCAAGCGCATCCATGGCTGGATCGAGATCGACGGCTCGTGGGACAACCCCGACGCTCCGCTGCAGAATCCTTACACGGCGCAGACGACGTACGAGATCTCGCACTGCATGACGTGCGGCTGCTGCCTTGAGGCCTGCCCGAACGTCGGCCCGCAGTCCGACTTCATCGGCCCTTCGCCGACGGTGCAGACGCTGCTCTTCAACCTGCATCCGCTCGGAAAGTTCGACGCCCCGACGCGCCTCGAAGCCCTCATGGGCAAAGGCGGCATCACGAGCTGCGGCAACAGTCAGAACTGCGAGCAGGCATGCCCGAAGAACATCAAGCTCACGCAGCATCTCGCACAGCTCAACCGCGACGTCAACAAGCAGGCTCTGCGGAACATCTTCAACAACTAAAAAGGGAACGGCGGCGAATCTTTCGCCATCGTCCCAAGATAGAAGGAGCGCACTTCCCGATTGCCGGGGAGTGCGCTCTTGTCGTATGGAAGCGCTGATAAAATGAGGTCGCCCAGATTTGCACAGATGCGCTGTAGCTATCGAGGAGACAAACCGCAGGCGTAGCGGTGCTACGTCGAGGATTTGTCGACAAAGAGAGGACAACGCAGATGTGTGAAGATGGGCGGCTGAATTTATCAGCGCTTCCGCAAATATGCTCGTAAGAAGGCGGGACTTAATATGAAAAAGCTTGCCGATCTTCTCGGTGCTCCCTATCGCACGGTGCAGGATTGGAATGCAGGACGCCGCATGCCGCCGGACTGGGTGCAGCGTCTCATCATCGAGAAGATCGAAGCGAATGCTTGAGATGTCCCACATTTTTGAGGAGGTGGTGTCATGCGTCATCATGGCGACAAGATTGCGTACTTTCTCATCGCCTTTGCCGTCTGCCTCATCCTCATGGCGCTGTCGACGTACAAGACGACGCGCATGGCGAACACGATCCTCTATACTTCCGTCGCCATCTCGCTTCTTGCAGAGAACGTCCCGAAGGTCGTGGAGATTCCGCTGCATTACGCATATCCCGTGAAGTGCATCGAGTACTTCATGTTCTTCCTCGCCGTCCTCTGCTTCATCACGGTTCTTCTGCGCCATCTTCATTTGTTTTAGGCAGAAGGGTTGATTCATCCATAAGGCTTTGTGGAACAATCTGCTGAGGTATGCTATACTTTATGCGTTGCCGCCCCTAGACATGGCAATGGAAAGGGGGTGTGCTGGTGTCCATAATAACGTTTCGTCTCTCCATCATGACTGGCGTGATTGCCAATCGCATCAGTAAATGGCTCGATGAGAGGGAGCACGACGGCGACGAGCCTAGGGATTAAGCCCACCTGCTATAAGGGAATAGAAAACCCCCCAAGTTGCAGTCTTGGGGGGTTTTCGTGTACTGGTTTTGACCATAATAACGTTTGCCATCTATAGTATAGCATATTCGGTTGTCTGTGTGCAAGAGCACTTGTCAAAGTCAGCTTTGCCGTCCTTTTCCGGGACCGTCCGCAGCGACGGCTACGGCGGTTTCGGCGAAGGTCTTCATATCGTTTTCCATGTGGAGCGCGGCATCGACGAGGCGCATGCCGAGCGAGGCCGCGATGCCGCAGCTTGCAGGAAGGGCGAGCGCGAGATAGTCGGACTGAACGTGCAGGAGGTAAGGCTTGAGCGTGGGCGCGAGGGTTTCGGCGAGGTGCGCGACGCTTTCCGTCGCGGAATCGTCGAGGAGGACGAGGCAGCGGCTTTGGGCAGCGGCGCAGAGGGCGCCGAGGAGGGCGGCGGCTTCTCTTTGGAGTGCGGGTGAAAGATTCTGCAGCAGGTTGAGGCTCGCTGTGCCCTCCTTTGCCGGACGGAATGCTTCGTCATAGCGTGCAGCCTTCTCGCGTGCCATCTCGTCCGTCTCCACAGCAAGCGCGAGCCCGAGGAGCGAGCCGTCTGCGGCAAGCTCCCGCGCGATCTTCTGCCCGAAGGCGAAGGCTTCGGCAGGCTTGCTGTCCCAGTCGAGCAGCGCGAGCGTCACGGGCGCTTCGGCGTGCGCGGCAAAGGCGGAGATGAGCCGCTTCTGCTGCGCGGAAGGCTCTTTTGCCGCGAAGATGAGCAGCGCTCGCCGCGCGCCGAGCGGCGGCCGCGCCTCGCCCGTGACGCCTGCGAGGCGCACGGCCAGCTCTTCGAGCCGTCCGAGACTGTAGATGGGCTTGGCGAGGCTGTCGATGCGCTTTTGCGAGGCGGCCATGGCGATCGTGTCGAGCGCGGGGAACGAAGGCAGAGCGCGGTCATCGGGCGCGTCATCGGACATGCTTTTCGACAGGAAGCGATACGACATCGCCTTCATCTCGTCCTGCGCATCTTCTGCTTGCGCCGTATCCGCCGCAGCTTTTCGCCTCCAGACGTGCGCTTCCTTGCCGTCGCTTGCCGCCGCATCCTCTGCGAAGAGGCTTTTTGCAGTTTCGATCGCGGCATCGAGAAAGTCAGCGACGATGGACGATCCCGTCGCTTCGCCGAGGCGAAAGCGCATGTCCATATAAGGTGTGAGGCCGAGCTTCTTGAGAATGGCGGCGTGCGCCGGCTCTGCCGCGAGGTGCGAGGGCAGAAGATAGCCCGTGACTGCGGGCGCGAGCGCCTCGGCAATCAAAGCTGCCGCGCCCGTGTTGAAGCCGTCGAGGATGACGACGGCTCTTCTTCGCGCCGCACCGAGAATGAGCCCTGCGATGCAGCCAAGCTCGAAGCCGCCGACCTTCTGCAGCACGTCGATGCCGTCGCTCGCGTCGGGGCGGTTGACGGCAAGGATTTGGCGCACGACCTCGATTTTCTTTTTCAGGCGTTCGTCGGAGATGTTCGTGCCGCGCCCCGTCGCCTGCTCGGGCGTAAGACGGCACAGGCAGGCGGCGATCGCCGCGCTTGCCGTCGTGTTCGATATGCCCATTTCGCCCGGCAGGAAGCAGCGGCAGCCTTCGACGGTGAAGTCCTCGGCGAGGCGGATGCCGACGGCGAGCGAGCGGAGCGCTTCCTCACGCGTCATGGCGGCTCCCTTGGCGGAGTTTTTCGTGCCGTGCGCGATCTTGCGGTCAATGAGCGAAGGCAAGGGCGGCAAAGGCGCCTTGATGCCAAGGTCGGCGACATGAAGATCGCTTCGGGCGAAGTTTGCGAGCGCATTGGCGACCGCGCCCTTGGCGAGCAGGTAGTTCGCCGTCATCTGCGCCGTCGTCTCGGGCGGATAGGCGCTGACCTGCATTTCGGCGACGCCGTGATCGGCGCAGCAGATCAGCGTGCATTTCTTCGGCTTTTCGAGATGCTCCCATGTACTCTTCGTCGCGCACATATAGCGGTCGAGGAGGGCGGCGAGTGCGCCGAGACCGACGCCTTGCGGCAGCTTTTCCTTCAGGGCGCATTGCATATTCTCGCCCGCTTTATCGTCGGGCGGCTCGATGGCGCGAATGGTATCATGCACGAGGATGGCGTCGTCCGTCCGGTGCAGATCGTCTCCTAGGGAGGCGGCAGTTTGCTTCATATCGCTGCCTCCTTCGGCACCTGCTTCAAGGAGAGGCCGATGCGACCGCGCTCCTCGTCGACCTTGATGACCATGACGTTTACGATGTCGCCGACGGATACGACGTCGAGCGGATGTTTGACGCGCTTCTTGCTCAGTTCTGAGATGTGGATGAGCCCCGCCGTCTTGATGCCGATGTCGACGAATACGCCGAAGTCCGTGATGTTGCGCACCGTGCCGCGCATGACGGCGCCTGCCTTGATGTCGGAGAGCTTGACGATGGCTTGGCGCGTCAGGGGCGCGGGCAAGTCCTCGCGCGGGTCGCGCCCCGGCTTCTTGAGTGCGTCGATGATGTCGCGCATGGTCGGAACGCCTGCCGCAAGTTCCTTGGCAAGCGTTTCGGCATCGGCGAGGCGGAGCTTTGCGCCGAGCGTTTCGAGAGCCTTCTTGTCGCCGAGGTCGTCAAGCGAGAAGCCCAGGCGGTCGAGCAGCTTTTCAGCGAGCGCGTAGGATTCGGGATGGACGGGCGTGTTGTCGAGGGGGCTTTTGCCGCCTGCGATGCGCAAAAAGCCCGCGCACTGCGTGAAGGCGGCAGGGCCAAGGCGCGGCACTTTGAGGAGCTGGCGGCGGCTGGCGAAGATGCCGTTTTCGTCGCGCCAGTCGACGATGTTCTTCGCGATCGCCTTCGTGACGCCCGCGATGTGCGAGAGAAGAGTCGCCGAAGCCGTGTTGAGGTTCACGCCGACATGGTTGACGGCGGATTCCACGACGGCGTCGAGCGCGGCGGCAAGCTCCTTTTGATTCACATCGTGCTGGTACTGGCCGACGCCGATGGCCTGCGGGTCGATCTTCACGAGTTCGGCGAGGGGATCCTGCACGCGCCGCGCGATGGAGACGGCGCCGCGAATCGTCACGTCGTATTCGGGAAGCTCCTCTTTCGCGAGCTTCGAGGCCGAGTAGACGGACGCGCCCGCTTCGTTCGTGATCAGGTAGTGAACGGGCAATTTGTTCTCGCGAATGAGGCTCGCCGTGAATTCTTCCGTTTCGTAGGAAGCTGTGCCGTTGCCGATGGAGATGAGTGTCACGCCGTGCTTCTTGATGAGCGCGAGCACCTTTTTTGCCGCTTCGGCGCGGCGCTCTTCGCTCATCGTGAGGTAGAGAACGCCGTGGTCGACGACTTGCCCCGTGGGGCTGACGACGGCCATCTTGCAGCCCGTGCGGTAGCCGGGATCGAGTCCCATGACCGTATGGCCGGCGAGCGGTGCTTCCAAGAGGAGCTGCTTGAGGTTTGCGCCGAAGACATGGATCGCCTGTTTTTCGGCGTTTTCTGTCAGAAGAGCGCGAAGCTCGCGCTCCATGGCGGGAAAGAGCAGACGCTTATAGCCGTCCTCGATCGCTTCCTTCAGCGATTCGCGGAAGATGGAATCGCCTTTCGCCAGCCCGTCGAAGATTTCCGCCGCAAGCTTCTCGTGGTCGCATTGGAGCGTGACCTTGAGGCAGCCCTTCTTCTCGCCGCGGTTGATGGCGAGAATGCGATGCGAGGGCAGAGTGCGAAGCGGCTCCTTGTAGTCCTGATACATGAGGAAGGTCTGCGCGTCCTCAGCCTCTTCGTCGAGCGCAGTCACGAGTTCTGCCCGCTGCCAAAGCTCCTTGCGCATCTTCTGGCGCAGCGTCGCGCCCTCGGAAACGGTCTCGGCGACGATGTCCATCGCGCCGGAGAGCGCGTCCTCTGCCGTCTCTACGCCCTTCTCCGCGTCGATGAACGGCGCGGCGTATTCTTCCGCCGTGCCGCTTTTCTCTTCTTGCGCGAGAATCGCGAGCGCCAGCGGCTCCAGCCCCTTTTCCCGCGCGACGCCCGCACGCGTGCGCCGCTTCTGCTTGAAGGGCAGGTAGATGTCCTCCAGCTCCTGCATCTTCAGCGCCCGGTCGAGCGCTTCCTTGATCTCGGGCGTGAGCTTTCCCTGCTCCTCGATGCTCTTTTCGATCTCCTGCTGGCGCTTCACGAGATTTCTGAGGCGCGAAAGCTCGCTCTCGACGGAGCGCACCTGCTCTTCGTCGAGTTCGCCCGTCGCCTCCTTGCGGTAGCGCGAGATGAAAGGCACGGTGTTTCCCTCGTCGAGGAGCGCGATCGTCGCCTCCGCCTGCTTTGCTCGGATGCCCAAAGCGCGCGCAATAGCCGCGCCGATGTTTTCTTCTTTCATAGCAGTACCTCTTGTCTTTTGAAAATTGCTTCTTTGGGGAGCGCTGATGAATGCAGCGATTTCCTCGATTATAGCACAAGTTTGCCTTGAATGCTTTTGCTTGATGCTGAATGGATACCAACTGGATTTTGCTTCCTCAAAATTTCTCAACGGCGACAAAAAAGGCACTGTGCTTCCAGTGCCCTTGTATCACTTGTATATCTTGCTTCTATGACCGATTTCGACTGCGATGACGATTAGCTCGTTGTCACGGATTTCTGCAATCAATCGGAAGTCCGCGACGCGATACCGCCAATACTTTCCGAGGTTTCCAGTGAGAGCCTTCCCATAGATGCGAGGATTTTCGCAATCGACCAGATGGCTTTTCATCCACTGGATTATGCGATTGCGCGTGCCGCTGTCCAGTTTTTGAAGCGTCTTGTCAAACTTCTTGGTCGTTATCAGTTTATACACTTTTCAGCCCCTCTAAGACTTCGCTGAAAGGCGTCGTCTCAAGCGTGCCGTTTTTGAGATCCTTTTCATACTCGCGTATGAGTTCCATGTCGTACTCATCTTCCAGCCTGTCATATATGAGATTTTTCAACGTTGCTGATGACAGCCCTGCCGCATAGAGCGGGGAGATGGCTTCGAGGGCTTTTAGTTCTCCATCGGTAAAATGCAGGTTCAGAACTTTACCCATGATACCTCATCCCTTTCGTCCGTGGCCCCTCTACTTTTATGCTGAATTCATCTTCCAGTCTCTGAAAGATGAAGCGGCGAACAAGTTCGGCATGAGAACAATCATATTTTTTTGCTAGTCGGTCAATCATTTGATACTCAGCATCTGAAAGGTTCATGCGCATCGGGCTGTGCACTCTTCTTTTTTTCATGATCGCTCCCTCCCGCTAAAACACCAATAGTTCTATCTCTTCGTTCATTTTTTCCATAACCTCATATAAGGCTGTTAAAAATACTTCTCCATCGGTTCCAACTGGAAGGGCGCACTTTTTCTTGACATTAATCCCAGTAAGACTAACTTCTGACTGATATCCTGGACAAGCTTTTCCTTTCAACTTGCCTCGATTAACAGACCAATTATCACAACATTTTATAAGCCAATCTTTGATTTTAGCAGGGCAGATTCCGTTCTTATCCTTTTTCATCAGAGTTAGAACAATGCGTCCAATATTTGCGTTAGATACTTCATTTGCAAGTGTTGAAAAAGCATCTTGTCGGGTCTGGTTCGGTATAAGCATTTCCAAGCCAATCTCTACAGAGTTAACCCGTTCAAACCCGTTAATTTTATCTATAAATCCTTGATCTATTTTATGATGAAACCGAATTTCCGCAATATCCGTTACAAGCATTCTGTTTTCTTTGAAATATATTAAAAAATAATTAAAATATTCAGCAATCCTTCTTGCGCTTGCAATATTACCCTGATACTCACCAAGGATAAACATGCCGTCTTTAAAGCGGAGGGAAAAAGCTGTCTGCATAGTTTCATTTTGTGTTAACTCTTTGGGATTTGACAATCTTTCAAGAGATTCACGATCAAGCAAATATGTATGAATTCCATTTTCTGTACTGATAAAGTAACCTTCTAAAAAGTTTGAATTCATATTATCATTTTGCATATTTTCTAAAGCCATTGTCCAAGGATTATTTTCGTCGCCACGTTTGGTACGTTTTTTTATATCCAACTCTACTATAAGCGAAATAAGCATTTGCACATCTTTGCATCGTCTGTCTGACCAATTGGTAGTTCTACTCTCTTTATCAGCATTCTCTAAAACCAGCTCAGTATAGTATACATAAAAATTCCGATTTTTTGTCTTCGACTTATAATCAACCATACTATCGATTTTCCTCCTCGTAGAATATGTTATATAAGCAAGACAACTTTCCTTGCTTACATAAAACCCTTTTAAAACAGAGCCTCCTTCCGTGTTACGGTGTCTTGCTCTGCAACGATTGACGCGACACCGTCTGCGCTTGGACAAGTCCTTGATCGAGGAAAAGGCTGTACATTCTCTCGAACCTTTCGGAAATCGGCTGGATAGATGCGTTCAAATTGCAAGCGTCTTTAGCGAAGGTTTAGTTGTAAAATGAAATCGGACACCTAAAAAGGGCAGACAGGAGCAGCTGTGGTAGAATGTTTTGACAGAAACCTACACCGAAAGGAGGATCCTGTATGTTCAAGAAACATTCTACCACAACTAGGTGAAACTTCAAGCATCTAACTGTTTTTCAAAGAGGTGAAATACAGGCGCTCTTGAAGGAGGGGCTGCCGAAGATGCGAATCGCCCAAAAGGTCGGCATCGCCCGTTCTACACTCTATGAGGAGCTTAAACGAGGTACAGTAGAGCAGATGAACTCCGATCTCACCAAACGCCGTGAATATTTCGCTGACACGGGGCAACTCATCTATGAGGAACATCGCAAAGTCTGCCGCAAGCCCTATAAGGTGGATGCCGCATCCAACTTTCTGCGACATATAGAAAAAGTTGTATTGGAGGATAAAATCTCCCCCGATGCAGTTTGCGGCAGGGCGGAACGAATTTCATCCAGCGTTTTTATCGCCTCTCCATATCCGCCTGTGTATCGCTTGACGAGGTCGTCCATCTGCCCGATGCGTTTTACCATGTCGTCGGTGTGGGCGTGTAGTTTATGCATGCACGGCTTGTCCCAAGGAGAGGCATGAACGGTAGAGCTGCCACACATCCATCCTGTGCGGCAGTTCTACTGTTCGTGCCAGATATATAACGCAAAGGATCTCACTCCTTTGCCACTGTCCTCTTCATGCCGCGCTGCCTTCTCCTTCCCCAGTTTGTAAGAAAGAAGCGCCATGGCCAATGGAAGGCGCGTCTCCTTCGCCCCATGATACTTTTTGAAGATTTTCTGCGCCGCTTTTTCCTCCTCAAGATATGCATAAATATGAATGAGCGTATAGCGAATACCGAGATTGTCCCTCGAACAAAGGCGAAGCATCGACTCGCACTCCTTAGCGGCAAGGCGCATCTTGCGATTCACCAACAAAGTCTCCACATACGCATGACAAACCCGCATATACGGGCGCGTTCCTACAAGGAGCCAGAAGTTGCCGATGGCCTCCTTGCCAAAATCTCCTTGTTCACGCAGTTGCTTCTCAGCCTTTTGCTGCAATTCAAAAAGAAGCATCTCCTCCTCATACGGATTCTTGGTTGTCATCTCGATTTCCGCCAATGCCGCATCCACATGATCGGGTTCAATCTCGCGCGCCCTTCCGGATCCACTTCAGACGCTCCCGCTGACTCTTCGCCTCCTGCGCACGATCCAAAAACGCATCCGCCGACTCCTCCTACGCCATCGACGCAAGAAGCAGTGGTTCTTCATTCGCCATCGTCACATACTCCTGCAGCAAAGCATCCATCTCAGCATCTGTCGGCTCCTCACGTCCCGACTGTGCCAAAAATCGCTGAAAACTCGCATGGAATCACTCACCATTGCTCTTCGCCACTATCATCGCCTCCGTTTCCTTAATAATTATAAGCAAGGTGCAATGTCACAATGCAGCAAGCAAAGCACTATACGCCAAAAGAAATACATGCTTGCCAAAAGATACTCAACGGCAAACGCACAGTGATAAGAGCACCGTTGCCGCTTTGCTCCAAATTTCATGGAACACCGTTCTCGTCATCAGCAGGATGCGGGCGAACTGGATTCAAAGCCGCCTGTACGTTTCGAGAACCTTTCGCGCATCGACGCTGAGGAGATCAGCTGCAAGGAAGGAGATAAATTCACATAATGGTCGTCATAAACCATGCCACGAGCAGGGGTTATACGAGCACATAAAGGTTTAGAAATATCGACAACCTGATTGATACGATCATGTTTCAGCGTCCTACTATTGATGTTCATTTTTCATGAGAATATAGAGCAGCCCAATAAGTATATCTTACTCACACACTCTGATGATGCCTCTTATTTTATTGCATTCTCATAGACTGTCTCTAAACACTTTCGCTTTCATCTTTCCAAATAAGAAAGGTAAATAAAATGCCGATATTTCGAATACACAAAATACTCGAATAAAACATACCAAAAGCTAAAATGATAGATAAACATATAAGCCAAATAGAAATAACAGCAAGTATCGGTGTCCATTCTTGAATAAACAACAAAAACAAGGCATAAAGTAAAAATATAAATTGTATCAGGACTGCCCATGCAAAATATGCATATATCTGATCCATTTGACGATATCTAGTTTTACGTGCAGACTTCATTATCCGCCTACTCTTCAAGAGTTTAATAAGTACAGAATTGGAATTTGCAAAATAAATAAGACTCGATGCATTCAATGTAGCTTGGAATGTCAACACTGGAAGGCAAGCCTTTGTTAAAGATTTAATATTCATCAAAAAACTTTCAGGACGGCTAAAATAAAGCAAACTGCTAACTAATATGAGAGACGTTAGGACATCAAAAGCCATATGTTTTGTACGTTTCAAATACCAATAGCACGCTATAATCTGCAACATTTTCCTCCCTCCTCCTATATTATATTGCGTCTATATCATGCCGTCAATCTTTGCGATGCGTGCAGGATACCTCGAAAAATCCTCTGCATCCTGCTATAATGGAAAGGAAAATTTCTGGAAAGGTGGCGTCCGATTGGAAAAGATCCGCTTGGCGGCAGCAAGGTGTATCAAGGGGCGCCTGCAGCCGCCGTGCCGCGCGTGCGAGGACGTCTGTCCCGTCGGCGCGTTCCGCTGGGGCGTGCCGCATCCCGATCTCTGTATCGACTGCGGCCTCTGCACGGCCGTCTGTCCGGCCGCCGCCGTCGAGACGCGGCTTGACTATGCGGCGAAGCTGACGGCTGTTGTGGCTGTTGATGCGCCAAGTGTGCGCCTCGCATGCGCGAAAAGCGCGCCGGATTCCGCTCTTCCGTGCCTCGGCTTTCTCACGCGCGGCGTCCTCTGGGCGATCGCTTCGCAGAAGGAAGTGCAGCTCGACATCGGCGCTTGCCGCACCTGTCTGCCTGCCGTCCACGCGCACCTCGCACGCGAGGCTGCTGCCGTCGATGCGGCCCTCGCGGCGGCGGGGCGAGCGCCTCTTCGCTTGTTTGATGCTGAGCCTGCCGCGCGCGAGTATAGCCGCCGCGATTTCTTTCGCCGCTTTCGTGATGTGGCGAAAGAGAAGTTCGGGCAGGGAGATGCGGCAGGCGGTGCGGGGGGGAGCGTGGCGGCAGGGGCGCATGAAGATGGGCTTGCCGAGCGTATGGCGTGCGGCGCTGTCGCTGGGGAGCGTGCGGGCGCGGCATCGGCAGAGGCGGATGACGTTTTGCCGCCGGATGCAGCGGGAATGGGGCAAGACTCCATGCTCCCTGCACTCGCCGCGTTCTCCTCTCCCGCATGGGCATTCGCTCATGGCGCACAGCCCGCAGCCGTGCACGCCGATCTCGCGCTCTACAGCGGCTGCAACGCCTGCGGCTTCTGTGCACGCTTGTGTCCGCACGGGGCGCTGCGAGCGAGCGTCGAGGGCGAGGACTTCGTGCTCACCTTCATGCCGCAGCTCTGCACCGCCTGCGGACTCTGCACCGCACGCTGCCCGAAGAGCGCCCTGCGCCTCGCCGCCTCTCCCGCCGCCAAGCGCTGGCGCGTCCCGCTGCCGCACTGCGAATCCTGCGGCGCACCGTTTCAGCCGATTGGCACGAGCGCGGTCTGCCGCGCGTGCATGGAGAAGCATTTGCCGCTAATATGAAAAAGAAAGTCGAATGCGAGAGGAGTGTGCTTGATATGGCGAAGATCACCCTGCGCCAATTTGGTCCTATTCGCGATTGCCGGATGGATGTGCAGCGTTTCACAGTGTTGACCGGATCACAAGCAAGTGGGAAGAGTACGATTGCCAAGGCGATTTTTTTCTTCCGGACGGTAGGGCAGGATGTCATCGCCCAGATGAAGATGAAAAATCTTGCAGGTACATACAAGACATCATTGGAGAACGATTTGAAAAAGCGATTGCGCAATAAATTCCTGCAGATGTTTGGCTCTTCCTGGTCTATGCCGAAAGAGATGAGACTTTGCTACGAATATAAGAAATGGGTGACGATCGAGGTCTATTTAGTACCGAACGAAAATGCGACGCACCGCAATTTCATCGAGTTTCAATTTGGAGAAGGCATACGGGAATTCCTCGAAAAATATGAGAATTACGCAGAGAAAATTTGGGATGAATCGTCATGGGAGAATGTGGAGCGAGAGATTGACGCGTTGTTTTCGGATGGATACGAGACGATTTACGTTCCCGCAGGACGCAGTCTGATTACCCTGCTCACGGATCAACTGGTGACGCTTCTTTCCAGCGATGAAGGTCGCAGTCTCGACTTCTGCATGCAGACATATGTCCGTAAGATTCTTTCGCTTCGCTCCCGGATTCGAGAAGGATTCCATAACCTTTTGGACGAGGTGCTGCATACCACACAAATCAAGATCGATAAAGAAGCTCTGCATTATATGGAGCGATTGATGGAAGAAGTTCTGCATGTACGATATGCTTATGATCGAGGCGAAGAGCAGCTTTTCTTTGACAAATATCGTTATGTAAAAATCAGCCTTGCATCTTCCGGGCAGCAGGAAGCCATTTGGGTTTTTAACATCATGTATTTCTATCTTCTGCAAAACCGAAAAGTCTTTCTTATCATAGAAGAGCCTGAAGCACACCTCTATCCCGATGCACAAAAAAGAATTGCAGAAGCAATCGGCTTGTTTGAAGGGGCGGGAAACCAGGTTTTTGTGACAACGCACAGCCCTTATATCCTAGGACAATTCAACAATATGCTGTACGCAGGGTACTTACAAGAAAAAGTGGAAGGCATGGATGAAAAGAAGTTGCATGACATCCTTTCCCCGTTGTCCTGTATAAAATCCGCAGATGCACATGCAGTATATGTCCATGATGGGAAAACAGAAAATGCCGTTTGTGACGGACTGATTCGCAACGAATTGATTGACGGCGCTTCTGTCGAAATCAATGAAGAGATGGACGCTTTGCTTGCATTGGAATGGGCTATGGAAGGAGATGTGTAAATGCTTGAGCGATACCAGAGTTCATGCCGAGCAAGGCAGGAAATTATCGTTTCCCGCGACAGGAAAAGCAAAAACCCGGTTGAACATGTAGCGGAGAATCCAACGGGAAACAGTGTCAGACAGTATTGCTTGGATGATAGAAATATCTTAGGAGGAAATGCCTCTTGCTGTGATTATTTGGTGCTGAATTGTGAGAAAAAGAGAGCGTACTTTATCGAATTTAAAGGGCGCCATGTCTTGAAAGCAAAACGCCAGTTTGAATCAGCTGAGGCGCTTCTAAGGGAGGATATCATCGATTTTGTGAAGTTTTATCGTATCCTTTATAGAGGGAACACCCATGATGTCCAATCGAGAGAGATTGTCATGTGGAAGAAGGCGGCAGGTTTTCGCGAAGGAGTTCCTGTTATAGTAGTCAAAAGTCATCAGTATAAAGAGCGGATTGACTTTTGACACTGCGTCTGAGGTATGATATGCTAAACGAAATACGATCAAAATGAAGGAGTGTCGGTCTATGAAGAAACGCAGTATGCTTGCCGTGGCTGCGGCGCTCGCGCTCAGCAGCAGCGCTGCGTTCGCCGCGTCATCGGCGCAAGACGCTGCAGCGGAAGCGGCTTCAGCTGCGCCTGTCGCCGTGAAATCTTCTTCGGTGCAGTCGCCTGCGCACAGAGAGGCGCAGGAAAAGACGGCGAAGCAGCAGGTTTCGGCGCAAAACTACGTTGAAGCGCCGGAGGAGTTCGAAATCGCCTCCCTGCGCCGCGCGGAGACGACGCCGAGCTACCGCCTCTTCAAGGGCGATACGATCAATATTCTCGCCGTCGGCTTCCCCGACGGCATCGGCGTCAACAACATCACGGTCGGCATCGACGGCTACGTCCAGCTTCCCTACGTCGGCAGCGTCAAGCTGGAAGGCCTGACGCTCGATGAAGCGAGGGAAGTCCTCATGGAGTCGCTCGGCGAATACCTGCGCATCCCCGATATGTCGCTCCTCATCACGAGCTATGGATCGCGCAAGGTCTACGTCATGGGCAACGTCGCTTCGCCCGGCATCCATGATTTGAGCATTGACCGCATGAACGCCTATGCCGCTCTCGCGAGTGCCGGTGGTTGGACAGATCGCGCACGCAGTACGCGCATCCAAGTCATCCGTGTGCACGATGATATGATGTACTATCGTACGCTCAATATGAAAGACTATACGAAGAAGCACGACCTCACGCAGAACGTCGTATTGGAAGACGGCGACATCCTCTATGTGCCCGCATCGAACGGCATCAAGTTCACGGAGGATGTTCTGCCGTATGTCAATGTCTGGGCGCTGTATAGATCCTTGACGAAATGATCGCGTGAATAGGAGAGACTGCAATGGAACAGAACGAGGGCACGATTGACCTCTCGAAACTTTTTCATATTATGATGGTACGATGGAAGATGGTAGTGACAATTGTGCTCATGTGCACGGTGCTGGCGTTGGTGATTGCATTCACTTTGCCGAAACAATATGAATCTACTACCTTGGTGCAAACGCGTGCTACAAATAAAGTGGATGTTTCCGGTGCTGCAGCGGCGATGGCATTGTTGGGAGTAGGTGGAGGATCTGCGGCCTCACCGACAATGAACTACATTGAGCTGATGAAAGCACGTACCGTGCTTGAACCGATCATAGAAGCACTGAACTTCCCGCAGGATGAGAAGCTGGATGCAAAGAAATTCGCAAAAAAGTATCTTGATATCAAGAATACAAAAGGAACGAACTTGATCGAGGTGACCGCGCGTGGTAAGACGCCAGAAGAAGCGCAAATGATCTCGCAGGCGGTCGTCGATAACTTCCTCATTATGCAGACGGATATGAACCAGGAAACACAGTCTTTGCTCGTGAAATTCCTTGATAAACGCATAGCGGACAGCAAACAGGAATCGGAAGAGGCAGAGCAGAAGCTAGCGACTTTCAGCAAGGAGCATAAGATATACAGCCCCGATGATCAGGTTAAGGCTGCGATTGAACAGATGGCAGCCTTCGACAAGGCGATTGCTGATATCGAAGTGCGTAAGAAGTCTGTGCAGGCAGAACTTGATACGGCAGAAGCAAAGCTCGCTGAGCAAAAAATGAACAGCAAGGCTTACAATGTATCGGACAATGGCATCGTCCAAGGTCTGCGCTCTCAGATTGTTGCCAAACAGGTAGCGCTTGTGGGATTGGAACAGCTCTATACGGAAAAGCATCCGAGCGTACGACAGGCAAAGCAGGAATTGCAGCAGCTGCAAACAAACCTAGATGCGGAGGTCGTGGCAGCGGTTGACTCTAACGCCGTGACGCTGAACTCTACGCAAGCACAGCTTCTGAAAAACTATACATTGGCAGCAGTGAATCTTGCCGTCGCTGATGCTGGGGAAAAGACACTCAAGGATCAGCGAGATAAAAAGGAAGCCGAAATCGGTCAGCTTCCCGATAATGTTTTGGAATATGTGCGCCTCGAACGTGATGCAAAGATCAAGAGTGAGGTCTATTTGAACCTCGTTAAGCAGAGCGAGCAGAGCAAGATTCAGGAAGCGATGGACAGCATGGACATCCAGATTGTTGACCGGGCGAATCTGTCAGATATAGATAAGCCGGTGGCACCAAGGAAGAAGTTGATTGCGGGGGTGGGGTTCTTGATGGGGTGTATGCTCGCTTTCGGGTATGGAATTGTCCTTTATAGGAAAAGACAATAATAGAGAAGAGGGAGAATGTGCGCCTGCAACAGTTTCCGAAATCACGTAAATTGATTATGCTTATTGGGGACATTCTGCTGATGAGCGTATCCTATATTACTTCGGTTTCTATTATTTTAACTGGTTCGATGTTGGTCTCTGATTTATACTCTAATGGGGGAATAGTTCCTTTACTTATTGTTTTGACAGGGTTGCTTCTCAATATAAATGATTTGTATTCCGTTGCTACAAAGCGGTTTGCAGAGATCCTGCTAAGTATGGCGGTGACAAATCTTTGTGCATTGATACTTGTTTTGGCACTTAGCTTTTTCGTTCAGGAGTTGTCCTATTCCCGCGCTGTTTTATTCCTGACTATTTTCTTGCAGTTTTTACTTCTGTCGATTTGGCGCTATTTTACATGGCGAGTTGAGCGTCATATCTATGCTATGAGAGATGTGCTGCTCATTGGCTCTGAGGGAGAATGTACCCATGTTTATAAACGCCTTTTTCGACAGAGTAATCTCAACATGAGGCTGAAGTATGTTTGTACTGATATGCAGAATGCGCTGTGGAAAGAGTCTGCTGCATCGGTGGATGTCATCATTATGTGCCCCAGCATGCGACATCGCCATAAGGTTCAAGTGATCAACTTTTGCTATCAGCATGGAAAACGTCCTTTGCTGATACCGAATACGTTCGAAATCTTTTGCAGTGGGGCAGAGCTTGATAAGATTGATGATATTCCTGTATTTCGACCGCCCGATCTGCGCCCCACACTTGAAAGGCGAACGCTCAAGCGTGCCCTTGATCTTAGTGTGGCAGTATTTGGTTTTGTCTGTGCGTTGCCCCTTATGCTGGTGGTGGCTTTGGCTATTAAGATTAGTGATCGAGGTTCGATTTTCTATAGTCAGGTGCGGACAGGGAGAGATGGGAAAGAGTTTCGTGTTTATAAATTTCGTACCATGTGCGTCGACGCTGAGCAGTATAGCGGGCCGATGCTTGCGCAGGAAAATGACCCACGTATTACAGCATTGGGGCGCTTCTTGCGTGCCGTACGTTTAGATGAGCTTCCTCAGATATGGAATGTTCTTGTTGGAGATATGAGTGTTGTTGGCCCACGTCCGGAGCGCCCTTTTTTTGTCGAGCAATACATTGAGGAGATGCCTGAATACGCTTACCGCCATAACGTAAAGCCTGGTATTACAGGTCTGGCACAGGTCTATGGGAAATATAATACGACACCGTTTGACAAGTTGGTCTATGATCTTATGTATATTCAGCGTTGCAATATTTTAACAGACTTAACAATCATCATACAAACGGTCAAGGTGTTATTCACCAAAAGTGCGACTGAAGGTACAAGCATAAACGAAGAAAATGTAGATTTGTCTTTATATGATGTAAAAAATAATATATATGGGGATTTTTGATTTGTTGTTTCGATAAGGAAGGCGCGGAAGAGTGACACGCAAACTTCATGGAATACTGGTGGATTTGATTAAGCACAACGAATGCATACAAAAAATATATCAACTTGTTTTTAATGCTATTTTTCGTTTTGTTGGATTCTTTATAGCAAAAGACGAGAATCTTGTGTTGCTCTCCTCCTATGGTGGTAAACAATATAGTGACAGTCCAAGAATTCTTTTTGAAGCGATGAAAAAAGATGTAAGGTTCGCAGGTCTTCGTTATGTCTGGGCGTTTGAATTCCCAGACAAAATTGAAGTCGATGGCGCAGAGAAAGTACGCATGGATTCAATGTCATATTTTCTTTGTGCATTAAAAGCTAAAGTATGGATTACGAATGTCAATATTGAACGCGGACTGCATTTTAAGAGAGCGCATACGATTTATTTGAATACATGGCATGGGACAGGTCCTAAAAAGGGGGGGAATGCCGTTCCAGGACGAAATGATTACGATTTTTCGCAAGTGGATATATTGTGTATTGATGGAAAATATATGAGAGATGTTATGCTTCAATATTTTGGCGCTTGTGAAAAGGGGCTTTTGTATTCTGGGCGTCCTCGCGAGGATGAACTTTTCCGATTTCAAGAATCTGATCGAGAATGTATTCGAGAAAAATTGGGAATTTTACGAGGAAAGAAAATTATTCTATATATGCCGACTTGGCGTGAATATGGAAATCAAGAGTTGGATTACGATTATTGGCGCTCCCGTCTTGCAGACCAATACGTGATGCTGATAAGAGCGCATCATTTTTCTGGCTCTATACAACCAAATCATCAGGGAGATTGTTTTTTGTATGATATGTCAGCATATCCAAATGTCAATGAGTTGTATTTGATTGCTGATGTTTTAATTTCGGATTATTCCAGTGCTTTTTTTGATTATGGGTTGTTGGGGAAGCCAATGATTTGCTATGCATATGATTATGATCACTATGTAAAGGAATATGGTTTGTTCATGGACTTGCAAAATGAATTCCCAGGGGGGATAAAGCGAAATGAACAAGAGGTTATTGATGAAATTGATGCAATCGCATCTAACTATTTAGGTGCGAGTCGCTTATGTCGGCAATATTGTGAAAACTATGTTTCGCATGATGGAAACGCAACGGAACAGTGTTTGGCTCGTTTGGCTGATCTGTTGAAGAAGAGATAATGGAGTACACTGATGAATATAGCAGTCATATTTGCGGGTGGTGCCGGGAAACGCATGAATACGCATGCGAAACCAAAGCAGTTTCTGGAAATGCATGGCAAACCTATTTTGATTTATACATTGGAACATTTTGAAAACCATCCGGATGTTGATGTAATCATACTGGTTTGTATTGAATCGTGGATTGACTATGCGAAAAAGCTTCTGCATATGCACCATATAAAAAAAGTAGCAGCAGTTGTACCGGGAGGAGATACGGGGCAGGACTCAATTTTTCAAGGACTTTCGCGTGCATGGGAAATATCATCAGATGACCATGATATCGTTTTGATTCATGATGGAGTACGCCCTTTGATTGATGCGGAAACAATCACAGCTTGTATTGCTTCGGTGAGGAAATACGGAAATGCTATTACAACAACACCAGCGATTGAGACGATTTTTGTAAATACAGATAGTGGAGAAGTGGGAGAGATTTTTAATCGATCTTGTTGCTCTATGGCGCGTGCACCGCAGTGTTTCTATGTGAAAGATGTCTATGAGGCACACTGTAAGGCGCAGAGAGACCGAAGAACGGGTTTTATTGACTCGGCAATGCTGATGCAGTATTATGGGGAAAAGTTGCATATGGTTGAGGGGCCCGTAGAAAATATCAAAATTACAACACCAACAGATTTCTATATCTTTCGGGCACTTCTTGAAGCACAGGAAAATATGCAGATTGTAGGATTGTGAGGTGTACTTATGTGGCTGGAACAACCAATATTTCGAGAGGATATGGAGTATATATCCAGTGTAGATTTTATCCCATGGGAAAAGCTGAGGAATAAGACAATTCTGGTTACGGGAGCCACGGGATTGATTGGGTTCAATCTTGTTTCGGCATTGGCGTATGTTGCGCTATACAAGAACATTCCTCTGCACATTTTGGCCTTGGTACGGGATAAGAAAAAATCGACGGAACGATTCTGTGAGCTTTTGAAGGAAAAGGCACCGCTTTCTTTTATTATAGGTGATTTGGAGCACATTCCATCAATCAAAGTTCCAGTTGACTATATTATTCACGGTGGTAGTCCGACCGCAAGCCGGTATTTCTCTGAACATCCCGTTGAGACAATTCGTTGCAATTTGACAGGCACAATATATCTCTTGGAACTAGCTCAAGAGAAGAAAACACAGGGTTTTGTTTATCTTTCGAGTATGGAGGTCTATGGTAGTCTCCATCGCCAGGAAAAGGTTGATGAAGCTCATGAGGCATTCATTGATACGATGAATGTGAGAAACTCGTATCCCGAGGCAAAGCGAATGGCTGAGGCTCTTTGTGCAGGTTATGCAGAGGAGTATGGTGTTCCCGCAAAGTCTATTCGCTTGACACAGACCTTTGGCGTAGGGATTCGCCCGAATGAAAACCGCGTTTTTGCACAATTTGCCCGTTCAGCACTCTGTGGGAAAGATATTATCCTGTTGACAGAGGGGAGAACAAGTTACTCATATTTGTATACTGCTGATGCTGTTACCGCGATCCTCACTGTACTCCTGAATGGAAATTATGGTGAAGCTTATAATGCAGCTAATGAGGCAAGTTATTGCTCTATTCGGGAGATGGCGGAACTTGTAGCAGAAATGGGATCGATGAGGAGACCAGGGCGGGGGGCTATCAATGTTCGCGTGGAGATGGCAGAAGAAGCAAAAAAACTATATCCGGCGGAGAGATATATGGACTTGGATACACGAAAGATCAAAAAACTTGGATGGCATGCAAAATACACGCTCGAGGAAATGTTTAGCCGCATGATGGAGGTGCATTGTGGAGACTGTTGTTAATACAGCATCCCTTGTTGTGATACGACCTCTTGTCAGTATTGTGGTTCCTGTGTATAACGTAGAGGATTATTTGACTGAATGTGTTGAGTCACTATTAGCGCAGACCTTGACAGAGATTGAAATTATATTGGTGGATGATGGGTCTACGGATCGTTGCCCATCGATCTGTGATGATTATGCGGAGCGCGATGCGCGAATCAAGGTCATTCACAAGAAGAATGGAGGACTTAGTGATGCGCGCAATGCAGGGCTAGCGATATGCAAGGGTGAATATATTGGCTTTGTAGATAGTGATGATACGGTAGAGTCCGATATGTATGAGCTGCTGTATTGTAATGCGAAAAAATACGAAGCTGATATTTCGATGTGTAGAAGTAATCACATTGTTTCGGGAAATATTATACATAAGGCATGGTCGGGTCAAGTACGGACTTATATGGGAAAAGGTGAGATTATCAAATTTTTGTTTTCACAATCCGGACCTAGCATTTCTGTCTGTGTAAAAATTTATAAGAGGAACAAATTTTCTGTTCAATTTCCTGTCGGAAAAACGACAGAGGATGCGTTTGCTGTTTTGGACTTAGTACAAGATGGCAGCCATATGGTTGTCATTGATGCGGGGAAGTACAACTACCGGCTACGAGATGGAAGTATTACCCGACAAAAAAGATACCATTATGCCCTGCTTGATTGTGTAAGAGCTTATAATTATAATTATAATATCATTAAGAGTGAGTCGCCGGAGTGCATAGAGGTTGCTGAACGTAGATTGGCTTGGGCTTGGGGGCGGATCATGTGGCAAATCCTAGAGACGAGTAATTATCAACAGCATTACTGGAAAGTTCGATATTTGCAAAAAAAAATTCGTCAGAATTACTGTAGACTACTTCAAAACCCCTATTGCAGCCTCTCCGACAAGGTGATCTTTACATTGGCTGCAATCGCCCCAATCCTCTATAAGGTGGTAAGAAAAGTGGTGGAAAAATTCCGACGATAGGAGGTGGTTTCATGGAATTTTGGTGGGTGTTCTTTGGTATATCTGTATTTATAATACCCTTTGTCTATCTTTTGCCCGCAAAATACAAAGACATAGGAGTCTATACCTATCTACTGTTTGTTATATTGGTGAGTGGATTTCGTGATAATATTGGTACGGATTTTGGAGCTTACCAAGATTTTTTTACAATGTATGGATCGCATGAATTTTTCTATGCAATGGAGGCGAATGCGCAGTTGGAACCTGCGATTGCCTTCCTGATCCCCCTGCTGGAACGTCTGGGTGGAGCATATCAAAGTTTTTTCATGGTGTATGCAATTATTACTCTTGTTGGATTTTATTATGGTGCCAAGAAGTTCTTTCGAGGCAATTATCTCGGTATATTACTTGTTCTGCTCCTATATATTACATACAATAGTACAGGAGGTTTCTGGTGGGGGATGAATGGTGTACGACAGGCTGCAGCAATGAGTATCATTTTTGCATTTTCGTCCTGTTTGTATATGGGGGAGAAAAAGAAATTTATACTTGCGGTGGGTATAGCCGCTTTATTTCATTACAGTAGCCTTGTCTTTTTGCCTGCCCTCCTCCTTTGTTATATTCGTTTTCGAAAAAAATGGGTTCTCGTTTCACTTGGCTTTTCCTCAGTACTCACGTTCACCGGTCTAAGTAAAGATCTGGTTTTGGGAGTTCTTTCTTTTGGTCTAGAGATATTGGGGCGATATGAAGGAGCGCTGCTATTGATTACAGAAGGCAGTAAATCCTTTTCTTATATGTCGGTTATTTATGTGGCGATGTATCTTTTTGCTTTTTATACTGTTAAGGATATAACAGGGAGGCGAGAGCAGATTTTTTTCAACATGGCTACGGTATTCATTGTTATGCGTATTTTAACGAGCTTCTCTTTGGGCGGGGAAAGTATCCAGTATATCTTACATCGATTTGAAGTATACTATTTGCCGTTCTTTTTTGTTTTTTTTACAGAGGCACTCATACTAACTGCAAGACGATTCAAACCTGAATTTTGTGGATGGATACTTGTGTCTTTTTTTATTGCATCAATGGCATTTCTCAATATTATCAATATTGCTCGGGTTGGTGGTGTTCGTGATTATCCATTAGAGCCGAACGATATGGAGATCAATGTGGAATATCAACCAAATTTTAAGTTGGTTGAGTAGGAATGCAATACTTTTTCGTTGGAGGCATATCATGAAAAATGTTGCTGAATTGAGACAGAAATTGCAGACGCACTTGGCTAAAAACGATTATAGACGGGAGTTGTTTGAGTTCGACGAAAAACTTCAGAAATCGATAGAAGTGGCAAAAAGGATTTATTAAAAGGAGAAATGTATGATTCCTAAAACTATACATTACTGCTGGTTTGGGGGGAATCCACTCACAGCGGAAGCGAAAACGTGTATTGATTCTTGGCAACGATATTGTCCCGATTATGAAATCTTAGAGTGGAACGAGTCCAATTTTGATGTGACGCAGCATGTATATTGCCTCGAGGCCTATGAGGCAAAGAAATGGGCATTCGTTTCCGATTATGCACGTCTTTGGGCTGTATATGAGTATGGTGGTATCTACATGGATACAGATGTCGAGGTTGTCCGTCCGCTTGATTCATTGTTGGGGCATCGTGTTTTTATGGGCTTTGAAAATGATCATTCCGTTTCGATTGGTACATTTGGTGCGGAAAAGAGAAATAGTGCAATAGGAGCTTTTTTATCCGCTTATGACGCACGCCATTTTCGTCAATTGGATGGAAGTTTTGATATGACGACGAATTTGAGATTGGTGACCGATTTTCTTGTTCGGCGATATGGATTGAAGCTAAATGGAAAAAAGCAGGATCTTGAGACAGGGATAACGGTTTACCCAATGGAGGCATTTATTGCGAAGGATTATCGTACCGGATGGATCTTACAGGATGATTCTACATATGTCATCCATCATTATGCTTCTTCATGGGTTGATGAAGCTTTGAGGCGGCGTGAGTATGTCTATCGTCAGCATTTACGCAGATATATCAGAACAATAGAACCGATTCTTAGTAAATGTGCCAGAGCGCATATGCTCTACGAATTTGATGGAGGATTAGGTGTATTGAACATGATAAAAGAATATATAGGAAGGAAGCTTAACCACCATTTTGTGTGAGTGATATTGAGAATTATTTTTATTTCTCTTGCGTGGCTGATTTACATTTTTGGAGAAATTAGTAATGAAAAAGATTTTTTTAATCATTGCTCCCCACCAAGATGATGAGATATCCATAGGAGGAGCAATGATCCCTTTCTTGAAAGAACAGGGGTTTACTCCTCATGTGTTATTTTCTACAAATGGTGATTATCGAACTTCGGGCGAGATTCGTATGCAGGAAGCTTCTCGTGCATTAGCAATTCTTGGCGTAAAAAAAGAAAATATTCATATTTTGGGATACGGAGATACTTTGAATACGCCGGATCATAACCATATCTTTTATAGCAAAGAAGCATTCGTGATCTCTCCTGCCGGACACAGTGAAACGTATGGTGTAAAAGGGTTTATAGATTACGCATATGCACGACGGAGTGTACATAGTCCGTATACGAAGGAGTCCTATCAGAAGGATTTGGAAGAATTCCTACTGGATCTCCGACCAGATGTTATATTTTGCGTGGATTATGATATTCATGCGGATCACCGTATGCTTTCACTCAGTTTTGATCATGTTATGGGACGGATTTTACAACGTGAAAAAAATGACTATTTTCCTCAAATCTTCAAGACGCTTTCTTATGCACTATCGTTTTATTCATATTTGGATTTTTGGCAGGATAATATCCTTTCTACTCTAAAACCTGTGGTAGGAAAAATTGAGACTTATGATGAGGACTTGGTGGGGCAATCATTATATACATGGGAGAATCGTGTTCGCCTCCCTGTTTCTAAGATGTGTATCAGTAATACGTTACCTTCAAATCTTATCTATCGTGCATTGCAGCAGCATCGTTCCCAGTGGGCAGATTTGCAGGCACCAAGAATTATTAACGGTGACTGTGTATATTGGGAGCGTCGTACTGATAGTTTAACATATTATGCTGATATTCGCGTTTCATCTGGGGAAGGAAAATATCTGTGTGATTTTAAGCTATTTGATGTGGAAGATATAGACTCCGAGAAGTTTCTGCCGAGGAGCTACTTGTGGCAGCCTGATAGCGCAGATCCTGAACGCGAGGTTCTTTTTTCATGGAAGAGGCCGCAACATATTGAGTTGGTTCGTATTTGGGGGAATATTAACGGGGGAGAGATAGATGAAATATCTATACGGTCAAGTGTAGGAGAAAATATTTCTTTTGGACCTTTGAAAAATAAAGGGCAAAAAAACGATATTTTGTTGGGATGTACAGATGGTATTGAATGGCTTGAGATTAGGATTGGGCGTGTAACAGGAGGAGATGTTGGTATTTCTGAAGTGGAAATTTTTTCAAACATTCATTTCCCTTCCAATATTAGACCTTTTATAAAATGTATGATAGATAATCATTTCATATATGATTATTGTATTGATAAGGACGTAAGGCAGTTGACTCTTTCGGTATATCAATATGGATTAGCTGAGGAGGTATTTTTTTCTGTTACACAAGGGCAGTCGCATTTTGAGGGGGATACATTACTAATCAATTCCTTTGATAGAGAAATTTTGGTAAGTGCTTATACGAGGTCTGGTGTTTATGATCATATTAAAATAAAGCGATTATCCGTGGCGTCCTTACTTTTGCTTCGTGGGCATCGATTTATAGATAAATTATGTTGGTATTTGAATTGTAAAAAACACTATGTAATAAAAATATATAATCGAATAAAGAATATAGGGAGGAAAACACTTATAAAAAAAATTGTACAAAGGTTATTTTACTGATATCCGTACTTAAAGAGTTAATATGGAGGATGATCCTTAGATGTTTAAATTTGATTTTTATAAAGATGTATTATATCGGTTCATACGGAGAGAATTAAAAAATTATCCAAAAATAAATTATTATCAGCGTATGTGGAGACATCGAAATGATGAAAAGTTTGTATGCAAAGTGATGAACATTAGACATCCCGATATGATAGAGTTTAAAAAATTTGGAGACAAACATCCAGAAAAAAATATATATTTCATATCGTTTAACGCAGGCATGGGGCTTGGAGGGTGTTTGAAAGAAACCATACTGGGGTTGGTTGAGGCTGATCATTTAGGCTTTACACCTGTTGTATTTTATCCACCCAAAGATTGCCCATATGCCGAAGAGGAAAAGGTGAATGGAACAGATAATCCGTTTGAATATTATTTTGAGCAAGTAGCGGATATACCTGTAGAAGATGTATATGAAAGTGCTCGTGTCTTTTTATATCATAATGGACATGCCGTGAGAGCAGAGTATGATCTTGGCAATCCGGATCCATCTGCATCGGCATCATATTTTATTAGTGACAGCTATTTAAATGGGATGGCACGTGTATTAAAAAAATATATTCGATTGAATTCGATAGTCGATGAGCGCGTTTCTGCGGATATGAACCACTTGCTACCCGATGGTAGGATGTGGGACGAAAAAAAGGTATTGGGCGTGCACGTTCGTGGTACAGATTATGCATTGAATTGGATGAATCATCCCAATATGGTTACAGTTGATGAATTTATTCAAGCGATTGATGAAATCATGGAGACTTATGACTATGAGTATATTTTTTTAGCCACAGATGACAAACGGCGTGTAGATTCGTTGTCTCAAAAATATGGCTCTAAATTGATTTGCTATAAAGATGTTTTTAGAGGTGATCGGGATCTATGTGTAGCTCTGGAGAAAAATGATCGTCCACTACATCATTATCTATGTGGCTTAGAAGTTATTCGTGATATGTACACGTTAGCTCGTTGTGATAGTCTTGTTTGTGGCTTATCACAAATCTCTATTTTGGCTCAAACAATTTGCATAGCTGAAAATAGATCATACAGATACCTCAAGATTTTAGATAAAGGAATTTATCAGGGGTAAATAATGCGAGTAGCAAATGTATTACGTAACAGCATGTACTCCATGACAATGTATGTCGTGGTGGCTGTCCTTGGCATCTTGATACGGCAGGCATTTACACGTCATTTGCCTATAGAACTTTTAGGTCTTGAAGGATTGTTCACCAATGTGCTTGCCCTTTTGTCCATTGCAGAGATGGGAATCAGTACTGTGATCAGCTACGGGCTTTATCGGGAGATTGCGAACAAGAACGAAGCCGAAGTCAATATGCTGATGAGCATCTATCGGTATATCTATCTCCTAATAGGTACGCTGGTTGCCCTGATTGGTGTCGTTCTGTTTTTCTTCTTGCCGTGGATTGTGCGAGATGAAAGTGTTGCATGGGGATATGTTCAATTTGTTTATGTGATTCAGATTTGCACAGTACTCAGTACGTATTTCCTGGCATATCGACGCACGTTGTTTGCGGCGGATCAGAAGGACTATATCTGTGTCCGCATTGATCTCGTCTGTACATTTGCCGCGAATCTTGTGAAGTTCGCTGCGATTGTTGTTTGGCAGAGTTATACGATGTATGCGCTCTCCGCGCTTGGATTCAACATATTGGCGAATCTGCTCATCTCGCATCGGCTTGGCAAGGAATATCCGTTCCTGCATACGGTCAAGGTCACGATACAGGATTTGCGACAACGGAAATTTTTCGTGGATGTAAAGAATTTCCTGATTCACAAATTATCCTATATTGTATATAGCGGGACGGATGCGATCATTATTTCCTCGATACTGGGGCTGCGTACAGCTGGCCTTGTGGCGAATTATGTCCTTCTCTGCGATGGTGTTTATAAACTCTTGTATAAGATGCTGCAGGGAATCATTCCTTCTGTCGCGAATCTAGTTTATACGGATGATAGGGAAAAAAGTTATCGTGTTTATCGTATGCTGGATTTTGCTTACTTTTTGATCGGAGGGTATATCGCTTGTATCTATTTCACTGTGCTTCAACCATTTGTGGCGCTCTTCTTCGGGGCAGAATTCTTGCTTGAGGATGCCTATGTGATGGCTTTGGCCGTCAATGTTTTTCTTGGCATGCAGTTTGAGAACGCATACAACTTCCGCAGTACGCATGGTGTGTTTGAAAATGATCGCGGCTATATGGTTCTATCTGCTGCAACGAATCTGATTTTATCGGTGATCTTGGCGCATTACCTCGGTGTTGTCGGTGTGATGATCGGCACGATTGCAGGGTTGTGGTTCATCGTCTATGGTCGCGTGCAGTTTGTCTTTCGTGTGATTTTTCGCCGAAGCATGAAGAAATATTGGTGGCGTCATGCGTGGTGGAGCATGGTCGTTTTTTTTGAAATCATGTTAATCGAGGAGATATTGAGTGCGTCATTTTTCTCTTCGACGTATACGGGATTGCTCGTCAAATGTCTATGTGCAGCATTGTTGATGTTTGGGATGCAGGTTCTTGTATTTCATCGGGGCGAGGAGTTCCACAGTGTATGTTTGTATGCCGTTGAGGCGAAGGATGTTCTTATGAGCAAGATTCGGGGGAGGAAATCTCAGTGAAGAAAGTATTGATTACAGGAATCACAGGGCAGGACGGTTCCTATCTTACGGAATTGTTGCTGGAAAAAGGCTATGAGGTTCACGGAATCATCCGCAGACAGAGCAGTCAGAATACGGAGAGAATCGACCATGTCTTGAACGATTCGGCATTTGACAAGCGTGTTTTCCTGCATTATGGCGATTTGACGGATTCCAGCAATGCACATGCGCTGATTCGCGAGATTCAGCCAGATGAGGTCTACAATCTGGCTGCACAATCCCATGTGGCAGTATCGTTCGAGGTGCCGGAGTATACGGCAGAGGCGACGGGCGTAGGGACGATTCGTCTTTTGGAGGCAGTGCGGCAGAGCGGTTTGCCGATTCGCTTTTATCAGGCGTCAACCTCGGAGCTTTTTGGCGGTCTGCCTAAGACGGCTCCGCAGAGTGAGACGACGCCGTTTTATCCGAAGAGTCCTTATGGGGCGGCGAAACTCTACTCCTTCTGGATTACGAAGAACTATCGTGAATCCTATGGGATGTTTGCCTGCAACGGTATCCTATTTAATCATGAGTCTCCTCGTCGCGGCGAGACTTTTGTGACGCGCAAAATAACGCTTGCAGTCGCTCGGATTGCCAAGGGTTTGCAGGAGAAGCTGACGCTAGGCAATCTTGAGGCAAAGCGCGACTGGGGCTTTGCGGGAGATTATGTAGAGGGAATGTGGCGCATACTCCAGCAGGATCAGCCTGAGGACTACGTACTTGCAACGAATGAGACGCATACGGTGCGTGAGTTTGTTGAGAGGGCTTTCGCTGAGACGGGCGTTCCGATTCGCTGGGAAGGCGAAGGGAGTAATGAGAAGGGCTATGACGCCAAGACCGGGAAGCTCCTTGTCGATGTGTCAGAGCAATTCTATCGCCCTGCAGAAGTCGAACTCCTCTGGGGGGATTCGACCAAGGCGGAGCATGAGTTGGGATGGAGGCGCAAGGTCGGATTTGCCGAACTGGTCAAGATGATGGTTGCAGCAGATTTGGAAAAATTAGGCTGAATCGGAGGGGGATTGTATGAATCAATCGCTGCTTGAGAGCAAAGTGAAGAATTTGAAACGAGTCATACTGGAAACTGCCTACAAAACGAAAGAGGGACATATTCCAAGCGCATTTTCCATTCTGGATATATTATATGTGCTCTATGATTCTGTCCTGAATGTAGATCCTAAAGATCCGGAGAAGGTAGACCGGGATTATCTCTTGGTCAGCAAGGGGCATTCCGCTATAGGTCTCTATGCGGTACTGGCGGACCAAGGTTTTTTTCCCATGAGCGAGTTGGACACTTTCGGACATTTCAACAGTCGTTTGGGTGGGCATCCGGATTGCAATAAGGTTCCCGGGGTAGAGGCCTCTACGGGATCTCTGGGGCATGGACTTCCGATTGCCGTTGGAATGGCGATGGGACTGAGCTATAAGAATGAACAGCAGCGTGTTTTCTGTATCATCGGCGATGGGGAATTGAATGAGGGGAGTATGTGGGAGGCGATTTTGCTCGCAGGGGAGCATAATTGCAAAAATCTCACCTGCATAGTGGACTATAATCATTCGATTGATCGTTCAATCCGTTGGGGTGATCTCACGGAGAAATTTAAAGCTTTTGGTTGGGAAACGCTTGAGGTAGATGGTCACGATCATATGGCTCTAGTAGAGGCATTCCAGCGAAATGATCGGGAGAACCCCCTTGCAGTTGTTGCGAATACTATCAAGGGCAAGGGGTGCAAGAGCATGGAGAATGAGCCTGGTTGGCATCATCGAAGTCCGAATGAAGAAGAACTCGCGCAACTGTTGAAGGAGTTGGAGCAATGAGCATGAACATGAGACAACAGTTTACTGCAACAGTAACTGCGCTGGAAGAGAAGGACGAACGTGTAATTTTGCTTCTGAATGACATCGGAGTCTGGGCATTCCGGCATCTTAAGGAAGCCTATCCGAATCGCGTGCACAATCTGGGAATATTGGAGCAGGCGTCTATCGGTGTATCGGCAGGACTGGCACTCACGGGGTATGTTCCAATCTTTCATACGATAGCGCCTTTTATCGTGGAACGTGGTTATGAGCAGCTGAAGGACGATTTTGGCTATCAAAATCTTAATGGAAATTTTGTGAGTGTTGGAGGTTCATTTGATTATAGTGCATTAGGAATGACACACTATTGCCCTGGCGATGTGGGCGCGCTTATGCAGATTCCGAATATGCAGATTGTCCTGCCAGGCACTGCAAAAGAAATGGATCGTTTGATGATGGAAGCCTATGACAACGGTAGTCCGACGTATTTTCGACTGAGCGAATCGTCCAACATGGTGGAACATGATGTTTCATTTGCGCAGGCGACTGTTGTGAAGAGGGGAACAAAGGCGACAATCATTGCAGTTGGGACGATGTTGACTCCTGTTATGGAAGCAGCCTCAGATTTGGATGTTACTATTTTATACTATACGACGGTTCGTCCTTTTGATCGGGACGCACTTCTGCAAAATTTGCCGACGAATAAGATATTGTTGTGCGAGCCATATTATAGAGGTGCTCTTTCCACTGAGATTGTCATGATTTGCCGTGATAATCCAGTTTGTTTGGACTTTGTCGGTGTTTCTTGTGAAGTGCCGAAGACATATGGAACTGTACAGGAAAATCTGACTGCTTTTGGCATGGATGCAAGAAGTATTCGCGAAAAGATTAGAACTTTTGCGTTTACATAATTTATTTGTGATGGGGCGTGTTGATTATGGATAGAATGAGTAAAATATTTATAGCTGGTCATACGGGGCAGATTGGATATGGTCTGTTGCAGCGGTTGCATTCGGATGGTTATAATAATGTGATAGTGAGGAAGCACAAAGACTTAGACTTGCTCAATCAAGAGAGTGTACGACTTTTTTTTGAAGAAGAGCATCCAGAATATGTGTTTTACTGCGCTGGCTCATTGGGGGCCGTTGATTATTTAGAAAACAATCGCGCTACGGTTGTCTATAATAATATCATCATGCAAGCTAATGTGATCCATTTTGCGGTCACTCATCATGTAAAAAAACTACTCTATGTAGGTAGTGGCTCTGTTTATGGGAATCATACTTCATCTCCCTTTCTGGAGACGGAAGCGATCGATTCTATTCAACGGGGCGGGATGGAGGCTTATGCCGTTGCTAAAATTGCGGGGCTTGAGCTGTGTAAACAATATCATGGTATTGGTGGGAGTAAGTGTATCTCTGTTTTGCCCACGCATGTATATGGGACAAAAAATATTACCCGTATAAAGAATACATTGATTGAAGAAATATTACAACAGATGCACCAAGCAAAGATAGAAGGAACAAAAGAGCTTGGTTTAGATATATGGGGCACCGGAAAAAAATGTATTCGACAATTTATCTATTTAGATGATTTAGCAGATGCACTTATTTATATGATGAAAAATTATGATGATGTTCTACCCGTTAATATCGCACCCGAGGAAGCTGTTTCGTTAGATGAATTGTCATACACAATTCGGGACGTTGTCGGATATACTGGTTCTCTGCATTATCAGGAAGATAAACCTGAAAAGGCAGATGATCGTCTTATGTCTGTAAAATATTTGCAAGAACAAGGATGGAAACCTCGTTATACATTGCGAGAGGGGATCAAAGCTTTCTATAAATGGTACCTTGATGAAATTCAAGAAAAAGGGAAACAGATATCTTGAAATGAATTTTCGGGAGGTTATCAAGTGAATATTTCAGCCAGGATCTACGTAGCAGGGCATACGGGCATGGTTGGCTCTGCCATCGTGCGTCACCTAAAAAAGAATGGATATCAAAATTTATTACTGAAAACGCATCGTGAACTTGATTTGACAGATCAGCAGGCGACAAAGAGTTTTTTTGAGCAGGAACGCCCTGACTATGTATTTATCGCTGCGGCGAAGGTTGGTGGAATACAGGTAAACAGTACGTTTCCTGCGGATTTTTTGTATGTAAATCTGATGATCAATGCAAATATCATCCATGCGGCGCATGAAGTCGGCGTCAAAAAGCTTTTGGCTTTGGGGAGTTCCTGCATTTATCCGAAATTTGCTGACCAGCCGCTTCGTGAAAGCGCCTTTTTGGATGGCAAGCCTGAGCCTACGAATGAAGGTTATGCTATTGGAAAGATTTCGGCGTTGGAGTTGGTAAAGTTCTTCCATCGCCAGTACGGTGATCTGTTTATCAGTTGTATGCCTACAAATATTTATGGGGAAAATGACAACTTTGATTTGCAGGGTTCACATGTCATCCCTGCGATGATTCGCAAGTTTCATACGGCAAAAATGGAGGGGGCGGATTCTGTTACTCTTTGGGGGACGGGAAGCCCGAAACGTGAGTTTCTCTATGTGGATGATCTTGCAGATGCCTGTGTCTTTCTTATGGAGCATTATGATGAAGAAGGACATATCAATATAGGCAGTGGCGAAGAAGTTTCCATGAAGGAATTGGCGGAGGAGATTGCATCCGTTGTCGGTTTTGAGGGAGAACTGATCTATGATGCGGATAAGCCGGACGGCTCTTCGCGTCGTCTGGTTGATTCTACGCGTATTCATGAGCTTGGCTGGAGGCATAAGGTAGCCTTGCGTGATGGAATCGAGCGTGCGTATCGGTATTTCCTAAGCAACTGTGCAGATAAATAGGTTCTCTAATATAAGAGGTGTAATATATGGAGCGGTATCGTGATCCTGTTCATGGCTTTATTGAAGTGCGGCCATTAGAGAAGAAGATTATTGACTCTGCTCCGTTTCAGCGACTTCGTTATATCAAGCAGCTCGCAATGACGAATCTCGTGTTTCATGGTGCGGAGCATACACGCTTCGGACATTCTATGGGCGTGATGTTTTTGGTGACGAGAGCATTTCGCATGGCGGTTGAAAATGGAGCAGCGGAGTATCGTTTTTCGCGCAAGAAAATAGAATGGTATGAACAGATTCTTCGTCTTATTGCTTTGACGCATGATCTTGGGCATGCACCATTTTCACACGCGTCAGAATCGGTCTTTCCTGACGGGATTGAACATGAAGATTTCACTGAGAAAATTATCAAAGAAACAGAGATTGCAGAGTACATCTATGCAATTGGAAAAGAATTTAAAACGAAGGATGAAAAGTACGATATAACGCCGGATTTGATTTGTGATATTTATCGAGGAAGAGATCCTGGTGAGAAATCAGAGTTTACGTTCCTTAAAAGCTTTATGGACGGAGAATTGGATTGCGACAAGATGGATTACCTTTTAAGAGATTCTCTTTATTGTGGCGTAAATTATGGGAAGTTTGACATTGAAAGATTACTATCTTCTTTAACGATTGATGGAAAGGAAGGGTTTCCAAGATTGGCAATAGATTATGGTGGTCTTAAAGTATTTGAAGAGTTTGTGTTGGCGAGATACTTTATGTTCACGGAAGTATATTTTCATCGCACCCGTCGCTATTTCGATATCGTTCTAGGAGAAGCATTAAAGACTATTTTGCCGAATGGAAAGTATCCAGAAGAAGTCACATCATATCTGTATTGGGACGATGGGCGAGTTCTTCAAGAGTGTCGTAATCGAGTTGATGATACGAATTGTCAGAGTATTGTTGGACGGCATGTTTATTCTTGTGTTCTAGAAACTCCAGCACATGCTGAAGGAGAACAATTGCGTACATATGATAATTTAAAGAAACGACTCTATAAAAAATTCGGAGAAAAATTTTTTATAGAAGATGAATCAGCAGATAAGTTACCTCATAAAATTCCCGTCCGATGTGAAATAGAAGATGAGAAAGCGATTATTTCGTTCAATAAGAGAATGAAAAAGAGAGTCTCTGTGTCAGAGGAATCCTATATTATTCGGGCATTGGCAACTAAAATAGGAATTAAACGATTATATGCACATCCTAAAGTTGCTCGGAAAGCTAAGAAAATCGTGAGCGACTGGTATGATTCAAACAGAGGGGGATGATCGTAATGAATAGGCTTGAAAAATACATGATTCTTATCGCTGATATTTGTAAAGACGGGCAGACTGGGAAAAAGAAGCTGCAAAAACTCATGTATCTGATTGAACGTAAGGGTGTTCAATTAGATTTGAGGTACTCGATTCACTTTTTTGGACCATACAGCTCCAGGCTTGATCATGCCATTCATATTCTTGAAAATGAGGATTGCTTAGAGATTAATACTTCAGAGAAAACACATCGTATCATCATGAAAAAACAGGAGCGCAGGCGTTTATCAAAAGAGGACGATGTTCTCGTCGATGAAGTGCGCAAAGTTTTTTACAATAAGACTCCAATGGAGCTGGAAGCCATCACGACCATAGATTATGTAGCTGTTACTTTGCTGCATGGAAAGGCTCGAAGAGAAGATGTGATCAAACAGGTGAAGGTGATAAAGGGAAAGAAATTTTCTGCTCAAGACTTGGAAAAGGGATATGATCTTCTTATCGAGCAAGGATATATTTCTGCGTAGTAATTTTAGGAGGAGCAAGCACATGGAAAAGATCGGCGTAGGATATGCGTATGTCAGTGATGCTGAGAAGCGTTATGTGAATGAGGCTTTAGATTCCGGGCGGCTTTCACAAGGAAAGATGGTTCATAAGTTCGAGAAAGAGTTCGCACGGCTTCATGACCAAAAGTATGGTGTTGCCTGCAATAGTGGAACATCCGCCTTGCATGTTTGCTTGGAGGCAATGAAAGAAGTCTATGGCTGGGAAGACGGCAGCGAAGTTCTCGTTCCGGCGATTACTTTCATTGCAACATCGAATGCGTGTATTCATGCAGGTTTGAAGCCTGTATTTGTGGATGTAGATCCGATTTCTTATAACATGGATGCTTCTAAAATGGAAGAACGCATCACGAATCGGACGGTCGCAACGATTCCAGTGCATACATTCGGACAGCCGTGTGAGATGGATGCAATCATGGCTGTGGCGGAAAAGCATGGTTTGCGTGTTTTGGAAGACTGTGCAGAAGCACATTTTGCAACCTACAAGGGGAAAAAAATCGGCAGTTTCGGTGATATGGCAGCATTCAGTACGTATGTTGCACATACGATCACGACGGGAATTGGTGGCGTCATCACGACGAATAATCTTATATTGACAGAAATTTCCCGCTCGCTCATCGCACATGGACGTGCCTGCACTTGTGAGACTTGCTTGGCATCTGATCCCAGGCAGGTCTGCAAATTGCGCATGCAGACGGAAATAGATAAACGCTTCATGATGGTTCGTATGGGATACAGCTATCGCATTGGGGAGCTGGAAGGCGCGTTGGGGCTTGGCCAGCTGGAAAATCGCGATCATATCATGAACACGCGCAAGGAGAACGCGCATTATCTCAGCGAGGGTTTACAGGGAACAGAGAAGTATCTGCAGCTTCCCGAATATCCGGATTATGTCGATCACTCATTTATGATGTATCCGATTGTCATAAAGAAAGACGCTCCTTTCACGCGCGATGAGTTTACGCATTTCTTGGAGAAGAACAATATTGAGACTCGTCCGATGCTTCCGCTGCTGAACCAGCCTGTTTACCGGAAGCTGTTTGGCGATATCGAGAGCGATTACCCCGTTGCCGAGTGGCTGGATCATTATGGGCTTTATGTGGGATGTCATCATGGGTTGAACAAGGAGCAGCTGGATAAGATTGTGGCGACAATTAAAGAATTTTTGCAGGATAAGGTATAAACTTTCAGGACATATGTTCAGCCGTCACGCGAAGCGACATGCGTTGCTTCGCGCCCGTTTCCTGCAACAGTTTCATCAAGGCGGCACGCTGTACATATGTCCTCACGCCTTACAGAAGCCTAGCCGATCGGTCTGCGCCTTCGGCTTGACCTCTTGGGGCTTCATGGTAAAATGAGGAATACGGGAAGCCTCTGTGAAGGTTTCCCGTATTTCAGTATATGAAAGCGAGGACAGATATGCAGATTGTCTTACTTTCCGGCGGAGCAGGAAAGCGTTTGTGGCCGCTTTCCAATGATCTTTATTCCAAGCAATTTCTCCGTATTTTGAGACGCGAAGATGGGACGCTGGAATCGATGATTCAGCGTGTCTGCCGTCAGGTGCAAAGTGTTGCGTCAGATGTGCCTATCACCGTTGCGACAGGTCGCGAGCAAGTCTCATTGATTCGCCGTCAGCTTGGTTCTGGTGTGAACATTTCGGTGGAACCGTGCCGGCGTGATACGTTTCCTGCGATAGCGTTGGTTTCCGCCTATCTGCATGAAGTGCGCGGTATTCCTCTCGATGAGGCTGTGGCGATTTGTCCTGCCGATCCTTATGTTGACGAGGGATATTTTCATGCCGTTGTGCAGTTGCTTCAGGAAGCTGAGAGAGAAGGTTCTGCGAATCTTGTCTTGATGGGAATCGAGCCGACGTATCCGAGCGAGAAGTATGGCTATATCATGCCTGTTTCGCAAGAGCCGCAGAGCATGGTGCAGTCGTTCAAAGAGAAGCCGAATAAGGAGAAGGCTGCAGAATACATCGAACAGGGCGCTTTGTGGAATAGCGGCATTTTCGCGTTCAAGCTTGGCTATGCGCTCGATAAGGCTCGTGAATTGCTGAACTATACGGATTACGAGGATCTTTTCAATCGCTATGAAGAGCTTTCCAAGATCAGCTTTGATTATGCTGTGGTCGAGAAAGAGAAAAATATTGCAGTTCGGCGCTACAGTGGCACTTGGCTTGATATAGGCACGTGGAATACGCTCACCGAAGTGATGCCGGAGCATACGATTGGGCGTGTTACGCTCGATGAAACCTGCACGAATGTCCATGTCATGAATACGCTCCCCATGCCGATCCTTTGTATGGGGCTGCAGGATGTCGTTGTCGCAGCAAGTCCGGAGGGCATCCTCATCGCGGATAAGGAGCGCTCAAGTGCGATGAAGCCCTACGCGGAACGTCTGCATACACCCGTGATGTATGCAGAAAAATCATGGGGCGAGTTCCGCATCATCGATGCCGAGACAGAGAGTCTCACGATCAAGATCACGCTGAGTCCAGGACGTGCGCTTACCTATCATTTGCATGAACGGCGCGATGAGACATGGACGGTAATCGAAGGCCGTGGCTGGGTGAAGCTCGACGGCAATGAGTTTGCTGTTGCTGAGGGGCAAACTGTGCGAATACCGCGAGGGTCATTTCACACAATACGAGCGGAGACTCTGCTGAAGGTGATGGAGATCCAGACAGGTGAGGACATTGATGTGGAGGATAAGATTGTGTGGGGAACGGCTTAAGATACAAACTTCGTTAAGGCAGATAATATGAGAAAATAAGAATAGATGGAGTGATGTTAATATGGAGTTGAAAATCCAAAACCAAGGAGAAGTAGAATTGAATAATAGAATACATAAAGATTACGAAAATTCGTTGTTGACAATTATTTGGGCAAAATATAACGACTCAAATCATCTTGTATTTGCGATGATGGAGTTCTATCCGAATGAGATTGAGGAAATTAGTGAAATATCTATTGATAGTATTAGGTTGGAGAAACATGATAATGTTGGTGTGGATATAGAAATTTACTTTTGTCGTCGAAAGATGACTTCTCAAGAAGCACTTACGACTTATAGGGAATATATAGAAAAAAAACAAATTTGTCTTATTGATGAAAATGATAATATTTTTATAGATGGATCTTCTAAACATATACAAATTCCTTTTTGGCCCAAAATGACCGTTGGCAAACGTGATCCAGAATTTGTTTTACCATTTTTATCTGAATCGTCGGGATGCTGCCGTATGCATCATATACTTCCGGAAGAATTGGACTCTACACTATTGTTGCTAGCAGAATATGAAAAGCCTACTCATTGGATGAGAGAGCGATTGCTATGGGATATATCTGTTTATCCAGAACTTTTGGGTAGTATGCATTTAATTTTACCGAACCCATTGATTCGTAACGTGGAAGAACGAATGATACCTGGAAATCCTAATAGGGTGTCTATTTTTCTTGAATTGAGAGAAGGAAAGTCGATGGACGACTTATCCGATATGAAATTTTTGTCGGTTGAACGTGGCGTTTTCGGTATGTGCAATATGAAAGAGACCTTTTTATCTAATTATACTGAGCCTCGGTTTATTTTGGATTTTTCCGACTGTGACACAGAACAGTTTTCCTTTGCACTTTATGACAAACATAGAGGGCTGCTAGAATGGTCATCATTTGGCTATTTTATTAAGGCCTTTGATATAGATATGCGACTAGCGAATGCGACGAGGGAAATTCATACTCCAAATGGTACACCCTATGAGGTTACTGTTTATGAACCTGTTAGCAAAGTGAATTTAAATAATGAGGAGAAAAACGATTGGGGGGAACGTGTGTTTTTTTCACAGGTGAAGCGTAAACAAGGACGGCTTGCAAAGAAACTCGGGCAGAAATTATTTGAACCCAATCATCCAGAGGATGCGAAAATTTTTATCCGTGAATTGATACAGAAAGCAAGTAGAAGAGTTATTATTATTGACCCTTTTTTTACCACGAAAGAATTGTTTGATTTTGTTTTAGCTATACAATCACCAGTTGATGTGACTATTATAACCAGCAAAGATGTTATGAATAGACGGTCTGAATTGAAGGGAGGATCGTCCACAGAAACGATAGGGGATGAGATTTATACACAGACTTTGAGCTTAAAGGATAAACTGATAGGGTATAAAATTGAAATTAAAGTAATGACAGGCGACAAACCGCTAATTCATGATAGGTTTTTGATTATTGATGATGAGGTGTGGTTTTCTGGAAATTCACTTAATGACATAGGAAATCGCCTTAGTATGCTTATCCGATTGCCAAATCCAGGTGAAATACTTGATGTCCTGAAAGAATTGGAATCCAAGCCAGAGAGAAGAATCGAGACCATGGAAGAGTGGAAAAATAAGCGGGAGCGATAACGAAGATGGGAAACAGAAAAAAAGAAAGGATACACCCCTTAGAGATAATACATCCACTACCTGCTAGCAACATTTATGTATCATATGAAAAAAAGCTCATTTGGCCACATTTTGGTTATTCTGAAATGAATGACGAGTACTCTGAAAGATATATAGAACGAGATTCCAGTATTTTTCCTGGGACTGATGCTGTTTATAGTAATCGAACAATTTACGAAGAGGCGGCTAAAACGAGGAAAAATGAGATTGATTTCCCGGGAATTGGTTTAGGAATCAAGGAGTTTTGGGATACATTTAGGCAACGCACAGAAATACTATTGGCGGATCCGTTCTTCTCAGCAATTCAGTATCGAAGGATGATCGCCGTATTGGATGAAGTATTATCTAGTAAGGATGCGATACCCGAAAAGAATATTTATATACATGGGAGAAATAATATACAAGACTTGATAAGATATGTGGACATTATAAAAAAAGGAAAAATAAAAATTTATGAATTATTTAAGATATCTATATGGAGATTGCCTGAAAAGGATATTGTACATGATCGATTTGCTATTATGGATGGTGAGATCTGGCATTGTGGGGCAAGTATCTGTGGTATGCACGCTGCACTAAATGCTGTAAGTCGTGGCTGGGTAGATGAAGAGGGCAAATTGATGGAATTCTTTATGAAAAAGGGGGCGCGTATATATGGGTAGCGACTTTTGTGAATGTGATATGATTTTTGAGGAGCTTTTTTCGTGTCCTGAAAAATATATTTATAGCGAAGATGAGCTCGGAAGGTTTCGGGCATATCGACAGCAATTAGCCAAAGAGTCCGATATACAAATGGTTTGGAAATGCTATAGCAATTATTTCTTTCCATTTAATTTAAATCCCTATATAGATGCAATGGAAAAAATGCTGCCGGATAAGACAGTAGAATTTGCGAAATACTGTAATCGGCTGGATGCGCCTGCAATTTTGCATGAAATCTTTGCCGCATGCCGTAGAAAATATGGAAATGATATCTTAACAAGGGTTTTGTGGGAAGCTCCGGTTTGTGTGAAAAAAGATGAAAGTGGAAATATGATCTGGGATGGATCCTCATTTGCCGCACCTACTGCCTTAGACTCTTCTTTTCTTGCTTTAACACTTGATTTCCCGTTAGGGGGTAAAATTGATGAAAGCAATATAGAGAAGCGGTCTCACAAGATTGGTCAATCTTTGCTAAGCCGTCCTGATGGATATTTTCTGGTTTGGAATTATATAAAGTATTTGTTGTCCAAAGACATAAGAAATCCAGATGTTACATGGTTATTCATTAAGACAATCGGAGAAACGTGCGAGCCAATTCTTGATGGTTATTATGGAGGGAAAGATTGGCTAAAATCACTACGACCACGCGGATTTCACTTGAACATGAATAGGGGACATTTTTCGAAAACTGGTATTTTGGGACATTCTACCAAGGAGTCCATGTACCTAAACCTCCTTGCTCAGATGCAATTTAATCAAAAAGATGGTTTAGATAGCTATCTTCCATGTTTTGAAGATAGCCTTCTTATAGAGGATGAAATGTTTCGTGCATTTGACTCTAAGCCGTCACTACACCATTACTATATCGCGGAGATATACTTGGCATCAGATGACCCGTTGGAAAAGTGGCTGAAGACATGGGAAAAGATGCAATCTGGGCGATATCGAGTTTGGTTTAATCGATACGATGCCACATCTGCCGCTATTGTGAAAAATTTGAATTTTTTGCTGTTGGTAGGAATCGCTCTCATGGAAGGTATCTACTCCTCTAATCCTGAAGATAAGGAGAAGGGAAAAAAAGGTTTGCAGTTTTGTGAAAAGCTATGGGATCTGCTGAAAGATATGACAATAAAAAGAGAGCGAAATGTATCACAAATTCATAATGAAATGATTTATTACCTTGCAGCATGGAGATTCTTGTTTATAAAAAAAATACACAGAGAAGAAATGGCGATGAATCAAATGACAGAATTCCTCATAAGGGAAAGTTTGTCGCCACGCGTATTTTTAAATGTTTTAAGGATCTTGTTAAATAATGGGTTTACATCTTTGCAATATATTTCTTACAAAAACCAAAAAGTATTTCAGCAGAAACTTTTATGGAATACACAACATGCTATAGACTTGACACCATCTGAGGATAGCTTTGGTTTGCTAGGAAAACATATTAAATCACAATTTTTTAAATTAGGAGGAAATATGAACTACCGTACAATTACATTTCCTAAGAACAGTTAATTCCTCGTCACAGGCGGCGCGGGCTTTATCGGGTCGAATCTTGCCGAGGCGATTCTGTCGATGGGACACAGGGTTCGTGTGTTGGACAATCTGTCGACGGGATATGCGAAGAATATTGCGGGATTTCGGGAGAACCCGAAGTTTGAGTTCGTGGAAGGCGATATTCGGGATGCGGCGCTCTGCAATCGCGTCTGTGAAGGCGCGGACTATGTGCTGCATCAGGCGGCGGCGGTGAGCGTGCCGGAGAGTATCGAGCAGCCGGTGGAGTATACGCTGACGAATATTGTGGGTACGGTCAATATGATGGAGGCGGCGGCGAAAAACGGGGTGAAGAAGTTCACTTATGCGTCGAGTGCTGCGGTCTACGGTGACGACGAAACGATGCCGAAGCGTGAGGAGATTGTCGGCAATCGTCTCTCGACGTATGCGGTGACGAAGTTTGTCGCGGAGGAGTATGCGTATCAGTACACGATGCACTACGGCCTCGACTGCTACGGGATGCGCTACTTCAATGTCTATGGTCGCCGTCAGGATCCGAATGGCGCATATGCAGCGGTGATTCCGAAGTTCATCGAGTGTCTGCTCCGCGATGAACCGCCGACGATCAATGGCGATGGGGAGCAGTCGCGTGATTTCGTCTATGTGGAGGATGTTGTGCAAGCAAATCTCCTCGCATGCGTTGCGCCGCACGAGGCGGCGGGTGAGGCGTACAATGTTGCGGCGGGGAATCGTTCAAGTCTCAATGAGATGTATGCGGTGCTCAGTGCGCTGTTCGAGAAGGACTTGAAGCCTGTGTTTGGCCCTGAGCGCAAGGGCGATATTCGCCATAGTGGGGCGAACATTTCGAAGATCTGCAAAAATCTCGGTTATGCGCCGGAGTACGATTTTGAGAAGGGAATCAAAGAGGCGATTCAGTGGTATAAGGAAAATCTATAGATATCTCAAACTTCGCACATCAAAAACATACGTCAAACCCAGATCTATCGGCATAACAACATGTCCCCTATGCACATTTGTTGTAGTAACAGAACATAGCCTGTTGTCACAAAGCCTGCAACAAATCCTCTACCTCAGCCAAAATCATCCGCTCTTGCAGTCGTGCGGCAAACAGTACCATGAGAAGTCGCGCCGCCTCTATGTAACAGATATCAGAAAGCTCGTCGATTGATAGATAGAACAGTTCTCCGATACTTCGGTCATCTTTGGACTCCCGTTGCTCCAGCGCCAGAAACATGTACCGCAAAAGCACAATGGATACATGCGCGGTCATCGCACCGTATGAGAGTGCGCGGCAATCCTTCTCTAAGCGCAAATAACTCTTGCACACCTTGAAGAACACCTCGATCTCCCAACGCTTTCCGTAGATGCGGATCACTTCCTCTTCCGTAAGGCTCATATCCGTCGTTACCAAGATCAGCCAGTCTTTGCGATTGTTACGATTGCGGACAAAGACAAGGCGCACAGGGAGGGATTCTTCGCCCTTGACGACAGCGGCTTCCACACGCAGCAGATACTTCGAGCGGCCACGCCGC